>QMCE01003023.1_pt1 | contig 9990 bp, 8 predicted proteins | sample 1821851 | NCBI WGS metagenome assembly QMCE01 (sample SAMN09453174, study PRJNA476694) | Termite gut metagenome, whole genome shotgun sequencing project. | isolation source: worker | host: Odontotermes sp. | place: South Africa:Pretoria | collected 2016-01-28 | reverse complement strand
ACCAACACCCATTTGCTATACAGTTTCATACCGTTCGCTCCTTCACCTTCGCCATTGCTACACACCCTATCTGTTATCTTATACTAGGCAATATTTTCATATCGTTATGATATATCTCATGTACACACCCGTCAAGTCGTTTTTTCTTCAACTGTCAAAAAATCACTCCCGCTTCTACAATATGCTCCCTGCGCGGGTAAGTATCGGGAAAACCACGACTTGCAACTTTGGAATAAACTTGTAAGGAATCAAGCCCTGTATGATCTGTAATAGCTGTTCCATAGTTTGCTTATTCTTCTAGCCGATAATCTAACAAGGACTCGGCAGTCGATAAAATGCCTATATAAATGACTCCAAACACAGAGATGAGCGTCATTAAGGTGCACCGCCTAATGGCAACACATTACACACGGGGGCGCAGAGACTCTATGAGTTCCACAAGCGCGCCCCGATAGGGTTGTTGCCACGTAAGAGCCGCGATCTGTTCCGCGCCGAAAGCCGCCTTTGCCTCGTCTATGAGCGCTTCCCCTTTCAGCCGCGCCTGTTCTATGGCGCCCGAATCTGAAAGCCGCGCGATAAGCGCCTCTATTTCCGGCGCGTCCGCGCCTTTTGCCCGCGCTCCTTCAAAACATGTCCGCACAAATTCTTTTTCCGTGAAAGGTGGCTCAGTCCGCGGTTCGCGGGCATTGTCTTTAGAAAAACCGCGTAGGTAGAGTATCACAGGCAGGCTTTTCTTGCCTTCCACCACGTCGTCCCCGCGTTTTTTGCCCGGATTGCCAGTGGTAAGGTTTCTCACGTCGTCCAGAATCTGGAAGCCCACCCCGAGTTTTACCCACCGCTGTCAGCCCCAGCGTAACCGCAAGCCGTGCGAGCGCGCCGGTTTTAAGGGCGCACATGGCAAGGTATTCATCCACAGTGGGAATAATATCGAAGCTGCGGTGCCACTGTATATCCAAAGCCTGCCCCAAATGGAGACGGCGCAGATGGAAAGCCCACAGCCGCCACACAGCGTTCCGCGCCACCGCGGTATCCGCGCCGCTGTTCGCGCCACCGGCATTCCACTGGTCTATGCAGACCGTAGGCAAAAAATACAGGAAACTGCCGCTGTTTATACCAATATCCTCGCCGTATTTAATATGTACGGAAGGTTCTCCCCGCCGCGTGTCCGAATGATCCTCAATATCATCGTGTATCAAGCTGGCATTATGGGGAAGCTCCACGAGCGGCGTGAGCGGCAGGCAGTCCGCTTCATTTCCCCCAGCAGCGCCGCACACAAGCGTCATGAGCAGGGGTCGCCACCGTTTGCCGCCCCGCCGTACAAGATCGTACGCGGGCGCTATGAGCGCGTCAGCAGCGGCGGGCGAAATTCCTGTGCCGGAAAATACGGCGTCCATCCATGGCTCGTCCGCTCGTTGCGGAAGTATCCGCAGCAACATATCTTCTATATTATTGTTATGGTTACGCATAGCGTGTATGCTACAGGAAGAGGAATGCTTTGTCAATGCGCTTATCATTCTCTGCCGAATTCTGCCTGTTTCTCTAGTTGCTTTTCTTCCTTTGTTTAAGTATATTAGTACACAAGACTCATAAGATACCGCAATAAACTTAAGGATTGTGTACATGAATGATAAACAAAAAATCCGCTCCACTACGGTATTAGCCGTGCGGAAAGACGGAAAAGTAGCGATGGCTGGCGATGGTCAGGTAACAATGGGTGAAACCGTGATGAAGAATAACGCTCGCAAAGTGCGGCGGATATTGGACGGGAAGGTGTTGTGCGGTTTTGCTGGAGCGACCGCGGACGCATTCACTCTCTTTGACCGCTTTGAAGCCAAGCTCAAGGAGTACTCAGGCGATCTCCTGCGCGCTGCCGTGGAGCTTGCCAAGGATTGGCGCACTGATAAAAACCTCAGACGGCTCGAAGCCTTGCTCCTTGTCGCAGACAAGTCCAAGACCCTGCTTATATCAGGCACGGGCGATGTGATAGAACCCGCCGAAGATGCGCTTGCTATTGGATCGGGCGGCAACTACGCCTATGCCGCCGCGCTCGCCTATCTTGATTCAAGCGCGCTTTCAGCGCGGGAAATTGCCGAAAAGAGCCTCAAGATCGCAGGAACTATTTGTATTTATACCAACGGCAATGTTGTCGTGGAGGAGTTGTAAAAAAGTGGAAGCAAAAACACAAAAACAAAAAGACACCTCGTTTGACAGACTCTCGCCCAAGCAGATTGTGGAAGAGCTTGACAAGTATATTGTAGGACAGAAAAAAGCCAAGCGCGCTGTCGCCGTGGCACTGCGCAACCGCATACGCCGTCTTAAACTGGAGGACGAGATCAAGGAGGACATCACTCCTAAGAACATCCTTATGATAGGTCCGACCGGCGTGGGTAAAACCGAGATAGCGCGGCGACTTGCTAAATTGTCGGGTTCTCCGTTCATCAAAGTGGAGGCGACTAAGTACACCGAGGTCGGCTATGTGGGGCGCGATGTGGAGTCTATGGTGCGCGACCTCATGGCTGCCGGTGTGGCTATGGTGAAGCAGGAAATGCAGGAGTTAGTCGTCTCAGAGGCGGAAAAACGTACCGAGGAAGCTTTGCTCGATTTGCTCTTTCCCAAAAAGAGGCGCAAGGGCAAAAAAAACACCCCGGCCCCTGTGGTGCGTCCGGTCGGCGCGTTCTCTTTTAATAACGATGGTTCCGAAAGACCAGGTCCTTCCATAATGGGAACGGCGATTCAGGTGGGCATCCCGATTTTTGACAAGAAGAAGACCGAATCGGAGATGGAAGAGCCGGAAGAACCGGTTGAGGAAAACCCCTCCGACACAGCCGCCCGTGAGAAGCTGCGCGAAATGCTTCGCGCTGGCAAAATGGAAGACAAAACCGTCGAGATTGCCGTAAACCAGAACTTCCAGCTTCCGGGCGTTGAGACCATGGGCGGCGGTTTTGAAGACCTTGAGTCGAGCCTGTCCGGTATTTTCAACTCGTTTAGCGGCGGACAGAAGCGTAAACGGGTGAGTGTTGCGCGCGCCCGCGAGATCATCATGGCGGAGGAAACGGACAAGCTGATAGACCGCGATAGGGTGAGCGATGAGGCGCGTCAGCGGGTTGAGCAGACGGGCATCATCTTTATCGACGAGATTGACAAGATCGCGGCGAAAGGCGAACGCGGCGGTCCCGACGTGTCCCGCGAGGGCGTACAGCGCGATATTCTTCCCATTGTGGAAGGCGCGACCGTGAACACCCGCTGGGGGCAGGTCAATACTGACCACGTTTTGTTTATAGCCGCGGGCGCGTTCAACATGAGCAAGCCTTCCGACCTTATCCCCGAATTGCAGGGGCGTTTCCCTTTGCGCGTGGAACTGGAGTCGCTTGGCAAGGACGAATTCCTGCGTATTCTTACCGAGCCGAAAAACGCGCTTACCAAGCAGTACCGCGAGCTTTTAGGAACGGAAAACGTGGAAATCGAGTTCGCGCCGGAAGCGGTGGAACACCTCGCGGAGCTTGCCGCCGACGTCAACGCCCGTCTTGAAAACATCGGAGCGCGCCGTCTGCACACGATCATGGAAGCTTTGCTTGACGATCTTTCCTTTGACGCGCCGGATATCGCCCCGCCTGTGGAATCGGGCGAGCCTCCGGTTAAGGTGCGGATTACGCGCGAATATGTGGACGAAAAGCTGGTGGATTTGGCGAAGGATCAGGACTTGGGAAGATATATACTGTAAAATCGCTTGGCAGCCGTTACCGGCCGAATACGTTGGTGCGCGCTGCCTTCCGCCATAAATCCCATTCTGTCTTGCCTTTTCTCAAATAACCGTGTATAGTATTTCTCTCGGACAAGATGTCCACATTTAAGATGCAGGCGGCAATGCAAAAAACAAAAAAGCAAAGCATATTGGCAAATTACAAGACACTCCTTCCTTATTTGTACCGCTACCGCGTTCAGTACATTATTGGGTTTGTGTGCCTTTTGGCGGTTGACGCGGCGCAGGTTCTCATTCCCCTATTCCTTCAGCAAGCCGTTGATAGTATCGCGCTTGGTTCGTTCAATGTGGCGGACATTATAAAGCCTGCCCTCCTTATGGTCGCCATGATGACCGTGGTGGCAGCGGGGCGTTTCTTGTGGCGCTATTTCATACACGGTTCGTCGCGGCGCATAGAACGCGAAATGCGATCAGCTCTGCTCGATCATTTTCTCACGCTTTCCTATGATTTTTTCCAAAAAAACAAGATAGGCGATCTCATTTCCCGTTCTACAAATGATCTCGACGCAGTGCGTATGGCTATAGGAATGGGATTGGTCGCGCTTTTTGACGGAACTGTTATGGCGGTCTCGATTTTGGTGATTATCTTTGTAAACGACGCCAATTCAGCTGCCTTTGCCGTTATTCCGCTGCCGCTTATCACCGTGCTTATTCTGATGTTCGGCGGTTTGGTGGGAAAACGCTTCCAGCGGGCGCAGGAGACCTATTCCGCCATGAGCGGCACGGTGCAGGAAACCTTTGCTGGTATCCGCGTGGTCAAGTCTTTTGTGAAAGAATGGCACTTTATGCGGAAATTCGCCGATAACAACGACGATTACCGCAAGGCAAACATGGAATTAACCAAGCTTTTCGGCGTGTTTTTTCCGCTTATCGGGCTTTTTTCGGGAATAACTTCCCTTATTCTGCTGCTTATTGGCGGCGTTCGCGTTGTTGAGGGACTTATGACCCCGGGACAGCTCACCGCCATGTTCCGCTATTTTCAAATGCTGATCTGGCCCCTTATGGGCGCGGGCTTCATGGTCAATATGATACAGCGCGGCGCGGTGAGTCTGGGGCGCGTCAACGCAGTTATGGACACGACGCCGCTCATAAGGTCGCCTGAACAGCCGAAAGCGCCTTGTTCGTCCGCGCCGCTCGTCCGCTTCCGCGGCATTACCTTTTCCTACGATAATGACGCGGACGATATTGGTGATACGAGCGAAAAAAAAGCGCCGTCTGCGCCTGTTTTGAAATCCATCGACTTAGTCATAGAGAAAGGGGAGTGGCTTGGCATATTGGGACGCACTGGATCGGGAAAAACGACGCTCGTTAAGACGCTTATGCGCATGATCGATCCACCGCCCGGGACAGTGTTTGTGAAGGGCGTGGACGTACGGGATTGGGATGTGAAAGCTCTACGATCTCTTTTCGCTGTAACGCCGCAGGATTCCTATCTGTTCTCGGACTCCATCAGGCGGAACATAGCTTATGGGCTTGACGCCGATCTGGCTGAAGAAGCAGCTCTTGCGGCGGATGTTGCGGCTGCGGCTTCCCTGTCTGCCATAGACAAGGATTTGGCGGGTTTTGCGGATGGTTTTGAGACCGTCATCGGCGAGCGGGGATTGACGCTTTCGGGTGGACAGAAGCAGCGAGTTTCGCTTTCCCGCGCCGTGATAAAAGACGCGAAAATCCTCGTACTTGACGATTCTTTTTCCGCGGTTGATACCGAAACCGAGCAGAAAATACTCGCCCGTCTTTTAGAGACGCGCCGCGCCGGGAAAGGACGCGACGGCGCGACCGTCATCATCATTTCCCACCGTGTCTCAACGCTGTGCAACGCGGACAAAGTGCTGGTACTTGAAAACGGGTGCGCCGCCGAATACGGTTCTCCTGACGAGCTGAAGGCGTCCGGTGGATTCTACGCGAAGACCGCCGAACTGCAAAAACTTGAAACCACGGTTTTACCACCAGATGACGCAGCGGGTGGCGGTCAAGCATGAACGACGCCAATAATGTTGATGCCGCGCCGCCTAATCCGCTTGATGCTACAGAAACCTCTGTCGGCGCGCCCTGCCAAGAGCCGCTGGAAACACCGCTTTTCGCTGTCGGAGAGCATATACTTGCTGTGAATAATCTGCATAAACGGTTTGGACGGCGCGAAGTGGTTCATGGCATAGACTTTTCTATGTACAATGGACAGGTTGTAGGGCTTTTAGGACCGAACGGCGCGGGCAAGACCACCACCTTTTACATGATAGTGGGATTTTACCGCCCGACCATGGGGGATGTGCGGCTGGATGGTGCGGACATCACCAAAAAGCCCATGTACAAGCGGGCGCGGTGGGGTATCGCGTACCTGCCGCAGGAAGCGTCAATTTTCCGCAAACTCACTGTAGAGCAGAACATCTGGGCTATTTTGGAAAGCAGGCGGGACATAAACAGGGCGCGCAAGAAGGAGCGGCTTGAGGAGCTGCTCGCCGAATTCGGCATTACCCACCTTAGGAAGCAACCGGGACTGACGCTTTCAGGCGGAGAACGCCGCCGCACCGAAATCGCCCGTGCCCTTGCCATCGAGCCTAAATTCCTCCTCTTGGACGAGCCGTTTGCCGGTATAGACCCTATTGCGGTATATGAAATCAAGCAGATCATCAGAAAGCTTTCCAGCAAAGGCATAGGCGTCCTTGTTACCGACCACAACGTACGCGACACCCTCGAAATCACCACCGAAGCTTTCATCATCAGCAACGGCGTGATTGTAGCGCGCGGCGACCGTCACGCGATACTGGAAAACGCAATGGTACGTGACATTTATTTAGGCAGCGAATTCAAAATGTAAGGGCGGCTTGAACACGCCGCCCTGTGTGTTTATTTCTCGTTTAGATTGTACACCCCGTCCCATGTGCCGGACGGTGCTTTTGCAATGTAGGTGTCGCAGCGGGTAAGGTATACTTTTGCCGCTGCGTCTTCGGGATCGCTTTCCAGTACCGCCGAAAATGCGGCTTTCGCGCCCGTCCAGTCCATATTTTCAAACAAATCAAGCGCCGTGTGGAAGCGGTCAATCTTTCCAAGAAGCTCTTCCGGCGCCTCATCTTTCAAGTCAAGAACGTGGCACAGGCGCACTGGTGTGTTAATACCCACCACACGCACGCGGTCAAGCTTGCGGTAAAGAATTTTCCCCTCGGTTTCGCGGAGCGTATCTTCGGACGCGAGTATCCACGAGCCGTACTGTTTGTTCACGCCCTCAAGTCGCGCGGCAAGGTTCACCGCGTTGCCCATCATCGTATAGTTCATCTTTTTCTCGGTTCCCATGTTTCCCACAACCATATCGCCGGTGTTGATGCCTATACGTGTAAAAATCGGCGAGGGGCTCATGCCGAGTTCGGCGTATTTCTTATTCAGCTCCGCCTCGACGCGCTTCATGCGTATGGCGGCAGTACAGGCGCGCAGCGCGTGATCCGGTACCTCCACTGGCGCGCCGAAGAACGCTATGATGGCGTCCCCCTCGTATTTGTCGATAGTGCCGCGTTCGGAAAGTATGATGTCGCTCATCTGGGAAAGATAATCGTTGAGCAGTTTTACCAAATCTTCCGGGTCAAGCTTTTCGGATATGGTAGAAAATCCCTTCACATCCGTAAAAATCGCCGTTATATACCGCTTACTGCCGCCGAGTTTAAGTTTGGTCGGATCAGAAACCAGTTCCTCAACTACATCGCCGGAAAGATAAGTAGAAAATGCGTTTCTGATGAACAGTTTTTCCCGCTCCGAGTTGAGGAACGCTAGGGCTTCCCGCACAACCACGGCGATTACCATGGCGATGACCGGTCCCAATACGCTGATGTGAATACCTTGAAAAACGAACAACCCTAATGACACCGCTAGTATCAGAACCGCGCCGCCGAAACCGACGATGAAACGCGGGGATGTCTGGAGATTGGTAGTCAGAATAACGATGAGCGGCACAAGGATAAGTGCCGCGAGTATGCTCCAGATGATGCCTATTGGCGTGATAAAGGATTGGGTGATAATAGTGTCAAGCACCGCCGCGTGCGTACCAACGTTGATGTACTTGCCATAGAAGGGGTTTGCGCCAATATCCGTTGTGCCGGTGTCAACACGTCCCAATATGCAGATATGTCCGGTGAGCTGTTTGTTTAGGAGCGCCTGCACTTCCCTCGTGTCGTCGTACACTGTTTGCAGATAGGAAACCAGTTCCTTGTTGTACGCCGTTTCGTCCAGTACCGCCGCCTTGGTCTCATCGTCGTCAAGCGCCACGGCTTGTTCTTCCAAATAGGCAATGTCCTCATTGGCTGCCGTGATAAGAGAGGGGATACGGTCAAACGCCGAATTCCGCAGATCGAGGTATTCCGAAAACGCCTCGTCCGAGGTCTGGTCGACAGCGCGGCTCTTCGCGTTCCGCGCGTCCGCAAGCAGCTCCGCCATATTGGCGGCTTGCGACGGGAAGGTTGGGAACCACGATTCCGGCGACTGAGAGAGAGCGCCGAGGTATTCTTCGACACGAGTTTCATATTCGTCGAGGTATGAGAGCGTGGCAAAAGACAGATGCTCAAAGCTGTCTGTGTAGTCTGTAGGGGGCCAATCTATGAGCATGGCGCCTTCTCCGCCCAAAGGGATTTCCATTTTGTCCGTTTTGATGAAGCGGGAAAGCGCTGGCGGCGTTTTAATGCCGCTTATGATCACTTTGTTTCTCTGTAATTCTATATCGGGATCGCCCAAGTAGTGCATAAGCGGGGAAAAAGAGAGCTGCAAATACCAGTATTCGCCGATTTTTTGGGTTAAGAAAATACGCCGCCGTATGCCGTCCGGGTCAACCAAAACGTTGGTGTAGCCCGCTCCCTGCGCCGCCTCCACAAAGGAAGGAATTGCCGTCAGCAGGTCTACCGGCTGCGGAAACCGCGCATCGCTCGCGGCTCGCACTGGATAAGAAAAACGCCGCTCCGCAATAACGCGCCTTTCAGCCTGCTCGCCGGAAAGCTGCTCTTCCTGCACGTTCAGCGTCGCCCACGTGCGGCCGAACAAGGCGGACGCCTTTGCGAGGTAATCGTCGTTGTCCATAAGGACACTGGTCGCCTTGCCGTACAAAGAATCACGCTCTCCTTCCACAAGGGATTGGAACTCCTGCGACCACTGAACGACGTTATCCTCTTGGATGAAACCCGCTGCCGCCGCCTGAAACAGTGAATCCACCGTGATCCCGATATCCTCAAAACTTCGGTTGAAGTCCGCCTTCATCCCCTGTTTGAGGTACACCTCGTTCACCTGCGTGGGACTTTTGTCTATATACTCAATATCGAATATAGCCATTTCCGCGCCATATTCCTTGAGCCGCAAAAGCCCGTCCGCCACAACAGAACGGGGCCATGGGAAAACACCGATATGCGCCACCGCCTGATCGTCCACGTCAAGAAAGGTAATCGTATCGACATGCGTTCTCGGTCGCCTGAAACGAAGAAAAGTATCGTACACTTTTTCCTCAGCCATAGTGAAGAATTCCGTTAAGTACAGCAGAGAAACGAGAATCGCCGATCCAACAGAAACAAAAATTGATATTTTACGAAGTGCGGTCATACACTTATACTACATCAGATTATATGAAAAAACAAGCGGGATTTTCTAAAAATAATTATCTAAAAGAATTTCTATATCAAAAAGTAACCCCTTTCCCATGAGAGAAAGGGGCAGGAACAACCGTTACACAGAAGCGACTTTGTCTTGAATCTCTAGCAGTATTTTGATCTCTTTAAAGATGTACTCACGGTATTCAGGGTTAAGTTCCTTAAAGAGGCTTGCCACTTTGACAAACATCTCATCGGGACCCGTCAGGAACAACTCGCCCTCGCCCGTTCTAAGCCAGTGTTCATTTACATTAAACGACGAACAAATGAGCTTCACAATACGGCCGTTGGCTTTGCGTTTTTCTGTTTCCACTCCGGCAAGATACCCGCTAGAAAGATATAGAACACGCGAGAAATCGTTTTGGGTCATCTTCAGCTTATTACGTAGAATTTTTATCCGCCGGTTGATAGTGGTCTTTGTTATGGATTGGTTCATATCTCACTTTAGTATATCATAAATTATAAACCATTCAAGTTTTAATGAAATTTTTTCTTCATTTTTTTAAATTTTCGATATTTCGGCTTGACAGACTTTTCTATATCATATTATACTGTTGATAAAGAACAAAACAATATTGTTCTATAATTTTATTTTTAAGGATTATGCCATGAACGAAG
>QMCE01002585.1_pt1 | contig 9990 bp, 7 predicted proteins | sample 1821851 | NCBI WGS metagenome assembly QMCE01 (sample SAMN09453174, study PRJNA476694) | Termite gut metagenome, whole genome shotgun sequencing project. | isolation source: worker | host: Odontotermes sp. | place: South Africa:Pretoria | collected 2016-01-28 | reverse complement strand
GAAATTTTATAGAAAAAACGTCCTGTCAAAAACGGGCGTTTTTTGATTTTTATGCTAAAATAAGTTTGGATGATTGCTAAGATAGTCAAAAAGCACGGTTTCCGTTTTTCCAAAAAATACGGGCAGAATTTTATCGGCGACCCCAACCTTTTGCGCGCCGTCGTTTCGGACAGCGGAATAGGGAAGGAGTCTTGCGTGTTGGAAATCGGCGCGGGCGCGGGCAGCCTCACGGCGTTTATTTCCGAAAAGGCAAAAGCCGTAGCCGCTTTTGAGATTGACGAAGCGCTGCGGCCGGTTTTAGAGGAGTATCTTGCCGGCAGGGAAAACGTGCGGCTTATTTTCAGGGATTTTTTAAAAGCCGGCGACGATGAAATCAAAAAATTGTTTCCCGAGGGCGGGGTAATAGACGTAGTTGCAAATTTGCCGTACTATATAACGACCCCGATATTATTCAGGCTGCTTGAATCCGGACTTAAGATAAATTCGATAACAGTCATGCTGCAAAAAGAAGTAGCGGAGAGGCTTACCGCGCGGGCGGGGACTAAAGAATACGGCGTGCTTACCGCGGTGATAAATTATAAAAACAACGTTAAAATCACCCGTACGGTCAGCCGCACACTGTTTTATCCGGTGCCCGACGTGGACAGCGCGGTGATAAAAATTACGCCAGCTCCGGAAAAACCTCGCGCGCGTGACGACGGGATGTATTACCGGTTGGTACGCGCCGCATTTTCTATGCGCCGCAAAACCCTTGTAAACAATTTAATTTCCGCTTTTTCCGCACTCGAAAAAACGGGGAAATTAAATCTTTTTACCTGTGTCGGCACGCATCCTTTTTTACCTGCGTATCAGGCGGATCCGCAAGGGGTTCGCTTTCAGCTTGCCTTAACGGTAAAGGCTTTTGAAACGGCCTTCGGGCGAAAACCGAAAGGGCTTTGGATTCCGGAATGTGCTTATTTCGACGGGCTGGATGCTCTGATTCAAGAATTCGGTTTTGAGTATTTTTTCCTCGAGACACACGGGGTGCTTCTCGCCCGGCCTTCGCCGGAATACGGTGTTTATCAACCGGTTCAAACTCCGGCCGGCGTAACGTGCATCGGGCGGGATCAAAGCAGTTCCGCGGAAGTATGGAGCCGGGTTCACGGTTATCCGGGGCACCCCGAATACCGGGAGTTTTTCCGCGATATTACGTTTGAACGGGACCGCGCTTATTTGGGCGATTACTTTTATGCCGGCGAATCACCGATCGAAACCGGGTTTAAATATTACCGGATTACCGGCGCGGAAGACAAACAAATTTATGAACCGTGGCGCGCTTTAAACCTTTCGGCAGAACATGCCGCCCGTTTTTTAACTCATCGCGAAGCGACGGCAGCGAAACTTTCTCCGCTCATGAAAAAATCCGAAACGCCGTGGATCTCTTGCCCTTACGATGCGGAACTTTTCGGGCATTGGTGGTTTGAAGGCCCGCTGTTTATCGAAGCGCTGTTTGAGAAAGCGGCGGCTTCCTCTTATCTTGAAATGGCTTCCGCCGCAGAAATGCCGCATGCGGCTCACCGGAAAAAGCGTTACACTCCCGCATTTTCTTCCTGGGGGGAGGGCGGTTTCGGCGCGGTTTGGATCAATTCGGAAACGGAATGGATTTATCCGTTGTATTATCAAATGCGTTCCTGTTTCCGCGAGTGCCTCCGCGAAAAGAAACGTTCCGGAGAGTTCCGTGAACTTCTCGCCCAAATGGCGCGGGAAATCGCGCTTTTTATGGCTTCGGATTTTGCTTTTTTGATTCACAATCAATCTTCCAAAGATTACGCCGAAGCGCGGCTCCGTGAGCATTATAACTCATTCATGACCCTTTTTCACGCTTTCGAAAGCCGGAAAATAAATTCAAAAGAAGTGAAAAGAATCATGGAGAAGGATAATATTTTCCCGTGGCTTCGGGAAAAGGAATACCGCTTACTTTTTTAGAGGGGCCTTCAAGAACGCATTATAATGCTTTGCCGTTTTACTGCGGTTCGGGTAATTGATGATACAATGGAGCCCGCGCGACTCTTTGCGGCGCAACGCGTTTTCGATGATCATTCCGGAATTTTGAACCGCATTTTGAAATTCGAGCAGGGTGAGCGTTTTTTGGCCGGGCTTGCGGAGCGCTTCAAGGCACTGCTTTTCGAGAACCTTAATTTGTTCGAGCCCGGTTTCCAAACTTTTGGTCGTTCTCACGATACCGCAATGTTCCCACATCATTTTCCGGAGTTCGTTTTTTTTCTTTTTCCAGAGTTCGCCGCCGGAAACGGAAATATCTTCAAGCGTTATTTTTTGCGGAATAAAATCCGGTGCGGGGTGTTTGGAAATATCCTTGACGGCACGGAGCGCAAAGACCACGCTTTCGAGGAGCGAATTGGAGGCCAGGCGATTGGCGCCGTGAACGCCGGTGGCTGCCACTTCGCCGCAGGCATACAACCCGGAAATCCGGGTGCGCGACCAGGAGTCCACAAGAACGCCGCCGCACATATAATGAGCCGAGGGAACCACGGGAATCCATTCCCGGGTAATGTCAATTCCGGTTTCCAGGCATTTGGCAAAAATATTCGGAAAATGCGTTTTAATGTCTTTCGCGGGTTTTGCCGTAATATCGAGGAACATATTGGGTTTGCCGGTACGCACCATTTCGCGCTGGATCGCGCGGGCGACAATATCACGCGGGGCGAGCGAACGGAGCGGGTGAACGCCGTTCATAAATTCTTCGCCGGCGTGATTTTTGAGAATCCCGCCGAAACCGCGCACCGCTTCGGAAATTAAAAACGATTTTTTGAGTGCGGGCGCATAAAGGCTCGTGGGGTGAAACTGCATGAATTCGATATCCTGTAACGCGACTCCTGCCCGTGCCGCCACCGCCATGCCGTCACCCGCGCTGTCGGCGGGGTTGGTCGTGTGGAGCCAAAGCCTGCCCGCGCCGCCTGTGGCAAGTATCGTGGACTTTGCATAAATTGCGGAGGCTTTTCCGCTTTTTTGATGAATCACCACCGCGCCATCGCAATGAGAGGCGCTACCGCGCTTTGAGATTATCAGATCCCTCACGAAGCGGTTTTCCAAAAACTCAATATTTTTTTCTTTCTTCACCTGCAGGAGGAGTGCCCGCATCATTTCTTTTCCGGTGAGGTCGGCCGCGTGAAGAATTCGCTTGCAGCTGTGTCCGCCTTCCAAATGGAGATCGAACGGAATGCCGTCGGTTTCGTTTTTGTGAGAGACCGTAAACTGAACACCCCATTCCACGAGCTTCCGGATGGTGGCGGGACCGTTTTTGGTGAGAATCGCCACTTGTTCTTTTTTGCAGAGCCCGTCGCCGGCTTCGAGTGTGTCGCTGATGTGGAGTTGAAAAGAATCCTTCGGGGAACTGACGGTCGCAATCCCGCCCTGCGCATAATTCGAGGAACCGTCCGGACGGGAACCTTTGGTAAGAATAAGCACCGAAAGCCCTTTCTCCGCGGCGGCGAGAGCGGCGCTGAGTCCGGATACTCCGGCTCCGATAATCAGGATATCGTACAACACTTCCTCGGAATCCAAAATTTTTCGACATGTATGATAGCAAAAAAGAAGGAAAACGGCTAGCATGGAACCCGGGCTTTCTGCTTTTTTACTAGCTTTGTTTCGTTCTCAATTTATTGGAGTTTTCTCTATGTTAACTTGGATTAACGAAAATGCGAAATGGGTCATTATCATTTTTGCCGTCGGGATTATCGTCGGGCTTCTCGCCATGGATCGTACGCCCGATCAGGGGATGCCGCAACAGTATCCGATCGGGAGCGTAAACGGGGAAGCCGTTTCGTTCGAAGAATTTGACGTGAATCTGAAAAATGCGATCAATAACGATCCGAACGGAACGCAAATGGATGATGAAGGCTATGCCACTATTCGCTCCAATGTGTTTAATATGTTTGTGCAGCAAATTCTTTTGAACGAAGAGTTTGAAGCCGCCGGTTTAAAAGCTTCCGTGGCGGAAATGAAAGGAGAACTCCTCAACCGCCCCGAAGTGGTGCGCAGCATTGTCGGGCAGGAAGCGCAGGAACGCCTCTATATGCTCCAGTCGACGGCCGTGAGTCAGGAAGATGCGATGCAGAGAATGCAGGGCTATATCTCCACCCTCCCGCAATTTTTGCTGGATTCCGCGTTTGACCAATCGGCGTACGAACAATGGCTGAATACGCCGGCCGCTTACGAATGGCAGGGCATGATCAATTACGAGCGCGAATTGAAAACAAAAATGGTTCCGTTGCGCCAGTTGCAGGCTTTTGTCGGTGCCGGATTTTATCCGACTTCTCTGGAAGCCCGTTACGCTCTCGAAAAACGCATGACCGAACATTCGCTTGAAGTGGCATCGGTGGCTTCTTCCGATTTTCCGGCAACCGAAGCCATCGACAGTCTCAAGGTGGCTGCTTATTTCAAAGCGTTCCCGGACAGTTTCTTTGTGCAACAAGATCAAATGAAAATGGATTATACGTTCATTCCGGTTCAGCCGACCGCTTCCGATGACGTGCGCATTAAGGAATATGCGATGACCCTCTATTTCCAGTTAACGGATACCAGTTCTGCAACTACCGCTTCTTTTGAAGATGTGGCGCGCATCACTTCGGAAGATCCGGCTTCGGCCGCAAACGGCGGTCTTCTCGGAGATTACACCGGTAAAGGCGTTTGGGTTCCGGAATTCGAAGCGGTGGCATTTGCACTCGATTCCGGCGCTATTTCCGAACCGGTTCGCACGCAGTTCGGTTACCATATTATTCAATCTCACGGAAAAACAAACGAAGGCGATGTGGAAAAAGTAAAAGTTTCCCACATTCTTCTTTCGGTAACGCCTTCTCTCGAAACCGTGGACAGCCTCGAAATTATTTTGGAAGAAGTGCGCCTGGCGGTCACGGAAAAAGGAAAATCTTTTGCGGAAGCCGTGCAGGAGAAAAACTTGCCGGTGCGTTCTACCGGCTGGCTGATGAAGGGTGGGAACGATCAAATTCCCGAAATCGGTTATCTGAAAGGGCTTTCTTCTTTTGCTTTTGTGAATCCGGAACGCCGCGATCTTTTCAGCAGTGTTTCTCCCGTGATGAAAAACGATCGTTTTGTGGTTCTTGCAAGCAAAACCGATAGTTTATTTGCAGGTACGAGAAGCCTTTCACTTTATTTCGATGAAATTCGCGCTTCTTTGGAGCGTAAGAAATCGGCCGATGCGGCGGCGAGTTATTTGACTTCCGTGGCAGCCCGGGTGCAAACTCCGGGAGACTCGGTGGAAAAAGTGAAAATGGATTCCGTTCAGGCTTCTTTCGCCAGTTTTGTTCCGGGAATCGGATTTTCCAACCCCACGCTTTACCGTATTTTAAGTTCTCAAAAAGTCGGTGAATGGGGTGCCGCCGTTCCTACGGATAACGGGGCCGTGATGCTGAAGATTATTTCAAAGCAAGTGCCGGACGCAGAAGTGATTTCCAAGGCGCTCCCTTCCGAACTGGAGACGCTTTATCGCTTCGGAACCTCCACCCTGTTTAGAGAGTACATGGCTTCTCTCGAATCATCGGCGAAAGTGGAGAACAATTTAGACCTTTACTATCGCGATTGATTTTATTACTATTGGTTCACCACGGCGTGTTCGTCTAGTGGTCCAGGACGCTGGCCTCTCACGCCGGTAACACGGGTTCGAGTCCCGTACACGCTATAAAAATCCCCGCATAGGCGGGGATTTTTTCGTTATATTGTAAATCATGAACAACCAAAGCATTCTCATTACAGGCGCTGCAGGAAACTTAGGCGGTCTTTTAGCCAACCATTTAAAAGGCCGAAATTTGCATTTACTGACTCATCAAAAAGATGTTGCCGAAGAATTAAAAAATCGGGAGAATATCAAAATATTCAAAGCCGATTTGACAAAGAAAGAAACTTTGTATTCCGCGTTAGAAGGAGTAAATACGGTGGTTCATTTTGCGGGAATTTTATTCAAATCCAATCCCGAAAAATTTCTTCCGGTTACCAATACACTTTATTTCAATAATTTACTCGATGTGGCCATAGAACAGAATGTGCGGAGAATCATTTTAATCGGTTTTCCGCATGTTGAAGGAGAAACAACTCCCGAATATCCGGCGATAGGGCGTTTGGACGGTAACCCGATTTCTGTTCACGCCGCCACACGCCTGCAAGAAGAAAAGGATTTATTCCGCAGATGCTCTGAGGCCAATATCGAAGCAATCTCACTGCGCGTGGGAATGGTTTACGGCAAAGGAATTCTGATGATTGATGCCGCGGAGTGGTTCGGAAAACATTACCTGTTGGGTATTTGGAAAAAACCGACTTACATTCATTTGATTTCCAAAGATGATTTTTTAGCAGCAACCACCGCCGCCATCGACAATAAAAATGCAAGTGGGATTTATCATATCGGAGATGATGGTATCCAAACGCTTCAGGAGTTTTTGGATAGAATCGCCCAATACAAACATTATCATAAACCCTGGCGCATGCCGAATTGGATGATCATGACCGCCGCGCAGGGATTTGAATTATTCTCGGCGATGTTCGGTACGAGAAGCCCGCTGACAAAAGATTTTATTCGTATTGGGCAGGTTTCCTATTACGGCAACACGACGCGAATGAAAAGCGAATTATTGCCGGAATTGAAATATAAAACATTTGAAGATGGGCTTGAAACGTTTTAAAATGAAAATTTGAGACCTGATCAAAACAGCCGGTCATTCAACAACGGGCATTTACCGCACCACGAGAGCCGCGAGGGAAAGCTCGAGACTCATGCGGCTTTCGCATTTTCCGGTTTTGATTTCGTAATCGAGTTCACCGAGCCGCTTGATGACGCGGCAGAGGAGAGGTTTGCCCCAGTTTTTGGCCATGCGCGGTTCGTTGGTTTTCGTACAAAATAACCATTCATTGGTGCCGAATTTTCCCGCGATTTCCTTGGGAGAAAGCCCCTGTTCCAGCATGGAACAGATGTGCATGAGGCGTACGGAAAAATGAAACAAAGAAGAAACGAGAGAAACTCCTTCGGTGTTGTTGTCCAAAAGTTCCCGCAGTTTTTTGGTGAATGCTTTTGCATCGCGGTTACCGAACGAATCGCGGATTTCGTGCGCCTGAATATCGCGCTGCGGCACGATCATCGTTTTCGCCTGCTCGTAAGTAATGACTTTGGTTTCCGGCGCGAAGAGCATGATTTTTTGAAGTTCCGCCGCAATCAGTGCGGAATCGCTTCCGAGCGCTTCCGAAACATAGCGTACCGCCGCCGGGTCCATTCTTTTCCCGAGGTGCGTGAGCGCATAAGTCGAAATCCATTTTTCCATTTCCCAGGGCTTCGGAAGATCGTATTTCTCAATGGTTCCCGCCGCTTTCAGTGCGCTGTAAAGCCCGGAGGTGCTTTCGCCTTCTGTTTTTTTGGGAGCCCGCGCCGCCAGTTTTTCAAACTCAAATAACAGGGAACATTCCGGTTTTGTGGAAAGCCAACTCACGAGAGCGGCCGTATCGGCGGCTTTCAGAGCATCGGCTTTGCGGAGAATGACGGTTTGTTCCGGCGCGAACATGGAAACCGAAGAACACGTCTCAATAATTTCTTCGGCGATCGAAGGAATATTGGTATCGGTTGCGAAGATAATTTTCCGGGCGAGAGGATCGTTTTTACGTTCTCCGAGAGCTTTCTCCAGGAACCCGTTTATGCGTTCGTCTTTCGCAAAATCATCGGCACCGATCAGCGTTAAAATCATATTACTTGTAGTCGATGATTTCCAAACGGTTCACGCCGCGGGGAGTCGAAACTTCAATCACTTCGCCCCTGGTTTTTCCCATGAGGGCTTTTCCGATGGGGCTTGTAAAACTGATTTTTCCGTTCATCGGATCCACGCCTTCCGGAGAGACGAGCTGGTAATCCTGAACGGAGCCGGTTTTCAGATTCTTGACGGTCACCGTAGCGCCGAACTTCACGGATTCCGATTTCGAGGCATCGTAAGTGACGACAAATGAACGCGCGACCCGGTCTTCCAAAAAACGGATGCGGTCTTCGATTTCACCTTGACGATCTTTGGCGGCGTGGTATTCGGCGTTTTCACGGAGATCGCCCTGCGCCCGCGCGTCCGCAATTTCGATAATAATACGGGGGCGTTCCGTTTTTTTCAGATGGTTGAGCTCCTGGTTGAGCTGATTGAGAGTTTCTTGTGTTACGGGAATTCTGTCCATAATGACAAGGTAACAATTTTAAGCGGATAAAAAAAGAGTTATTCTTGTAGTGAACTTTTTTAAGGGCATTTCTAAAAATTGCTTTGCGTTTATGAAATCTTGCAAGTATTGGTGATACGGCCAATTACAAATTACGGGGTAACCTCCGGAACTGCACGCCAATTACGAATTACGTAATTCGTAATTTGCAATTCGTAATTCGTAATTCGTAATTAAGTATGCGATGTATTATTGTAAATTTCATAGGAAATGAATTTTTAGCGATGCCTAAAGGATAAAATATGGTCACCATGCTTCATGAGGGAGGCGTTTGTTCTCCTCAAGGATTTTTAGCGGCGGGTATCCGTGCGGGAATTAAGGCGAGCGGCAATCCGGATCTCGCGCTTCTCAAGAGCGAAATTCCGGCGCGCTGTTTTGCGGTGTTTACCACGAATAAAGTAAAAGCGGCTCCGGTGCTTTATGACCGTGAAGTACTGGAAAGCTCCGACCACATTTCGGCGGTACTCATCAACAGCGGAAACGCCAATGCCTGCACCGGAACGCAAGGTTTTGCCGACGCGGTGAGAATGGCTTCTCTGACGGAAGCCGCGCTCGAACTTTCTCCGAAAAGTACGCTCGTATGCAGCACGGGAATCATCGGGAAAATGCTCCCTATGGATAAAATCGAAGCGGCGATTCCGCAAGTGGTAACCGAACTCAATGAAAACGGTTCGGAAGATTTCGGGAAAGCGATTCTCACCACCGATCTCTCATTAAAATCCATGGCACTTGAACTTCGCACCGAAGCGGGCTCCGTGCGTATCGGAGGGGCGTGTAAAGGGAGCGGCATGATTCACCCGAATATGGCGACCATGCTTGCGTTTATCACTACCGATATTTTACTTCCTGCCGATTTTCAGGCGGAATTTAAAGCGGATATTGCCGATTCGTTCAATGCGATCACCGTGGATGGCGACACGAGTACCAATGACACCTGCATTCTGCTTTCCAATGGAGCGAGCGGTATTAACTTTTTGGATTTGTCGATTTCGGAACAGGGCGATTTTCGCCGGGCGCTTGCAACCCTCATGCAGGAATTGGCAAAGTGCATTGTGCGCGACGGAGAAGGAGCGACCAAGTTAATCGAACTTCGCGTGGAAAAAGCGGAAACGCACGCGGACGCTCTTCAAATGGCACGTTTTATCGGTACGAGCAATCTCGCCAAGTGCGCGATGTTCGGTGAAGATCCGAATTGGGGGCGCATTCTTTCGAGCGCCGGTTCGAGCGGCGTGAACATGTCGGCGGAACATACCGACCTTTATTTCGGCGATGTGCTGGTGCTCGCGGGCGGCCGGCCGACGGAATGCGACATGAATGCACTCCACGCGGTGGTGCGTCAAAAGGAATACAAAGTAACACTCGTACTCAATATGGGCGATGCCTCGGCGAGCGCCTTCACCTGCGATTTAAGTTACGATTACGTAAAAATTAACGCGGAATACACCACCTAAGGGTTGGCGTATGGGGTTTAGGGTTTGGAAAATATCGGGAATGAGAAATCAAATCCCTATTTTTCATGCTCCTATGCGAAGGGCGCAACATTTTGCGCCCCTACATTTTATGCCTGCTTGCAAAATCCGGCACCCGTATCTTCTCTACACCCTAAATCCCATGCACAAAATCCAAAATTTCCATGCCTGAGTAGGGCGTGTTCACATGATCTGAGATATTCAGATTTTGAATGGATTTTTCGCTAGGCAAGGCAAATTTTCGCAGGAATACCGGTGGTATTTCAAGAAA
>QMCE01002583.1_pt1 | contig 9995 bp, 8 predicted proteins | sample 1821851 | NCBI WGS metagenome assembly QMCE01 (sample SAMN09453174, study PRJNA476694) | Termite gut metagenome, whole genome shotgun sequencing project. | isolation source: worker | host: Odontotermes sp. | place: South Africa:Pretoria | collected 2016-01-28 | reverse complement strand
ATAAGTAATTTATATCAGCTATATTTGTAACCTGTACATATAATACTATTATGCAACAGAAAGAACACCCTCTGCATCTATTCGCATATTGTCCGGTATGCGGATCCGATCGTTTCGTTATCAATAATTTTAAATCGAAACGCTGCGAAGATTGTGGATTCATCTATTATTTCAATCCATCATCGGCCACTGTGGCGGTTATTGTCAACAGCAAAAAAGAAATACTTGTAGCTACCCGTGCCAATGAACCCGCCAAGGGCACCTACGACCTGCCCGGAGGATTTGTCGACATGGACGAAAGCGCCGAAGAAGCCGTCGTGCGGGAAGTAGAAGAAGAAACCGGATTAAAAATTCAATCGGTACGATACCTTTTCTCTATCCCCAATCTTTACTTGTATTCGGGATTCGAAGTAGAAACCACCGATATGTTTTTTCTTTGTAAAATAGAAAGAAATTACGATTTCTCCGCTCACGATGATGTTTCCGAACTTCATTTTATACCCATTTCGCAACTCGATTCCACCCGGTTCGGCTTACGTTCCGTCAAGCAAGGCATCGAAAGGATTATGAAAATGGACATCGAATTTTTGACAAAATAAAAGCAATATGAAAATAAAACTATTCTCCTTATTACTTTTTATGGCATTTACTTTCGCAGTGTATAGCCAAAAAAGCATTAGTCACGAATTGCCGGACAGGCTTTTTATTCAGGGAAAAGAAATGTTTCTGGATAAAAATTACGTCGGTGCGCAAAATACTCTCGCGGATTACAAACGAATCGGTAGAGACAAAGATAAAATTGCCGAAGCCGATTACATGATTGCCGTTTCGGATTATTTCAGGGGAAAAGAAAATACGATAGAAATTTTGCACGACTATCTGGATAAGTACCCCGAAACTCTCCACCGCAACGACATTTCTTTTTATATGGGCTCGTACTATTTCGGGCAGAAAGATTGGGGCAAAGCCCTCTTCTGGTTCAACCAGTCCGATGTGGACTATCTTAGCCCTCCCGATCAGGAAGATTACACATTTCGCTCGGCTTACGCTGACCTGCAAACAGGAAATCGGGCACAAGCCGCGCAAAAATTCGACTTGCTGGTAAAGAATAGCGACAAGTATTTTCATGCTGCAACCTATTACAGAGCGTACCTCGATTTTCAGAACGGAAATTACGATAAGGCGCTGAACGTTTTCGAACGTTTGAAAACTAATCCCGAGTATGCCGAACAGTCTTATTTTTTCATTACTCAGGGCTTGTTCCTCAAAAACGATTTACCCGGCGCAATCGCGGCAGGACAGGATTACCTGAATAAATACCCCGGTAACCAAAATTCGGCTGAAATTTACCGGATATTGGGCAACAGCTACTACCGGACTGACAATATCCCGCAGTCGATTGCTTTTTACGAAAAATACTTTTCGCTCGAAAGCCATCCGTTCCGCGAAGATATGTTCCAGTTGGGGACGGCATACAGCCGTACGGGAAACCCTGAACGAGCCATAGAGGCTTTGCAGCATGTCGCTTCCAAAGACGATCAATTGGGTCAGGCCGCTTATATGTTGCTCGGGCAGAATTACCTGAAAACAGGCGATAACAACAATGCCCTGATGGCATTCGATGCAGCGTCGCGCGTGCAGTTCGACCCGTCGATAAGCGAAGTTGCCCTGTATAATTACGCCATGCTCGTACACAAAACTTCCCTGTCGGTATTTGATCAGTCCATAACGGTATTGCAGCGTTTCCTCAACGAATACCCAAATTCGAAATATACGGACGAAATCAATCAACAATTGGCTTCGACCCTGCTCTCGACAAACAATTACCGGGCTGCATTGAATGTCATCGACCGGATGCGCTCTCCGGGAAGGCAAATACTGGAAGCCAAACAGACCATATTGTTCCAACTCGGAGCCCAAGCCTTCATCGATGGCAATTACAACGGGGCGATACAGAATTTCAACTCCTGCATAAACATGGGTAATTACGATATGGGGTCTAAAAACGAAGCTTATTTCTGGCGTGGCGAAACCTATTACAGGACAAACGACAACTCGTCGGCTATAAAGGATTATCAATCCTATATAGCCGTTTCCAACGTATCGTCCGAAAATTATACTAACGCTTTATACAATCTGGGATATTCCTATTTCAACCTGAAACAGTACGACCGGGCGCTCGATAGCTTCAGGCAATATACCGCACACGAAACAAACCGGCAAAACCTGACTTATTCGGATGCGCTCAACCGCATGGGAGACTGTTATTTATACAACCGCGATTTTTCGGATGCCGAAAGAATGTACGCGCAGGCTTCGCAGTCGAATAACCAAAGCGCCGAATACGCTGATTTCCAACAGGCATTCGTCATGGGATTGCAACACAATTATGAAGGCAAAATTTTATGAAACTCCAATTGTGGAGATTGTCGAGGTAACACTCGAGCACGGCATCGCTCAGAGCGGTGGTGGCACGCCTAATGGTGGTATTACAGATTTCGGTCCTTATCCTGACGAAGAGTCGTGGTAGAACTTAACCTTAAATTAGACAATTTGAGACTATGAAAAAAATTTTTACATTAGGTTTTGCAGCTCTGCTGGTGGCAGGGTTGGCAGGTTGCGTTAATGAGGGCTTTAAGAAAGCCGACAACGGCACGGTTCTTACACTTACCGGAACGCAGGGCGATGTTGTCGATGAAAACGGCACTCGCGTATATCACGAAGGCAACAAGACGTACTGGAATGAGGGAGATGCTATCGGTGTTTTCATTGATGGACAAGGAGTTAATAATGCCGAATTGACAGGCACAACCTCTGACAATATCACGGCTACATTCTCGGGTGCATTGGGAACAACTCTTGATGAGGGTACATATACCGTTTATGCATATTATCCTCGGGTAAATATTGGTGAGCCAAGTACTGAACCTTATTCGGAGCGCGCACGCGTATTTATTCCCACCACACAGACTCCTGAGGTTAATACTTTTGATGCGAAATCAGCTGTTTTGTATGCTAATCCGATAGAGATTACATTAAGCGGCACACATACATCAGATTTTCAGGCTATTTTCAACTATGCGACAACTATTGCAAACTTTGTGCTTGCCGATATCGCTGCCTCGGTTGATAATGAGCCTATCACAAGCTTCAAGGTTACGATGCCCGACAATATTGCCGGTCGCCGTGAGATAAACCTCAAAACGGGTGAATTCGGAAACTGGTATTCAAGCGATGAATATACATCGACGAGCATTACTGCTACTTTCGATGTAGAGGATAACTTTGTTGCTAACGGCACAAATGGTATCTTTATCGGTATGGCTCCTATTACCGTTGCAGAAGGTGCAACCGTTTTGGTTGAGGCTCAAACAGCCAGCTACAACATCTCAAAAACTATCGCCGTTCCACGCGATAAAGTTTTTGCAAAGGGTACTATCAACACCATTCGTATCAGCAATCTTGATGTTACTGCGAAAGCAGCCGGTGCACCTCTGCCATTTGAGGAGGACTTTGCAGGCATCGTAGGTGGCAACAGCACTGCTTCGGGCGGTTCGGGTACATCAATTACTGACATCAGTGCAGTAACTAACGGCAACTTCGAAAGCGGAACAACAATGTATGCCGCAGGTGGCGCAATCAGACTCGGTTCAGGTAGTGCTTACGGCAGTATCGTTTCGAAGGCTCTTGATCTTTCAGAAGATATATTTACGATCGTTGTTTCTTGGAAACCTTGGAGCGAAAACACCCCAAGTGGTGGTGGCGCATTGAAAGTTACTACATCGGGCGGACAAACCGAAACCCTTTCTTTGAATAGTACAACTTGGCCAGGTGCTTTCACAACTCAGTATATCTATTTCAATGCTGAGCCGGGAGCAATGTCTACTATCACTTTTGAGAGCGTAGATGCAGGTACAAGCTCAGATCAGCGCATATTTATCGACGATATCAATATCGTAACAGGTCTTGTAGAACCCGAACCTTATTTCACGGCTACTCCTGATAAGGCTTTGACTAATGTTGCAGCGGCTGGTACAACAGGAACGATTACTATCTCGTCGAACACAACTTGGTTGGCAGATTGTGAAAATTGGATTACACTTGATATCGATAATGGCGATGGTAATGCTGAAATTACCTATACTATCCTTGAAAACGAGAGCGAAACTCCTCGCGGAGCCTTAGACGCTATCCACTTTATGGCAGACGGCGTTGATGAATTCATCGATATTGAGGTTCAACAAGCAGGTAAACTTCCTGATGTAGGTGGTGACACTTGGGTACTTGATGGTGCATCGATTTCATCAACAGCAAGTAAGGCATACAATGCCGCTCCTTGGAGCATTACAGCTACTGATGGTTCTATCTGGAATATGACAGGAGTTATGAAATCGGGGGCTTATTTGCAGATTCGTGACGATGAACCGGGAACTATTGTTTCACCAACTTGTTCGGGCCCAGTTTTGACCGTTGTCGTAAACGCTTACGGTTCGGGATCCGGCGCAACGCTTACGGTATATGATGAGACGGGAACTACCGAAATTTTAACACAAAATATAGGAACAACACCCGCTGCTGATTATGTAATAACTCTTCCTTCTTCTTATGAGGGAACAGGTGTAGTTCTAAAAACAAAATCGACAAGAACGATTTATATTTATGGAATTACAATTAACGCTGATGCTGGCGATCCTAATGCTCCACGCTTAAAGGCAGAAAACGATACGGCTTTAAGCAATGTTGCTCCGGAAGGAGTATCGGGAACGATTACCGTTACTTCAAACGTTGCTTGGAGTGTAGATAAACCCGACTGGGTTACTCTTTCAACTGCATCGGGTTCGAATGACGGCACTTTCAACTACACTATTCTTGAAAATGAAACTACCACACCACGCACAGGCAATATCGTTGTAACAGGCACAGGCGTTGCTACTCCTGTTTCATTCGCAATCAGCCAGAGAGGACAAGGCGGGGCATTAACCGAAAGCCCGTATTTTAAACTTGAGGCGACAGCAGCATTTGGTGGCACAGGCTATCGCAGTTCATCTTTTTCAGCAGCTAATACAATTCCTGGGGCAACCCTAGGTACGGCTAATTTTGATTGGACTTATGGACAGCAAAGCTCAACAGCAGCAGGCAACTTGTGGCTTGGTGCAAATAGTAGTAATTGGGGTAATTTAAGTTTAGGGAGCTATACCGACATAATGCCATTATTGCCCGCTGGTACACAGAAGGCGGCAGCAGCAGTCAATACCACATCATTTGAATCGATTTCTAAAATTGAAATTGTATCAGGAACATTTGATGGTGCTATTAAGTTGGCTCTCTTCTATAAAACGGCAACTGGTAACTGGACGTTAGTAGAGGATAACAAATCGGGAGCAAATACAACAATAACATTTACTCTTGGAACCCCTGTAACAGGTCAATTTGCACTTGTAGTTTACTCGCCAAACACTAGTCAGACAAATTGTCGTTTGAATACCAAATCAATAACTTATTACACAAAACAATAGTTTTGTATAACTCTATTCAACAGCTCCCCTTTGCGGGGAGCTGTTTTGTTTTTGGAAAATTCGTACCTTTGTAGAATGAATAGCACAATTAAAAATAAACTAAAAACAGCTCTACCCGCCTATCCTATAGAAAAGGCGTGGTTGTTCGGGTCATATTCGCGTGGAGAAGAGAACGCCAATAGCGATATCGACCTACTTGTGCGTTTCGAAGAAGGAAAAACTATTTCGCTATTCGACTATATAAGAATAGTTCACTCGTTAGAAGATATACTCAACCATAAAGTCGATATGGTACAGGAAAATTGCCTCAAACCATTCGCAAAAGAGAGTGTCGAACGCGATAAAGTATTAATATATGAGAGAAAAAGTAAAAGATAAAGGCAGATTAGAACATATACTTGAGGCTATCGACAATATTTTTGAATTTACCGCAGGAGTGTCATTCGAGCAATACACAAATAATAAAATGCTTCGTTTTGCAGTAATCAAAAATCTTGAAAATGTCGGCGAAGCAAGTTATTTTCTCACAAAAGAATTTCGTGAAGAGCACCCTCAAGTCGAGTGGAGAGTAATTACAGATATGCGCCACGTTTTAGTCCACGGCTACAGCAACATTGACGATGCTATTGTTTGGGAAGTAATAAAACGAGAACTCGAACCTTTGCGCCAAAATATTATCGAATTTATTGCTGGACTATAATCCTACCCCAAACAGCTCCCCGCAAAGGGGAGCTGTTTTGTTTTTGGAAAATTCGTACCTTTGTGGAAATGATAACGATAGAAACATACATTAATAGTGTTGTACAGGTATGTAGGCAAAATGGAGTAGTAAGCAAGCTATATCTTTTCGGTTCGGCATTGACCCCTCGCTTTAATCCCAAAACAAGCGATGTTGATGTGTTTGTGGAGACTGCACCAAGTGACCCCGAAAAACGCGGCGAACAACTCATAATGCTATGGAACGGATTAGAGGCTATATTTGGACGCAAGGTCGATTTATTAACTGAAAATTCATTGCGCAATCCATATCTGAAACACGAAATCAACCAAACAAAAAAATTGATTTACGATGCACAAAACGAGCAAATACCTCTTTGATATTCAAAACGCTATATCGCTGATAGAACAATTTACAAGTGACGTGACAAATTTTGAGCAGTACTCCCACGATTGGAAAACTCAAAGTGCGGTCGAAAGACAATTATCAATAATTGGCGAGGTGGCTGCTAAATTGCGTACCGAAGGGGTTGAACTCAAAAATGTTATCCAAATTGTCGGGTTCCGCAATCGCCTTATCCACTCCTATGACAGCATTGATGCCTCAATCGTGTGGGTAATAATTAAGCGTCATCTCCCCGAACTAAAAATAGAAATAGAGAATATGTAATCCCCAACAGCTCCCCTTTACGGGGAGCTGTTTTGTTTTTGGAAAATTCGTACCTTTGTCGAGGTGATGATACGCGAAACATACAACTTAATGTCCCCGCGAGCACGGCGAGCAATCCCGTGGGTCGTGGCGAAAAGAGTAATCATCGCCCTCTCTGAAATGGTCGGCGTCGCCGCCCTCGTAGGTATTATGATGGTCGTACTCGGAGGAGACGGCGATTCGTCAGCACTCGTAGCCCGCATTAAAGGCTGGCTCGGCATCGACGGAACATCTTTTATCATCATCGTTTGCACCGCCCTGCTCATACTTTTCATACTCAAAAGTGTAGTTGTAATCCTCCTTAATCGCTCCCAGAGCGTCTATATGAGGCGAATTTTCGAAGAGCTATCCTCGAAAATGTTCGACAAATATCTCCATAGCGGGTTACTCTATATCCGTTCACACAACTCATCAGAAATCATAAACAACACTACTGCAATATGTGCCCGTTTTTCGGAAGGTATTGTCGGTGTAATGTTGTCTCTGGCGGGCGAAGTGGTAATGTTGTTGATGATTGTGGTCGCTCTTATCATATACGACCCGATGATTTTGCTCCTTGCCGTTGCCGTATTTATCCCATTCACGGCGGCTTATGCGCTATTTTTTCGCCGCAGAATGGTGCGGGACGGACGAGAGGAGAACCGCGCCGCCGTAGGTCAGAATAAGTTGATGTACGAAAGTTTGAGGGGTTATTCCGATGTTGAGATATATGGGGCAGAAAATTCAGTTACCCAAAAATTTGGCGAAGGGCTACATAAATTGGGGCGTTTGAGGTTGAGGAATATGACTATTCGCGCTTCGAGTAGTGCTGTCGTCGAGTTCTCACTAGTTGCGGGCGTAGTCGTAATGATTGTGGTCGGACTTGCGATGGGGCGTGATATCGCCGCATTGAGGGTTTCGCTCGGTGTATTTGCCGTTGCCGCATATAAGATTGCGCCGTCGGTCAGCAAACTCGTAAACGGATTTACAGAGCTACACCGTAGCAGATACGCCATAGAACGATTGCAGACAAGCTCCGAGATAGAGGTTCGCCAAACAGAGTCGGCAGAACCTGTCGCATTTGCACAAAACATCGAAATGCGCAACATTTCGTTTACCTATCCCAATGGCAAGCAGGTTTTAAACAACTATTCGCTGACCATTACACGAGGCGAACGACTAGGCATTAGTGGCACGAGCGGCATCGGTAAGACTACACTTTTGAATATAGTGTGCGCACTTTTTGAGCCGAGCAAGGGTGAATTGCTGGTTGATGGGGTACGGATAGATGCCCATAATCGACGCGGGTGGCAAACAAATCTGGCATACGTTTCGCAAGAGGTTTTTCTGCCCGATGTGTCGATTGCTGAGAATATTGCCTTTGGTGTTCAGGCGAGTAATATAGATAGAGAACGTGTTCTGTGGGCATTGAGAGCGGCATCGTTGGGCAACTTTGTCGATTCACTGACGGAGGGAATAGATACGATTACGGGTGAGGCTGGGGCACGCCTTTCGGGCGGACAGAAACAGCGCATCGGCATTGCACGCGCACTCTATAAGGGCGCATCAGTGCTCCTTTTCGACGAAGCTACCTCTTCATTGGATAAAGAGACCGAAAATGCTGTTATCGACACAATTCAAACCCTCTCCCAAGACCTTACGATAGTAATTATATCTCACAACGAGAGAACGTTAAGGCTCTGTGATAGGATAATAAAACTCTAAAAATCGCTCAATTTGAGTGATTTTTTGTTGTTTCTCTAATTTCTGTTTAATTTTGTTTCATAAATATTTAAAAACAACAAATTTATGAAGAGATTGTTACCTATATTGGGATTTGTTTGTGCGTTGGTGTTTGCATGCGTTAGAGAGAAGCCCGCTCCGGAGGGTAGCGATGGCGACCACCCACTATCTATCAGAGATGCTCGAATGTTCTTCGATGAGTTGAAAGACGATTTAAGATTAGGCAACAGAGGCAATCTCCCAGCAGGAACAAGAAACGAAGAAGACCAACAAGACCCATTGGCGGGTATTCAGCCCGATTGGTCGAAAGCACAATATTCCATTCTGCTCGGCAAAGAGGTAGTAGAAGTTCCTTTCGAAGGATTACACGTTGCCGTTATCATTCATACCGACTCAACACAAATAAGCGAAAGCTCTGCTCCGCCAACACAGGCTAACTCTGCCGTAAAGCTGATTGCGGGACTCGACGACTACGGAGGAATCTACTATCAAATCCTCTACATCTCTGCTACGTGGACTTATCTTGAACAATTCGATAAGCCTGCCAGTGAGCTAACAATCAGTGATTTGGATAATGGGTTTTCGGGGATTGTAAAGTTCTATGAAATTGAGGGTGCATTTATCGGAGGCATTGTTGTAAGCAGTAGCGAACAGGTCGGAACGATAAGAGGTAACGAGCAAGATTCTCCCATATTACCTGCTCCCCAGAACGCACCGATAACAAGAGCATTCAACGAGAATAGTAATTGTAGTGTTATCATTTTCCAAGAGTGGATTTGGGGTTGGTGTGATGGAAGTATGACAGTCGGAAGTGAGTTCGAAAATGGAGATCCGGGCACAAATCATACATTCCAAACATTAGTTCCTTGCATGATTCAAAATAATTCATCTGTTACGGTATGTACAAAAGGAGGAGGTGGCGACGTATTGGGAGGATTAAGCGGAGGAGGAAATTCCAACGGAGACAATAATGGTGATAATAATGACAACGATAACGAGGAGGAAGATGAGGAGGAAGAACCAGATAGTGTAATTACAGATAATATAAACGTTGATTCCTTACTGAATGCTGCAAAATTGGACTCTTTGCAGCGTGAGCAGGTTAATGATATGTTGAGAAAGATTAGACAGACCTGTATGGGTAGAGCCTTGTATAATGCGCTTAGGGGTTCGGGGTATGAAATAGTTTATGACCCTAATGCTACCAATCCGACATTCAACGGCACAACGATTACCCTTAACAACCTCGATGCCCATAGTTCATTTTTGCACGAACTCTTTCACGCTTTATCGCTTACCGGAACTAACTCCTTAGACCACCAAATATGGGG
>QMCE01002582.1_pt1 | contig 9996 bp, 10 predicted proteins | sample 1821851 | NCBI WGS metagenome assembly QMCE01 (sample SAMN09453174, study PRJNA476694) | Termite gut metagenome, whole genome shotgun sequencing project. | isolation source: worker | host: Odontotermes sp. | place: South Africa:Pretoria | collected 2016-01-28 | reverse complement strand
AAATTAAACCTGATAAAATAATATCTGTTAAAATTGTGGTGCAGAACGCAGGCACGCGGGATGGCGACGAGATTGTGCAGCTGTATTTGAAACGGCAAAACTCGGCCACCTACCAGCCCGCCCTGGAGTTGGTGGGCTTTGCCCGCGTGGCGCTGGCCGCCGGGGAAAAGCGCACAGTAACGATTGAGTTGCCCTATGAGACGCTGGGGTTTTACGCGCCCGCCTTTGGGGGCCGCGTGGTAGAGCAAGGCGTCTATACCTTGCTGGCCGGGCCCAATTGCGCAGAGTTGCCCCTTTCTGCCGGGCTTTCTGCCGAGGGCCACACACTGCCGCGCGATGAAGCCGGGCTGGCCTATTATGGGCAACTGGCGGGAAATACCTTCCCAGACGAGGGCTTTGCCGCCATTTACGGCGGCAAGCCGTTGGGTGACACCCACCCTGCCCGGGGCAGTTACGCCGCACACACGCCGCTGTCGCAAATGTGCGAAACAGGCACAGGACGGGTGCTTTCAGGGTTGGTGCGCATAATAGCGCGCCACACTATCCATTTTTCCACAGACAAAATTGCCAACCGCCGGGCGGCGCTGCAAATGGCGCGCGACATGCCCTTCAAAAACATGATGCTGAATGCCGCCGGGCACTTGCCACCAAAGGCTTGCGCGGCTTTGCTTGCCATGGCAAACGGGCGGGGGCATGTTGGGCACCTTCTGGGTGGCTTGCTGGCTGAAAAGCCGTACAAGCGTGGATAAAGTATAATATCATTCATAGCGTCCCCACGCCGCGGGTGTGGGGTGAAGGAGAGTGCCATGCGAAGCAAAAAGGACGCCGTAAAAATTGTGGAGGCGCTGAAAAGCGTCTATCCGGTGGCCCCCTGCAATTTGGATTGGGAGGACGCCTGGCAGTTGATGGTGGCGGTGCGCCTGTCGGCCCAATGCACCGATGCCCGGGTGAATCTGGTCACGCCCATCCTGTTTGCCAAATATCCCGGCCTGCGTGCGCTGGCCGATGCCAGCCCCGCCGATATTGAAGCCATTGTGAAGCCTTGCGGCCTGGGCAAAAGCAAGGCGCGGGATATTCACGCCGCTGCCAATATGGTGCTGGACGAGTACGGCGGCCACCTGCCAAACACCATGGATGCGCTGCTGCGCCTGCCGGGTGTGGGCCGCAAAAGCGCCAATTTGATTTTGGGCGATATTTTCCACGAGCCGGGCGTGGTGGTGGCCGACACTCACTGTATCCGCATGGCAAACCGCCTGGGGTTTGTGGCCAGCAAGGACCCCGGTAAGGTGGAAACTGCCATGCGGGCCGTGCTGCCCCCGCAGGAGAGCAACAATTTTTGCCATCGCTGCGTGCAGCACGGGCGGTTGGTGTGCACCGCACGTGCTGCACGTTGTAGCACGTGTGTGCTAGACGCGCTGTGCCCCAAAAAAGGTGTGGAGATGGAGGGTTGAGGTTGCGGCATAAGGTTAGGATGAACGTGCTATATATGAACATGTGTGATATGGGGGTACGAAATGTTCAACGAAATTTGCATCTATGAAGCCAAGATTGAAAAACAGGACGAGATTGAAGTGCTGATGAAAGAGGTTGCCGCATTTTATTTATCGCAGCCGGGCGTTGTGGACGTAAAATATATCAAGCGCACCCATCGCCAGAAGGATTTCAATGCCGTAAAAGAGGGGAAGTCCCCTATTCGGCTTACGCGTTACGTTGGCAAAGTTACCTATATGCTGTACTTGTCGCTTGAAGATGAAGAAACGCACGCAAGGGTGTCGAAACTTGGCTTGGCAAAGTTTTACAAAAGGTGGAACAGGTGCCTGACGGCAATGCCCAAAATTTTATTGGGCGAGAATGTTGTGTAGATATTCCACCGCCTCCCCGAGATTTGACAACCTTGTTCGGCTGCGTTATAATGCCCATAGACATAAAAACAGGGGTGCCGAGTTGTTGCAACCGGCTGAGATTCGCCCATGCAGGGCGGGGACCCTCTGGGAAGCGATGAGTAAAGTGCATCACTTCCCTGGAACCTGACCCGGTTAATACCGGCGTAGGGAGTTTTGCGTATATTGCAAATCTCGGAACCTGCATTCACAGTACAGCACAGCGTATCCACGGTGTTTTTTGTGTCATCCGGCGTTGCATTTCCTTGCCAACCACCAAGGTTGCCTGCGGAAATGCGCCTTGCCTGACACAAAAATCCCTCGCGGCTCCATTATGCCGCACTGTGAACACAGGTTCCTATCCCTCGGTTTTTATGCCGGGGGATGTTTTTGTGTCTTGGGCATGCGAAGCGAACACCGCAACTGCTGTTGTTTGCTTCGTTTGCCAATAAAAACAAGCGCACAAGCGCGGAAAGAGGTTTGCACCGTGAAAGAACCAAGCCAAATGAGCCGTACCGCTGTTTTGGTGGAGGGCGCCCTGATGGTGGCCCTGGCCTATGTTTTGTCCATGATTCCCTTTATTAGCCTGCCTTGGGGTGGCGATATTACGCTGTTTTCTACCCTGCCACTGTTTTTAATGAGCCTGCGCCACAGCCTGAAATGGGGCCTTGGCACTGCTGCCGTATACAGCGTTTTGCAGCTGCTGCAAGGGCTGGACAGCGTGGCCGCCGTGCCCGCCAAAACCTTTTTTACCATGGCTCTGTGCGCCCTTTTGGACTATCTTATTGCTTATGCTGTGCTGGGCTTTGCCGGCGCCATTGCCCGGCGCTTTAAGGGCCACCCCATCGGCGGGCTTTGTGCGGGCATTGCCGTTACCGGGTTTGTGCGCTACCTGTCCAGTGTGCTGTCAGGTGCGTTGCTGTGGGGCGAATACGCTTGGGAGGGCTGGCCGGTGTGGCCCTACTCTGCCGCCTACAACGCCCTGTGGTGCCTGCCCGACCTTGCCCTTGTGCTGGTGGCCGTGCTGCTGCTTTCCCGCGTGAAGGTTCTGGGCATTGTGCCACAGCGGGCGTAAGAACGCCCTCGCATTTCCTTTGCTTGCGTGCTATACTGTGTATAGGAGGCAGTATCTCCATCATCTTTAGCGTGTTGACAATAGACACAAAGGAGGGGCGATATGGCACAGCCGATGATATTGTGCGTTGCGCGGCAGTTTGGCAGCGGCGGCCACGAGATTGGCCTTGCGCTGGCGAGGGAAATGGGCATCAAGTTCTACGACAAAGAACTGCTGAACGCCGCCGCTGAAAAAAGCGGCATCCTGCATGAATTGTTTGAGAAAAGCGACGAACAGCCGGTGCGCGGCCTGTTTGTGCCCGCCATGGGCGGCAAGGCCGCCAGCTTTGCCGACTATGCCGCCTACCTGCCCAACGATAATTTGCAGGATGTGGTGGCACAGGTTATCCGCGAGGCAGCGGCGCAGCCCTGTGTGATTATTGGACGCTGTGCCGATTATATCCTGCGTGGGCGCCCAGATATGCTGTCCATTTTCATCCATGCCGATATGGAAACCCGCGTGCAGCGCATTGCCCGGCTGCACAATTTAGACGAGGACGCCGCAAGGGCGCTTGTTCGAAAAACCGACCGTGCCCGCGCCAATTATTACAGCTTTTATACCGACCGCGACTGGGGCTGCCCCGACAATTACCATCTTTCGGTAGACGCCGGGCGGCTGGGCGTGGAGCGCACGGTAACCCTGCTGAAGGAAACGGCGCGCCTTTTCTGTGCGCCATTGGCTTAAAGGAGATATATATGACGCATGTGCGCAAGAATAAAGGAGTGTGCTCCCGCGCCACCTCGGTTACTCTAACAGAGGGCGGCAGCATTGAAGAAGTGCGGGTGATGGACGGCTGCGAGGGGAATTTGACAGCTCTGTGCAATTTATTGCAGGGCTTGCCGGCGCGGCAGGCCATCGAACGCCTGCAGGGTATCCACTGTGAGGAAAAGCCGACCTCCTGCCCCGACCAAATTGCCCTGTGCTTGCGCGAGGCGCTGGATTTGCTGGAAGCCACGCAGTAAACTTCGTACTCACAATGGGGGATACAGAACAAAACTACCAGATAGCTGTTAAAAACCACCGGATAGAGCAGAAACGGTGGTTTTTTTGTTGAAAGCGTGCTACACTACAGAAAATGTTCTGAGAATGCTCCGTGAAGGGAAGAAGCGCGTGAACGAAAACAAGCTGTTCAATCTGGAAAAATATCTGGCCGACGGGGTGGCGCATTTTGTGCGCGGGGCGGTGAAGGCCACCTTGAAAAATCCGAAGGAAAGCATCTTTTTGGCGCGGTATGCCGCTGCCGCCGCGCGGGCCGACACCCGCCGCCACGCGCTGGAGGAAAAAGGCGAGCATATCCCGTCGTTTTTGATTGCCAGTGTGGCCTCTGCCTGCAACCTGCAATGCGTCGGCTGCTATGCCCACGCCAACCAGGGCGGCGCGCCCGCCCTTAGTGGTGATGACTGGGCCCGCGTTTTTGCCGAGGCGGAAGAATTGGGCGTGGCTATGATTTTGCTGGCGGGCGGCGAGCCGCTGCTGCGGCCCGACGTGCTGCAGGCCGCAGCCGCCCGGCCGAACATTGCCTTCCCGGTGTTCACCAACGGCCTGTTGGTGGATGATGCGGTTTTGCGCCTGCTGGACGCCAACCGCAACCTGGTGCCTATTGTAAGCATAGAGGGTGACGCGGCGGCCACCGACGCGCGGCGGGGCGCCGGGGTGTATGCCAAAACCGAAGCTGCAATGGAAAACATGCGCAAAGGCGGGCTTTTGTTTGGCGCGTCCATCACGGTGACGATGGAAAACCTGAACGCGGTTACGCAAGACAGTTTTGTGGCCCAGCTGCGGAACAAGGGTTGCCGCGTGGTGCTGTATGTGTCTTACGTGCCGGTGGATGAACGCGATATCGCGCTTTCGCCCGAGGGACAGGCGCGGCTGGACGAACGTGTGCGGGTGCTGCGCCAAGCGGATAGCGACGTGATTATCGTCTCCTTCCCCGGCGACGAGGCGGAGGCCGAAGGATGCTTGGCCGCTGGGCGGGGTTTTATCCACATCAATCCCGCCGGCGGCGCCGAGCCCTGCCCCTTCTCGCCGTACTCCGACACCAATGTGCGGGATGCGGGGCTGCGCGCGGCGCTAAAATCCCCCTTGTTTGCCCGCCTGAATGAAAGCGGCCTGCTGGGGCAGGAGCACACTGGCGGCTGTGTGCTGTTCTACCGGCAAAGCGAGGTGCAGCAGCTTTTGGGGAACGAGGCCTGACACAATTATATATGAGAATTATTCATATATGCAATCAGCAGGTGTAAAACAGGCACAAAAGGGGAAGGGGTAAGCGGATATGCAGCGGGTTATGGAGCCCATTTTTGAGGTGGGCTATTTGTTAAGCGTGTTTGCGTTTGGCGTGCTGATTTTGCTTAACGCCAAAAAGAACCGGCAGTACGTTTTGTTTGGGCGCATGGCCCTGGTGCTGGGCTTTGGCGACGCCTTCCACCTGGTGCCGCGCATGTGGGCGCTGATTGAAGCCGGCACAACGGCGCTGCCGCAGTATGCCGTGGCGCTGGGCTTTGGCAAGGCGGTTACCTCGCTTACCATGACGGCGTTTTATGTGATGCTGTATGAGGTGTGGCGCCTGCGCTACAAAGCGCCGCACACCGCCCCGCTCACCATTCTGGTATACCTGCTGTCGCTTTGCCGCATGGTGCTTTGCGCGTTTCCGCAAAACCGCTGGCTAAGCCTGGATGCGCCGCTGGAATGGGGCATTTACCGCAACATCCCCTTTGTGGCGCTGGGGCTTGTTGTTATTGTGTTGTTTTTGTACAAGGCCCTGCAACAGGGCGACAAGCCCTTTAAATGGATGTGGCTTGCCATTGTGCTCAGCTTCGTGTTCTACATTCCGGTGGTGTTGTTTGCCGGCACCAACCCCAGCGCCGGGCTGCTGATGATACCAAAAACGTGCGTTTATATGTGGATTGTGGTGATGGGCTACCGGGCGTGCAGAAAAGAAAGAAAAGTGAAGGCATGACGGTGTATGATTTTAGCGCAAAGGATGGGGCCGGACAGGAGCTTTCCCTTGCCCAATATGAGGGCAAAGTGCTGATGATAGTGAACACCGCCACCAAATGCGGCCTTACGCCGCAGTACACTGCGCCGCAGGCCTTGCATGAAAAATATCACGACAGGGGATTTGAAATTTTAGATTTCCCCTGCAACCGATTTATGAACAAAGCGCCCGGCACCACGCCGGAAAAGCTGGAAAGCGAAATTGAAAAGCTGCTTTAGCGCACAACGTTTGCGCACAAAAAGATAAAACCATCCGCCGGGTTTTGCCCGGCGGATGGTTTGTTGTTGGTATGTTGCGGCAGGCCGCGTTAACGCAAATGCATTTGCCCGCTGGCAGTGTACAGGCGGTACCACTCCCAATGCTCCAGTTGCACATCCAGTGCGGCTATGGCGTCATCCAGCCGGGCCAGGCTGCGGCTGCCGCTTATGGGCAGGGCCCGCACCGGGTGGTACAGCAGCCAGGCAAAAATCAGCGTGGCTTCGCTAACGTTGTGCGCCTGCGCCATGGGGGCCAGCACCTGGCGCAGGTTTTGTGCCGCTTCGTCCTGCCCGGTGAAGACGCGCCCCCCGGCCAGCGGAGACCACAGCATTGGCGGGCATTTCAGCTTGGCCAGCACGTCCATCATGCCGCTGGAAAAATGCTCGAAGCACAGAGGATTCCACTCGATTTGATTGGTGACGAGTGTTCCGCCCATGGCCGTGTTCAGAGCATCGAACTTGAAGGGGTCGAAATTGGACACCCCGACCTCTAAAATCAGGCCCTCTTTTTTTAAATCCTGCAGGGCTTGGGCCGTTTCCCAAGGGTCGAAGCAAGGGTCTTCGCGGTGGATGAGATACAAATCAAGATAATCGCACTGCAGGCGCTGCAAACTCTCTTTGCAGGACTGCACCACCCGCTTGTACCCGGTGTTGTAATAGCCGGCGCCCTCGTGCCTAAAAATGCCCGTCTTGCTCACCAGCTGTATTTGGTCGCGCAACGAAGAATCCTGCTTGAAAGCCAGGCCCAGCAGACGTTCGCACTCACCGCCGCCATAAATTTCGGCGGTGTCCATGCTGGTAACGCCGCGCTCTATGCAGCCGTGCATCAGGCGCACAAGCTCTTCAGTGGGCATATTCCATTCCGTTAGCCGCCAAAAGCCCTGCACAATGCGGGAGAATGAAAGCTTGCCCGATAGCTGTACTTTTTCCATGGCTGCTCCTCACTAATAATGAATCAAGGGAAAACGCCGCGCACGCTTTGTGCCTTCACCAGCTTTTGCAGCGCCAAAGAATAGGCGCTGGTGCGCAGGGTAATGTTTTTCTCTTTGGCCAAGGCGAACACCTCACCGTGGGCTTTCACCATCACCTGGTTCAGCTTTTCGTTCACTTCCTCTTCGCTCCACGCAAAGGACTGCAGGTTCTGCACCCACTCGAAGTAGGACACCACCACGCCGCCCGCGTTGGCCAGAATATCCGGCACAACGGCGATGCCGCGCTGGGCAAGAATCTTGTCTGCCGCAACGGTGGTGGGGCCGTTGGCGCCCTCGATGATGATTTTGGCCTTGACTGCCTTTGCAACATCCTCGTTGATGGAATTTTCCATGGCGGCGGGCACCAGCACGTCCACGTCGCAGGTAAGCACATCTTCGTTGCTAATGCGCTGCACGTCCGGGTTCTGGTAGTCCTTCAAAAGCTTGCCACGGGTGGAGAGCAGCTCGAGAATCTCCGGAATGTTCAGGCCGTTTTTATTGTAAATGCCGCCGGATACATCGCTGACGGCCACAACGGTGGCGCCCAGTTCGTCTAAAAGCTTGGCCGACACGCCGCCCACATTGCCCATACCCTGCACGGCCACGCGAACGTTTTTGGGGTCGATACCCTGCTGCTTCAGGGTTTCGCGGGTGGTAATCATCACGCCGCGGCCGGTGGCCTCGGGGCGGCCTAGGCTGCCGCCAATGTCGATGGGCTTGCCGGTTACAACACCCGGCACGCTGTGGCCCTTTAAGGCGCTGTAGGTGTCCATAATCCAGCCCATAATTTCGCCATTTGTGTTCACATCCGGCGCGGGAATGTCCTTTTCAGGGCCAATCAGCGGGGCAATCATGGCGGTAAAGCGGCGGGTAAGGCGCTCCAGCTCGCCGCGCGAAAGGGTGAAGGGATCCACCACCACGCCGCCCTTGCCGCCGCCGTAGGGAATGCCCACCACAGCACATTTAAAGGTCATCCAGGCGGCTAGCGCCTTCACCTCGTCGGTGTTCACGTCCTGGTGGAAACGAATGCCGCCCTTGCAGGGTCCGCGCAGCGAGGAATGTTGCACCCGGTAGCCGTCGAACACGCGGATGCTGCCGTCGTCCATGCGCACCGGGCAGGACACTTTCAGTTCCCGCTCGGGGTACATAAAGGGCAGGTAGTCACTCTCCTGCAAGCCCAGCACACCGGCAGCGCTTTTAATGGTTTCAATCACATTGTTGTAAGGGTTATAGCTGCTCATCCAAAACATCCTTCCTTTGTGGGCCGCTTTAGCAGTGTAGTAAGGGCCCAAGTGCGTATAGCTTGCCGGACACTTTTGGCAAAAACCACTGCATACATTAGTATAAAGTTCCCAATCACTAGAAGCAAATACATATATGAATATGAGAAATATAGTTGTATATATATGAGATAATACCTACGGCAACCCCTGCCAGAAGGCCTGCAATTGTGTGTGCTGCACAGTGGGGGCCATGCGCTGCCAATGCCGCCAGTGGGCGGGAAACATCTCCTGATAGCGCGCGGCGGAAAAGCGGCTGTCGATAAGCAGCACCACGCCCCGGTCATCTTCGCCCCGAATGACCCGCCCCGCCGCCTGCATCACCTTGTTCATACCGGGATATTGGTAGGCAAATTCAAAGCCGCGCCCGTTTTTTTTGTCGTAGTACTGGCGAATGGTATCCGGCTCTGGCCCCATTTGGGGCAGGCCCACGCCCACCACCGCCGTGCCAATCAGCGCGTCGCCGGGCAGGTCTACCCCTTCGGAAAAAATGCCCCCTAAAACGCAAAAGCCCAGCAGGCTTTCGCCTTTGGCTGCGGTGAAGGCCGCCAAAAAGGCCTCGCGCTCCTCCTCTGCCATGCCGCTGCTTTGCACCAGCAGGGGCACCTCGGGGTGGGCGGCTTCAAACACCGCAAGCACCTGCCGCATATAGCTGTAGCTGGGGAAATACGCGATATAATTCCCTTTTTTGCCCGCTACCAGCCCGGCCAGCAATTCGGCCACATCGGCCAGGGTGTGTTCACGGTCGGCATATTTGGTGGAGATACCATCGGCCACAAACAGGCCCAGCTTGGCGGCGTTAAAGGGGCTGGGCAGGGCCAGCAGGCCCGCTGTTTCCCCGCCGCCCAGGGTTTCGCGGTAGTAGGGCAGGGGCTGCAAAGTGGCCGAAAACAACACTGCCGCCCGGCCCTTGGCCATGCAGGCGTCCAACTGGCGGGCGGGGTCTAAACACAGCAGCTTCACCGTAACGTCCCGCCCGTGGCGGTACAGCAGGGTGGTGTAGGTTTCGTCGTAGTCTTGCGTAATTTTTTGGTAAAACAGCGCGTCGAAGTATACGGCCAGCAGGGTGTCCTCAAAGTCTGCGCCCTTCTCATCCTCTAAAAAAGCGGCGGTGGCCTGCACAAAATCCTCCAGTGGGCGCTCCAGCTCCTGTGGCAAGGTGCTTTGCGCCAGCGCGTTGCTTTCCTCGGTTTCGCACAAGCGGCGCAGGGCCACAAAGGCGCTGTTCACCGACGAAAGCGCCCGGTGCAGGCGTTTGCAGCGCTTGGGCAGTTCCTTCTTCAAATCAAAAAAGGCACTTTTGCGCAAACGGGCGGAGTACATCTCCCGGCTGCGCTCCACCAAATTGTGGGCCTCGTCCACCAAAAAGAGATAGTCGCCGCCGTTGCCTTCAAAGAAGCGCTGCAGGTGCACCACCGGGTCGAACAGATAGTTGTAGTCGCCGATGATAAGGTCGCACCAGCTGGACAAATCCAGTGACAGTTCGTAGGGGCACAGGC
>QMCE01003674.1_pt1 | contig 9998 bp, 10 predicted proteins | sample 1821851 | NCBI WGS metagenome assembly QMCE01 (sample SAMN09453174, study PRJNA476694) | Termite gut metagenome, whole genome shotgun sequencing project. | isolation source: worker | host: Odontotermes sp. | place: South Africa:Pretoria | collected 2016-01-28 | reverse complement strand
GCGGCGATTTTTTTGCCACGGCGGACAGCTACGATTGCATTATGTTGATTGATGTTTTCGAACATGTAGCTGATTTTTACGCGTTTTTACAGAATGTACGAGCTAGAGCAAGATATTTTCTAGTTCACATTCCTCTCGAAATTTGTGCATTGGGAGCAATGAGAAACTTGCCTTCAATAACATACAAGCGAGTGGGACACAAACATTTTTTCATGAAGAAAACGGCGTTGTATTCACTTGAAGATTGCGGTTTCAAAATAATGGCTTACGAATACGGTTTGGGCGATGGATTGCCGGCCAAGCGTTTGCGAGGCAAGTTGGCGAAGTTGCCAAGAAAAATACTGTATTCCACGCTCCCCAAAGATTTTGCCGTCCGACTGCTGGGTGGAAGTTTGTTTGTCTTAGCACAATCGCAGGTTTAACAATCCCCCCAAACCTTCACGAACAGTGCCATGAAAAAATCTACAGATGCGATTTCGTTCCGCTGGAAAACAAACTACTCCTTGAAAAGGCGGATTTTGATTGCGTTAAGAAAATGGTCCGTGATTGACCGGTTTTTTTCTCAGTTGCGGAAACTGATTGGTTGGAAAGGCACACAACTTGCTTCAAATTATTTCGGATGATCGATTCGAGTTTGCAAAACGTTATTTCGAGAGCTACCGAGAGCATTCTGCCGTTCCGGCCCAAGATTCGCTCGTTTTTGAATTCGGTGCCGGTGGTGAATTGTTTATGACATTGTGCGAAGCAGCTTTTGGATTCAAAAGAATTGTCTCCACGGATATCGCACACTGGCTCAACCCTGTTTACATTGAAAAAGCAGCAGAGTATGTCAAGTCAAAAACCGGGTTCCCGAATGGAAATGTGAAATGGCATTCGGAGGAATGTGAAAAGATTTTGTCGGAAACCTTCAATATCGACTATTTCGTTGCCGATGCCCGACACACATCGTTTCCAGACAATCACGTCGATTTCGTTTTTGCCAATGCCGTTTTGGAACACATTCCCAAGGCAGTTTTGAAAGACATCTTGCGAGAATGTTTTCGAATCAGCAAACCCGGCTCGCTTTTGGCGTTTGAAATTGATTATCGCGATCATGGCTTCCGAAGTGGAGGGTATTCTCCCTATGTTTTTTTGCGGTACTCAAAAAAATACTGGGACAAAAATCCGCCGAGCGGACTCAACAGGATGCGGCACCGCGACTATGGGGTTTTGTTTCGTGAACAGGGATTTGACATTGTTGAAGAGTCCGTGGTGTCCCCCTTCGATCCAAAATTTAATTCACTACAAAGGAATCGAGATTTGTATCATTCGGCGGAATCCTTGATTGAGTCACTGCAATCAATAAAGTTGGATACCACTTTTGCAGATTATCGGCTGGAGGAGTTGGCAATCCTGACAGGTTTTTGGGTACTCAGAAAGCCGTTGTAAAATAATCCGAAAACAGTAAGCATACCCATTTGTTTATGTCCTTATCCACCATCGCCGAAACCTATTGCCCATCCCCCTTGCGGCTGGCTCTCAATCGCGTGAAAAGTTCACCGATTGGCCGGCGGGTCGCTTCCGGTGCGTTCTGGTCGATTGTCGGTACGGGCTTGGCGAAGACGCTAAACTTCGCGGCCTTGATTTTAGTGGCTCGGATTCTCGGCAAGGAAGGTTTCGGCGAGTTCGGCTTGGTGCGGACAACAGCTTCCATGCTGGTCGCCTTCGCCGGGGCAGGGATTGGGTATACCGCCACGAAACATGTCGCGGAACTCCTCCATACGGACAAAGCACGGACGGGCCGAATCATCGGCATGGGCTACATGTTCACGCTGGTATCATCGTTCCTGTTCGGGGCGGTGTTTTTCGTGTTGTCACCGTGGATTTGCGAGTCCGTCATTAAGGCTCCCCATTTGGTGAACGAAATGCGGCTGGCCTCGCTGCTGCTGGTTGCCGTGACCTTTGCCCATGCGCAGCTTGGCATGATGGCGGGCTTTCAGGATTTCAAAGGCATGACTCAGGCTGGCGTCATCGCGGGAATTTTGGCCGTCCCATCGTATGCGGCAGGAGCCTACTATGCGGGGTTACGTGGTGCGCTCGTGGGCCTGATCGCCGCGTCGGTGATAGAACTGCTGGTGAATTACCGGTTTATTTCCCGTAACACTCGAAAATACGGCATCCAATGTCGCTATTTCGACGCATACAAGGAAATTTCCACTCTGTGGAACTACAGTTTGCCCATCCTGCTGACCTCGATTACACTCGCGGTCGCCGGATTTGTATGCCAAATGATGTTGGCCGCTCAGGAAAACGGTTTTTCAGAGTTGGGAATTTATACGGCCATTATACAGATTCAAACCCTGATCTACTTTATACCAATCCATGTGAATCGTGTTTGCTTTCCGACAATGAGTGCGTTACAGAGTAATGCCTCGGCCTTAAGAAAAGTGTTTCTGTTGAATTTCGTGCTCAATTTCCTGGTAACGTTTGCCTTGGTACTTCCGATCTCTCTGGCGGCCGGCCCGATTCTGAGCCTCTATGGCAGCGAATTTTCAAGCGGCGGTTTGGCCTTGGCGGTCGTTTGCTTCGGGGTGCTTGCTCAGTGTACTCTGATATCGTGCAATAACTCTTTCTTGAGTTCAGGTAGGGCGTGGTTGCATTTCAACCTGACATGGGTTGCCTATACCGTGCAAATACTTCTTTCTTATTGGTTGGTTTCCGCCGGTTATGGGGCTTTGGGCTTGGCCATCGCTTTCGCTGTGACGTCTTGGATCGATTTAATCGTGCTCTTATGGATTACGTTTATCATCTTCGCTAAAAATGAAGGCTGTAACATCGAGAAGAATTTGCAAAACTAATTCCACAATGAGACGACTATTCCTGTTGTTCCCATCACCACTGAGACGGTTCTTGAGATGCGTTATCGTTGCACCGTTGTGCTGCCTGTTCGACATGCTTAATGCCCTGCTATGGAAAGCCAATGCTCGGCTTGCATTCCTCAACGACAATTGTGCCGTTGAAGCATGGCAGCCATGGCTCCTTAATCACCTGCAAGGCGAAGACAAAGACAATGATAAAAATTGGGAAGAATTGGAAGAAAAAGTTTCGCGGCTCAAAAAGGGGCTTGACAGACGGAGTTGCCTTGAGGTGGATCGATATTTATCAAGAGTTTTTTTGGCCGCGATGGCCCGACGGATGGGTGTCTACTTCAATGCCCATCGTTGGAATCGTCTTTTGACGAAAGACGAGCTTGACGTTAAAATAGGGGGGGGGGCGGTTTGGAAGACACGAGGGTTTTGTGCAAGGATTTCAAAACCAACAAGGCCAATGTGCGAACGGCACTGGAGTTCAGTAGCGGACTGTCGTGCTTGCCACAGGACGCGAAAGAGCGTTTGAAAGGCACGGATTTTATTGACGGGGGAAGTTTTACAGGCGATTCCGTGCTGTTTATGGTGAACTACGGCCCGCGGCGTGTTTATGCCTTTGAACCGAGCCGAATTAATTTGAAGCAATTAAAAAGCAACATCGCCAAGTACGGTTGGAGTGATCGCGTCACACCGGTTGAGATGGGCCTAAGCGATTCGTATCAAATGGCTCACATGTCCGATGGCGGCGGAGCCGGCTCCAAAATTGTTCAGGACAAAAATGCGCCGACCATATCACTCACGGATATTGATACCTACGTAGAGAAACATGATCTGTGTCCCGGTTTGATTAAACTTGATCTCGAAGGCATCGAATCGACCGTCATTCAAGGGGCGAAACGCACGATCCAAAAATTCAAACCCATCCTGTTGATTTCCATTTACCACAATCCCAGAGATTTTTTCGAAATAAAACCCTATCTCGAATCCCTTGGGGCGGGTTACGCCTATATGATCCGTAAAACTCCGTATACGCTCTATGCGGATACGGTGCTCATTTGCTTTTGATCACGCGCACTGTAAAAGACTTTCATGCACTTCAACAAGTTAGCCGTTGCGAAAACACTGAAATCGATTCTTCGCCCCATTGTTCATCCACTGACATACCGGGTAGGATATCCCCTTTTGGAAAAATGTGTTTCGAGCGTTGTTCGGTCCAAACGGTTCCGCTCGTACATGATTAACACGGATCGTTTCAACATTATCGCGGATCAAGTATTAGGTATTGATTCGCAGCGTAGACTTCGTGTCCGACATATCGAAGTGGATATTGTCAAAGGTTGCAATTTCAAATGCAAATACTGCTCCCATGTCAGTCCTTTTCGAAAAGGCTTTGTGCCCTTGGAGGAGTTGACGTTGTGGTTTGAAACATGGAGTAAAAAAACCGTCCCGGACGAGTTTGTCTTGCTTGGCGGCGAACCTCTTCTTCATCCCCAATTAGCAGAGGTGATCGCGACGGCGGGTGAGTGCTTCAAGGATTCACAATTACAACTTGTCACCAATGCTTTTCTCATCAAAGAATCCGAGAAAATGGATCGGATTTGGGAGGCCTTGAGACAAACGAAGGCCCTCGTGATCGTATCGAAACATTTCAACAACAAGGAATATAACGAAAAATTCGACGAATCCATCCGTATTCTTGCGAGAACCGGCATTCCCTTCATCGTTCGCGATTCGCTTGATGCGTGGCGCAAACCGCACAAAATGGAAAAGGGCCTTCCAATGCCTTTCCAAAGCGATTTCAGGGAGGCATGGAAGCATGGCTGCACGGGCAAGTCGTGTTTTTCAATCCGCGATAACAATCTATACTTTTGTTCGGTCCTCTCGTCGCTATCTGGAGCGGTTAGTGAAGGGGTGGTTCCAAAAGAATGGGAAGTCGTCAATAAATACCAACCAGTAACGCCGGACAGCTCGCTTTATGAAATGTTTTGTCATCTACATTCCGGTGCCAAACCGGTGTGCAGTATATGCCCCGGAAAAATTGAAATAACCGTGCCGGAAATGATGTCCTGATAAATTGCCCCCGTCGTTTTTTATGCCCCCCCCCCTCCGTATTCTACGCATCGTCTCCTCGCTCAATCGCGGCGGCATTGAGTGTACGTTGATGCGCTTACTGCGGCTCAAACGGCCTGATGTTCAGATTGATATTGCTGTTTCAGGAAAAGGCGTGTTTGATGACGAAGCTCGGTCTTTAGGATCAATCGTACGATATTTGCCGAAACGACGACATGTATTTCGATTTCGCAAGAAGCTCAAACGGGTTTTGAGCGAAAATCATTATGATGCGGTCCATTGTAGTATTGCATTTATGGCTGGCGGGGTTTTGAAGGTAGCGGCGGAATGCGGCGTACCGGTGCGTATTGTCCATTCGCACAACACTGGCTGGGGAAACACCGCTTTCCTCCAATTGGTCAGAGCGTGGTATTCGTGGTTCGACCTTCCCGAAATTGATCGATACGCCACCGACTTGGTGGCAATCAGCGACGAGGCTGGTCAATTCATGTTTGGCAAACTCTGGAACAAAAAACGCAGTCGAATTGTCCATAACGGCATTTCCGTGTCAGAATTTCAAGTTCGAAGCGAAACGTCCAAACGCCTAGAATTGTGTAAGAAATACAATATCCCTGACGATGCCATTGTGATTGGCACGGTTGGCCGATTGACCTACCAGAAAAACCACGAGTTCTTGTTCAAGGTTTTTGCGGAGCTGGCCAAGCGGGATTCCCGATATATCCTTTTTATTGCCGGTGACGGCGAATTGAGGAAAGAAACGGAGCGGTGGATTGATGAGCTTGGGTTACGCGAACGAGTACGCTTGCCCGGCATGTGTGCAAACGTACCAGACTTGCTTTGCCAGTTGTTCGACGTTTTTGCATTTTCATCACGGTTTGAAGGATTTGGTAATGTCTTTCTCGAAGCGATAGCGGGCGGACTTCATTGTGTCAGTTCCAATGTTGTTTCCAAGGAATTTGCCGCGAATGGCCTTTCGGGGGCATTTACCCTGCTAAACCTTTCGTCGCCACTTTCCGACTGGTGTGATGCCATCGAAGCGGGCATTGGAAAACGTGCCACGCCCTCGGAGGGCGTGGCACTGCTGAAACAAACACCGTTTATTGCCGAAAACTCGCTCGATAACCTGATTAAGGTGTATCAAGGGTAGGTTTGCACACAAATTGTCAACATGTCATATCTTACTATATCTGTTATTGTTCTTTCCTATTTGATTTTTGCAGCATTCTGTATCTCTAGGCGAAAATGGGTACATTTGCTTATCCATCCGTTTGTACCGGCTTGTTTCTTCACCTTTTTGTTCTTCCGAAATGAAACAACAGTCCCCGGAATGGAGCGAATTACAGACGACTACATTGCTGGTGGGTTTCTTTTGGTATTCACTTCCTATTGGGTGGCGCATTGGCTTTGTGGGAAAAGCGGTCTAAACAACTTATTGACACGATTATCGCAGGTAGAAAAATATGTTTTAGGGGATAAACTTCCAACACCAATAGTTTGGGCCTTTCTCGGTTTAGCCTGTTGTGTGCCTATTATCTATTTATTTTTCATGGCCTCCTCTGGAGAAAATTCATGGGATTTTTTATTCAATAAATACCGGAGAAATGCCACCGTCATACAATTTGACTTGTGGTCGTACCAACGCTACATGATGCTGGCATGTTCGTGGTTTTTATCTTGCCAGTCTTTTTTTATGGCCGTTTTCTTTGCGGAATCTTGTTGCAAGGATTCTATCATCAAAGGAACGATATTGTATTGTCTTTGTATCATTTCTGTTTTGTTGACCACCTCCGTTGGACTGGTGACCGGAATGCGTTCCGACATCGCTTTGCTTCCTGCATTAACAACGCTTGTGTTGGTATCCTATTTCTACCAACGGCGATCATTCGCTTGGCCGTGTTTGTCCGTATATGGCTGTCACTTGATCCTGTGTGTTCTTCTTGTACTGTTGGTGCCACTGATGCGGGGCCGTGGCGAACAAGCACTAGCAAGATTCTGGGCATCTCCGAACAAGATACAGTATTTTTATCGGGGAGCATTGGCCTTTCTGCATAGTACCAATCCAAACACAAAAGAAAAGGTCAAAATGTTGCAACAGAGAGTGTATGCGGAGAAAGGTGTAGATGTTAATGAGACTCCCTTACCAACATTAACAGAGAAGAAACAAGTACAGAGCGATGACCAGGCGGTGAAGATTCCAGTGAGTCCTGATATAAACACGCTGATTTCCCCACAAAACCAAATAATAACCGACGCACATTCACGACCTGATAGCATCATCGAAGATCAACAACAGGTATTGCTTGCGGAGAAAGCGTTTTTACATGCTTATAATGGAAGAACCGTCATGGACGAAGCAGGTTGGGCATTCGCTTACTACGGTACTCATGCGGATTATTTAGGACTCACATATTCTTTTAAGGTCATCGCCCAAACATTTCTGCCTCGTGAAATTATTGGAGAAAAGAATGTCCGTTTAGGAAAAAGACTTTGGAGTGATAGACAGCAAACGCCCATCGCCGAAACCAGGGGCTCTGCCTTGGTAGGTCCTGTCGTTGAAGGGTACATGTGCGGTGGCATTCTGGGAATTTGCCTTCTTTCTGTTTTTTGGGGAGGTTTCGCAGGAGCTATTTCATCAGTTTATAGTCACTATTTTGATGCTAAATGTCGCGATTTCCATGCAACTGTTATGAGCGCGATTCTCTATTATTGGTCTTATAAATTGGTGTATACAGGACTCGCTCAATGGTTCTTCTGCATAACTCTCGTGACATTTGTGGTGCTTTCCTTAACGATCACTGTTGTCCACAAATGGTTTGTTCGAAGGAACACGAACCTCTGAATCGATAACCGAATGCCAACGCAACAAAATTCCACCAAAAAACCAAAAATCCTCATGATCGGCCCGCTCACGTTCCCCGACACCCGGACAGGCGGCGGGGCTATCACGTTTGAATTATGTGTCGCGGCATTGAAAGAGTGCCCGGATATGGACGTCGTGGTTGTTTCAACGACACGAAAAAGTTCGAACCGCTTTGGGCAACTTTGGGAGTTGTTTTGGATCATGCTCAAAATCTGGTCGAAAACCCCTTTTTGTGATGTCGTTTTCCTATTCGTTGCAACAACAAATCTTCACTCATCCTTGAGATGGATTGCTCCTGTCGTCCGAGTTTTCGGGAAACGGCTGATCGTTAAAAAATTGGGAGGTAATCCCCATGACAGGGAAGTCGCCGACCATAAAAAGCAGGCCGTTACTGTATTTTCCTCAATCACGCTTGGCTTTTGATTACGCACGAGAACGTGGTATTACTTCTGTTTGGCTGCCAGGTTATCGCCTACTCCCAAAATCTTCGACGGATACCCTTTCAACACGGGCTTCTTCAGGCATGTTTTCCTTGCTCTACGTTGGATGGGTTATTCCGACAAAAGGTATCCGTGAGATCATCGCCGCAGATTCGCAACTGAACTCAAACATTTCTATTGACATCTATGGCCCTTGGATGGAAGGAGGACTGTCCGAAGCCGATTTTGCGGGATTGAAACATGTCCACTATCGAGGCGTGTTGCCAAAAGAGGAAGTCATTCCGACCATGCAATGCTATGACGGCTTCATTTTTCCTTCCTATACAGAGGGGCATCCGGGTGCCTTGATCGAAGCATTTTCCATAGGATTGCCCTGTATCACAACGAATCGGCCTTGCATCAACGAAGTCGCAACACCGGAAACAGCATTGATTGTCGATGCGGAAAATGTCCCGCAATTGGTCGAGGCAATCCATCGCTTGGCAGGTGATCCCGAGCTGAGAAAAACGCTGTCCGAGAACGCAAGGAAACGCAGCCGATTTTTTGATGCGGAAACTTGGATGCCGCTCATCATCGATTGCTGCCGTCGTTTGGCCAAGGGCGAAAATATCCCGGACGAGTATTTTGATCCTGATCGTATGGCACAAGAGGCCGAGAGGTTTTGATACATGGCATGAAGAAGAGGCCCGAATTATAAGGATGAAAAACATGCAAAACTATTTTATCAACCCGACGACCAACGAACCACTGAACCTTGAACGAGATGTTGTTGAAGCCTCTTGTTGGATGCAAGGCGATATTTCGCCAACAACCGCCTGTGGCAGACATGAGAGCGGGGTCTGGATTTTTACTCATCCAGAAGGCATTGCGGCAGCCGATGAGTATGCCGACGGTGATCCCTACGGGGCTGAAAGCGAATTGCAAGGAGGGGATGGCTACGGTTTTCACCAAGGACGAATCGATTGCGCGGTCAATCTCATTTGCAATCATACGCTCGCCCCTCTTGCCCCCCCCCCCCCAGTTTAACTTGCTGGATATAGGTTGCGGTGAAGGACATCTCACTGCTCAGCTAAAAAAACAGTGTCCTACGATTCAAACGGTATATGGTATCGATATGTCACTCACTGCCTGCGTGAAAGGCAAACGGCTGTATCCTGAGTTGGAATTTATTGTTGGCGATGCGTATTCACTCCCCTTTCAAGACAAGTCATTCGACATTGTACTGCTGAACAATATTTGGGAACACGTACCTGACCCCTGCCGCATGCTGTCAGCAGCGGCTCCGCTCATGAAAGATGACGGCATTGTTCTGATTTCCACGCCGAACCGCTACCGATTCACCAATATTGTTCGAAAAGCACTGACCGGACGATGCAAACTTGTGTCCACACATCATGTTACGGAATACTCACAGGGACAGGTTGAGGAGCAACTGGAATTTATGGGCTTCGATGTCGTTGAAGTAGCAAGTTCCCCAAGTGGAGGTTCCCGTTACCCTGTCAAATTTTGTAGTCGGGTTTTACGAACACTATTATGTTGCACAAAATCCAAACTGGCTTTTGAGAGCACATTATTTTACATTGCGAAAAAAAAGCAAAGCGTTTGATACAATCACCGAGCATAGCGCAGCTTGCGACCGCTTGCTGCATGGCAGCACTTTGGCAGTGGCAGCGCGGCGCAAGGGGACGGGGGACAACCCCAGCCGGGGGTTTCTTAAGGGGGCGGAGGCGCCACTTAAGTCGCCTTTCTGCTTCTCTTTGGCGAAGCAAAGAGAAGGCCGCC
>QMCE01002580.1_pt1 | contig 9998 bp, 11 predicted proteins | sample 1821851 | NCBI WGS metagenome assembly QMCE01 (sample SAMN09453174, study PRJNA476694) | Termite gut metagenome, whole genome shotgun sequencing project. | isolation source: worker | host: Odontotermes sp. | place: South Africa:Pretoria | collected 2016-01-28 | reverse complement strand
CCTCCAGGTTGGGATAATCGCGGCCCAAACGCCGGATGATCTCGGCCTCGCTCAGTTCCCGACTGTCGCCGCGCAGGTTGGGATGCGCCGCCATCCGCGTCCGCCATTGCCGAAAAGTCCAGCCTTCGATCAGCGTGATGTCGCCCTGGGTAACCTTGCCGTGGATCAGCTTATCGAGCAGTTGCCGGGCGGTAATCCCCTGCTCGACCGAATAGCTGCCGGCCTTGATGCCGGTATCGGCCCCCCGCACGCGGGCCAGCAGCAGCAATAGCGACGGCTGCACGGCAACGCCGGCCTCGCGTATCTGACTGATCGCCGCACGCAGACTGCTACCGCCGGCAATATGAAAATCGACGGGCGAAGCGCGCAGTTCCAGCGGCTGCTCCGCCCACCACCAGAACCCGGCAGCGGTGGTGGCCAGCGATAGGACGGCGAGAAGCAGGAGTTTGATCAGGAAGCGCAAGGGAACTCGACGGCAGCGGGCAAGTCTCGCCCGTGGTCAAACGAGCAGGTAAATTCGGGCGATATAATAGCGCAAACCCCTAGAGGAGCTTTCATGAACCCCAACTGGCGCAGTTTTCTCGAATCGGCCGAAGCCGTATTCAGCGGCGAATCTACGGAAACCCACGTGGAAATCCACAGCTTCGGCAATGCGGCCGGGGAATTGCAGGCGGCCGCCCGGCAAACGGTCGTCGTGCCGCTTACCCACCTGGCCTTGATCGAGGCCGTCGGCGAGGAGGCCAAGTCCTTCCTGCACAACCAGTTCACCAGCGACGTCAATCATCTCCAAAACGGCCAGGCGCAACACGCCGGCTGGTGCTCGGCCAGGGGCCGGATGCAGGCCAGCTTCGTGCTGTGGCACGAGGGCGGCAGCTACCGCTTGGCGCTGGCCGCCGACTTGCTGGAGGCAACGCTGAAACGCCTGCAGATGTTCATCTTGCGCACCAAGGTCAAGCTGGCGGCGCAAAACGACCACGTGCTGCTCGGCCTGTCCGGCATCCAGGCTGGCGAAGCCCTGGCCGACGCCGGCCTGCCGGCGCCAGCGGCGCCGATGGACGTCATCGCCGGCAGCAACGGCTGCACAGTGCTGCGCCTCGACGCGGAGCGCTGCATTGTCGCCGCGCCGGTCGCCGCCGCGCCCGGCCTGTGGCAGAAGCTGACCGTCAAGGCCCGCCCGGCCGGCACGCCGGCCTGGCGCTGGCTCGACGTACGGGCGGCCTTCCCGCTGGTGACGCTGACGACCAAGGAGGAGTTCGTGCCGCAGATGGCCGATTTCGAGAAGATCGGCGGCGTCAGCTTCCACAAGGGCTGCTATCCCGGCCAGGAAGTCGTCTCCCGCACCCAGTACCTGGGCAAGGTCAAGCGCCACCTTTACCGCTTGAGCGGCAACACGCCGCTGCAGGCCGGCGACGAATTGTTCTCGCCGGACAATCTCGACCAGGCCAGCGGCAAGGTGATGAGCGCCGCCCCGGCGCCGGACGGCGGCTTCGCCGCGCTCGCCGTGATCCAGTCGAACTTCGCCGCCAATCTTCGCCTCGGCTCGCGCGAAGGGCCGCCGGTCGAGGCCGTCGCCGTTAATCCAGTCTGACGTCGGGTTATACCTCATGACGATGCGTCGCTTTTGGCTGGCTGTTATTGCCAGCCTGGTAGTCGTTGGCGCGCTTGCCATCATCGCAGTAGGCGAAGTTGCAAGCCGCCCGGCAAACAGTGCCGTAGGCGAGCCACCATCTGATTTCCATGCTTCATCAGTCCGCTTCCCAGTCTCTGCATCCCAGTCCATCGCCGGATGGCTGGCGCGCGGCAAACCCGGCCATGGAGCCGTCCTCCTGCTGCACGGTATTCATGCCAATCGCACTCAAATGCTCGGCCGCGCCCGATTCTTGCAGGATGCAGGGTATTCCGTGCGTCTGATCGACCTCCCTGCACACGGTGAGAGTATTGGCGAGCGCATCACATTTGGCGCAGGCGAGGCAGAAGGCATCAATAGCGCTCTTGCCTTCCTGCGTAGCGAGCTTCCCGGCGAGCGCATCGGCGTTATCGGTATGTCCCTGGGAGCGGCTTCGTTCGTCCTGGCGCGACCCAGCATGGCGCCCGACGCCGTAGTGCTTGAATCCATGTTCCCCACACTCTCGGAAGCCGTCGCCAATCGGCTTGCCGGCCGCTTCGGTTCGCTCGCCGCCCACCTGCCACCACTTCTGCTATGGCAACTTCCCCTCTGGACTGGCGTAACCGAGAAACAGCTAAGGCCGATCGAAGTGCTACCGGCTCTGCATGCCCCCTTGCTAATCGCCTCGGGGACTGACGACCAGGACACAACGTGGGCGGAAACCGAGCGCCTCTTCGCCGTAGCGAACCAGCCCAAGGAATTGTGGGCAGTCCAAGGCGCCGCTCACGTTGATCTTTACGCTTACGATCCGCGCGCATACCAGGCCAGAATTCTGAAATTCTTGGCCAGCCACCTCGGAAACGAGGCCCAATCCCTCGCTGTACCCCAACGTGGCGGCCAAAAAGCGGCCGCCACATTGGGGTAAGTTCCAAGCGATGTGCCTGATCGTCGTCGGCTGGCGAACGCATCCCGACTACCCGCTAGTGGTTGCCGCCAATCGCGACGAGTTTTACGCCCGGCCCACCGCCGATGCCGCGCCCTGGCCCGACGCGCCGGACGTCTTCGGCGGCATCGACCGGGAAGCCGGGGGCACTTGGCTGGGCATCCGCCGCGATGGCCGCTTCGCTGCCATCACCAATGTCCGCGAACCCAATATGACCAAGGGCGGGCGCTCGCGCGGCATGCTGACGCGCGATTTCCTGCTCGGCGACATGACGGCTCCCGACTACGCGCAAGGCATCGACGGCCGGCTTTATGCGGGTTTCAACCTGCTGCTCGGCGATGGCATGCAACTCGTCTATTGCTCCAACCGCGACGGCGCGCCGCGCCTGCTGGCACCAGGCATCTACGGCCTGTCCAACCACCTGCTCGACAGCCCGTGGCCCAAGCTGCTGACGGCCCGCCAGCGTTTCGCGGAGAATCTGACCACCCTGCCCGACGATGACGCTTTCTTTTTGCTGCTGGCCGACGACGAGATTGTGCCCGACACCGAGCTACCGCAGACCGGCGTACCGCTCGAATGGGAGCGTCTGTTGTCGGCCGTCTTCGTCAAATCAGACAACTATGGGACACGCGCCTCGACTGTCGCCTGGCAGCGCCGCGACGGTGAGATACGTCTGCACGAGCGGCGTTTCGGGCTGGGCGGACAGCCGCTTCAATCCTCGGTGATATCGACCGCCGTATAGCACGGCACCCGGTCGAACAATTCGACGATGTCGGCGTTGTTCATGCGAATACAGCCATGCGAGCCTGGCATGCCCATCTGCGCTGGTTCTGGACTGCCGTGGATATACACGTAGCGGCGCATGGTATCGACGCAACCGAGGCGGTTACGCCCCGGCTCGCAACCCGACAGCCAGAGGATGCGGGTCAGGATCCAGTCGCGGCCGGGATGTTGCTCGGCCAACTCCGGCGTCCAGATTTCGCCGGTCGGTCGACGGCGGACGAAAACGGTATTGGCCGGCTGCCCGGCACCGATCTTGGCGCGGATCAAATGCCGGCCGCGCGGTGTCCGGAAACTGCCGGACTCCTCACCGACCCCGGCCGTGGCCGTCGATATCGGGTATTCGCACAGTACGCCGGCCACATCGTCGACAACCAGCAGGCGCTGCTGGGCGACCGAAATCAGCAATTTCATGGGTTCTTCTTGCGCCGCTCGGCGAAAAACCGCGACAGCAGGTCGCTGCACTCGGCGGCCAGCACTCCGCCCTCGACCTGTGCGTGGTGATTCAGGCGCTCGACGCCGAACAGGTCGACCACGCTGCCATGCACGCCGGTTTTCAGATCGCGGGCGCCATAGACGACGCGGCTGATGCGCGCGTGCATGATGGCGCCGGCGCACATGGCGCAAGGTTCAAGGGTAACGAACAACTCGCAGCCCGGCAGGCGGTAATTCTCCAGATTTCGCGCCGCATCGCGCAGCGCGGCGATTTCGGCATGGGCGGTCGGATCGCTCTCGCCGATCGGTGAATTGAAACCGCGTCCGACGATGGCGCCATTGAACACGACGACGGCACCGACCGGCACCTCGCCCAGACATTCCGCCGCCCGCGCCAGGGACAGCGCCTCGCGCATGAAAAATTCGTCACTCAGGCCAGCAGGCAGCAACTCAATCCGGTTTTCGTCAGCCATCGTCAGCGAAGAATCAGCCGTGACATCCGTCACCTCGATAACATGCCAATCCGCCACGGGAGTCAGCTTCAAATTGTTTTCAATCATCGTCATAAAATAAAGTCGAAGCCTGCCCCCAATAGCATCTGCTCACAGTTTCTTCAGATATTCCTTGGTAAAAACACGATCCGGCAAATCGCGCAATTTCATATCGCCGTATTCGAGTACCGATATTTCGCCGCTACGTAGCGCATCTTCCATCACCATCCGGGTCGGCCGAATGGTACCGGCCATGGTCTTGAAATCCTCGTAGCTGGCCTTTTTCAGCAGTCGGTTGGAAAGCGAGTAGAACTCGGCCTTGAATGGCCAGAAATTCTTGGTGTTCACCCAGTACCTCACCTTCTGGTAAGTCACCGAGCGATCGACGGCGGTCAGTTCGAGAACGGCGTAATTTTCGCCGTTGATGGTTTCGTTGCGCACGATCCTGGGGTTGTAGTCGCCGGAAAAATTGGCCCGCGCCAGATCGCCGTTGGCCACCTGCCCGGTCAGCCGCTGCGAGAGGGAGATGCGTACCGGCTGCGAGACTTCGGGCATGAATATCCAGAGATCGCGGCCTTTCATCAGGATGATCTGGCCGCGCTCGGAGGCCGGCTCGGTGACCATCACCACGGTATTTTCATTGCCCTTGGACAACACGCGGAATTTGCGCAACTCAGGTTCCTCATCGGGCCTGGTGGTGGCGATACCGACATCCACTTGGAAACCTTCGGCCGGAAACCGGACCTGATCAGCCTTTTCCACTATACTGCGGGCTTCGGCCTCGTCGGCCGGATCGGAGGCGGCCTGCTGGGCCGATGCGCCGGTTGTCGCCAAGCCCAAGAACAAGCATGTCCAGACAAGGCGACCGCATCGACTTAGCAGCTTGGCATTATTGCGCAACATAAGCTTCTCCCCGCACATGTTCATTGTCATTTCTTCCGCATCCCGTCGAGTATGAGCAGCGTCGTCCGCATCGAACGCGTATTCAAGGAATATCAGCTCGGCGAGCAGACCGTCCAGGCGCTCAATGATATTACATTGGCCATCGAGCCCGGCGTCTTCCTGGCCATTTCCGGCCCGTCGGGCAGCGGTAAAACGACCTTGCTCAACCTGATCGGATGCATCGACCGACCGAGCAGCGGCGATATCTACATCAACGAGCAAAACGTCTCGCAGAAATCGGCCAATGAACTGGCCGATCTGCGTGCCCGCTCGATCGGTTTCATCTTCCAGACCTTCAACCTGTTGCCGGTACTGTCGGCGGCGGAGAATGTCGAATACCCGCTGCTTCGCCGCAAGGATCTATCGGCGGCCGAGCGCAAACAGTGCGTCAGCTATTTCCTCGACATCGTCGGACTCGACAAATATGCCAATAACCGGCCCAACCAGTTGAGCGGCGGCCAGCGCCAGCGCGTCGCCATTGCCCGCGCCTTGGCCATCAAGCCGGCTATCGTATTGGCCGACGAACCGACGGCCAATCTCGACAAGGCCACCGGCATCGAGATTCTCGGCTTGATGAAGAAAATCAACGAGCATCTCGGCACCACCTTCATCTTTTCCACGCACGACCAGAAAGTCATCGACCACGCCAACCGTCTGGTCGAGATTGAGGATGGCGGCATCAAGGCGTTCGGCACCCGCAACCGGAAAAACAATTGGCATATTGTCCGCATTGCTCCCCATGCCGCATCCGCCACAGAGCAAAATGCTCAATAACCTGTTCAGGATCCGCACCGTGCTTTCGTCATCGCCCGCCTTCCGCCGCCTCGCTCTGATCGCTGCCGCTTGCCTTGGCTTCGGTGCGCAAGCCGCCGATGATCGTGAATCGCTATTCGGCGACGACCTGCCGCCGATGAAAAACAAGGCTGACAGCCAGCCTGAAAGCAAAGCTGAATCCTCCGGTCCGGGCATCAGGGGCTTTCTCCAGTTCGAACTGGCCCGCACGACGGCATCTCCCGACCATTGGTCAAAAATGCGCGCACGCGCCGACCTGAGCAGCCAAGGCCGGCTCAGCGACAACGTCAAATGGAAACTCGGCGCCCGCATCGATTACGACGCGGTATACGACATCAATAACTTCTACCCGCAGGCCGTCCAGAACGACCAGCGTTCCGCCTTCGACCTCCGGGAAAACTACCTCGACGTCAGCGCCGGCGGCTGGGATTTCCGGTTCGGTCGGCAGCATGTCGTCTGGGGCGAAATGGTTGGTCTGTTCTTCGCCGATGTCGTTTCCGCCCGCGACCTGCGCGAATTCATCCTGCCGGACTTCGACCAGATGCGGACGCCGCAATGGGCCGCCCGCGCCGAGTACTTCGGCGATGATTTCCATGGCGAATTGCTATGGATTCCGGTCGCCACCTACGACAACATCGGCAAACCGGGCGCCGAGTTCTATCCCCACCAACCGGTACCGCCCGGTTTCACCGCCCGTTACCTCAGCGAGGACCGTCCTTCGCGCAATCTCGACAACATGAACTACGGCCTGCGCCTGTCCATGCTTAAAAACGGCTGGGACATCACGGGCTTCTATTACCGCAGCACCGACGTCAACGCCACCTTCTACCGCGCCCCGATCACTGGCCCGGAGATTGTCTACCAGGCTCGCCACGACCGCATCCATCAGACTGGCGCAACGCTGACCAAGGATTTCGGCGACTTCGTGCTGAAGGCGGAAGGCGTCTATACCCGCGGCCGCCGCTTTACGCTATTGAATTTGACCGATCCCAACGGCGTGGCTCAACAGGATACGCTGGACTGGGCGGCCGGCCTCGATTTCACGCCAACCGCCGACACCCGCCTTAACCTGCAATTCTTCCAGCGCTACTTCTTCGATCACGAACACGACCTGATCTCCGACAAGCGCGAAAACGGCTACAGCATCCTGCTCAACAGCAAGCTGTTCTCCAACTGGGAAGCCCAGGCCCTGTTCATCGCCAGCACCAACCGCACCGACTGGCTGTTCCGCCCGCGCCTGACCTGGAATTTCGAGCGCAACTGGCGCTGGCTGATCGGTGCCGACATTTTCAAAGGCCCCGAACTCGGTATGTTCGGACGCTACGACCAGCAGGATCGGGTGTATTCGGAAATCCGCTATAGCTTCTGATCGCGCCGCGTCAAATCCATTGGCGTAGCGCGTCGACAACCGGAATCTTGATGACGCGAGCCGCCGGCAGCACGGCGGCGCAAACCGTTGCGATCAAGCCGATCAGTATGGCGCTCAACACCTCGAGCGGCAGAATCCTGATCGCCGCCATGTAACCCATATTGGCGTTGGGCGGTGGCGGCATGGGAATACCGATTTCAGAAATCACCGCCGCCAGCCCGACCCCCAACACCGCGCCGACCACGCTGCCCACCAAGCCAGTCACGGCGCTTTCGGTGAGAATGAGCCGGAACACGTCCTGCCTTCTGTCACCCAATGCCATCATCGTGCCGAATTCACCGACACGCTCGAAAATGCTCATATTGACGCTGTTGGCCACGCTGAGCAGAACCATGAGCAAGATGATCAATTGCAGGAAACCGAACTGCTGCTTATAGAGATCGATCGTCTTCTCGTAGAAATCGTTCAATTGCACCCAGGTCCGCAATTCATACCCCTCCCACTCCAGTGGTAGCCGTAAGGCCGCTGCCACCTGGTCGGTATCCGACGTTTTCCCGAGTGAAACAACCACTGTGTTGATGCCCGTGGTACCGAGCAGTTCCTGGGCCGCTGTGATGGGAATACGCACGGCCCGCGCGTCGAAATCCTTGGAAAAACTCTGGAAAACGCCGATCACCTCGAACTCCATGGTGTTGAGCGCGCCTTCCGGCGTATTCAACAGCAAAGAGATGCGATCTCCCGGCGCGACCTGCAAGGCCGTGGCCACCCCTTGCCCGAGGGTAATGCCGAAATCATCACCATCGGCGAGTTGCCGCCCCTCGACGATGTGCATGAAGCTGCCGAGTTTCTGCTCCTTGTCCGGCTCAACGCCCTCGCCGATGATCGGCCAATCGGTCCGGCCATTGTTGAGCAGCCCCGAGAAATTCACCCGCAGCAACACATCATCCACTCCCGGCTGAGCGGCGATACGATTTTTCAGACCATCCGGATTCTCGATCAGATACTTTTCGGGCGAGCGCGAGCCGTAAGTGAAATACCCCGCCTTGACCACCTGCATGTGCCCGGATTGCGAGTGGATCAAGGCCTCGCCGAGCTGGACGAAAATATCCTGGATGAAGCCGCCGCTGAGAATCAGGCCAAGCACGCCAAAAATGATCGCCGACAGCGTCATGCCGGTACGGACTTTCTGGCGCAGAATGTTGCGGACAGCGAGTTTAAGCATGGCTACCGAGTGCCAGTTACCTGACTCCTTGGGTAGGTCTCGCCAGGGCGATCCGGTCCGGGCGATGCACAGAACCGCCTCGACAAAACACTGGTTATCGGCAGCCCGTCCGCCTTTGTCCCACCGGCTTGCCCGGCAATAATTCAGTAATCCGAAACCACCTTGTTTTTGCTTGGGTTTTCGGCCTTTATCGGACTACTTCGTACGAATATTTGGTGGGTGCTGACGGGGTCGAACCGCCGACATTCGCCTTGTAAGGGCGACGCTCTACCAACTGAGCTAAGCACCCACGGCAATCAGTTGATGGCGTCTTTCAGGCCCTTGCCGGCGCGGAACTTCGGCGACTTGGCGGCCTTGATCTCCAAGGTCTTGCCGGTGCGCGGATTGCGGCCGGTGCGGGCGGCGCGCTCGCCGACGTAGAAAGTACCAAAACCGACCAGGTTGACCGTGTCGCCCCTTTTTAGCGCGTCCTTGACGGCGGCGACGGTGGCATCAAGCGCACGGCCGGCGGCGGCCTTGGAAATTTCTGCGGAAGCGGCGATCTGGTCGATCAGTTCGGTCTTGTTCATTTTGAATCCCTTGAGTGGATGAATTGGTAAAAGGAAAAATTTAGCGCGGACGGATTTATATCTCTCCCGAAATCCTTGTGTCAAGCGGATTCTCAACGGAAGAGTCCGCTTTCCGGGGATGCCCCCCTAAGAGTGGGAGGAGGTATCCCACTCTTAATGGGTAAGCATGGTGGCTGCGGCAGCCTCTCCGGTAGCTTTGACTTCCGAGTTTTCTTCAGTTTGTTCCGGCAGCGCCTCGGGTTTGTGCTCGAGCGCGCGCTCGAGAACCTGGTCGATCCACTTGACCGGGACGATTTCGATCTTGTTCTTGATATTGTCGGGAATCTCGGTTAGATCCTTGACGTTCTCTTCTGGAATCAGCGCCGTCTTCAGTCCGCCGCGCACGGCCGCCAGCAGCTTTTCCTTAAGTCCGCCAATGGCCAGCACTTCGCCGCGCAGCGTAATCTCGCCGGTCATGCAGACTTCGCAGCGGACCGGAATACCGGTGTAGGACGAAACCAGAGCCGTCGTCATGGCGATGCCGGCCGACGGCCCATCCTTGGGCGTGGCGCCCTCGGGAACGTGGATGTGGATGTCGGTCTTCTCGAAGGCGTCGGCCTGGATACCCAGGCGCTTGGCGCGGGCGCGCACCACCGAGCGGGCGGCCTCGACAGATTCCTTCATGACATCACCGAGCGAGCCGGTGCGCAGTATGTTGCCCTTGCCCGGCATGTTGGCGCACTCGATGGTCAGCAGTTCGCCACCGACCTCGGTCCAGGCCAAGCCGGTGACTTGGCCGACTTGGTTTTCCTTTTCCGCCATGCCGAAGCTGTAGCGGCGCACGCCGATGAATTTGTCGAGATTTTTGGC
>QMCE01002579.1_pt1 | contig 10000 bp, 4 predicted proteins | sample 1821851 | NCBI WGS metagenome assembly QMCE01 (sample SAMN09453174, study PRJNA476694) | Termite gut metagenome, whole genome shotgun sequencing project. | isolation source: worker | host: Odontotermes sp. | place: South Africa:Pretoria | collected 2016-01-28 | reverse complement strand
GTCACAATATCTTGTCGAAAAGAAAAATGCTTGGGTTCTCAGCAAACAAATCCTTCGGAGCGGCACATCAATCGGTGCTTTGGTTCGTGAATCGGAATATGCGGAAAGTCGTGCCGATTTTGTTCATAAACTTAGCATCGCCCTAAAAGAAGCGAACGAAACACAGTATTGGCTGAGTCTGTTAAAAGACACAGAGCATATTACACACGAAATGTCGATCAGCATTACCTTCGAGTGTGAAGAACTGGTCAAAATGCTGACCGCTTCCATCAAAACCGTAAAAAATAAACTGAAATAGTCGAACAATTATTTTCTTTCAATTATTCACTATTCACTATTCATTGTTGCTCCACGACCAGACACGGCGTTTCATTGCGCTTTTGATCTTTTTCCTGTTCGGGCCGATGCTGACCATCGGAATCCTGGTCGGAATCGGTCTGCGCAAACTGCCATCGAACGCCGCGAAACTGGAACATGAACTTTCCGTCCAGACCGGTTTGCAGTGGAAAATCCACGCCGTCGAATTCCGCAAGCCCGGTGGCGTGCGGCTTCGGAATGTGCATGTCATCGACGATGTGTCCACAAAGTCCGTTTTCGAGACCAAAGAGATTGTCATCGAAAAGCTCAAGAATCAAGAAAACGAAAATTATCTGCTGGTCAGAATTCCCATCTCGGCCTTAAAACTCGGGCATTATGACAGTGACCAAGCCGCCGCACAAGCCATTCAGTCCTTGCTGTCGAAACTACTGGCCCGGTTTCCGCTGCTTGCGCCGCCGATGTCGGAAGGAACCGTCGGTTTCGATTTTGAAACAGTGGGCATTTTCACGACACACCGTCGAAAAAAGCCGAGCCAATTCGAGCTGTTGCAATCTCTCCGCGGTAATCTTTATCGCACGGAAGACGGCGTTCGTAGCGACTGGTCCTTTGAGCTGCCAGCAGTGTCGCCGCTGGAAACGCAACGGCTTTCGTTTTTTCGTCGCCACACCACCGGCGGCACGGAAATCGAGTTTCGCACGGGAAAAATTCCGATACCGGCCAGCATGGTTTCGCCGTTTTGCCCCGTTTTCCAGCGATTGGGTCTGGACAGCAAATTTTCCGGCGAATTTTCGGTCACACACCATTCCGATGGCGGGTTGATGGGATTTCAGTCGCGAACGGTCCAAATTACGAATGCCATTTTCCAGAATATCGACGTCGGCCCGATTGCGGCGGTGTACACAGCATTTCCCGTGACGGGAACCGTGGACGCTCTGCACATTCGGAAAGCGACCTTTGGGCCGACGGCGGATGGCGAGGAATGCTTTTTTGCCGACGGGGCCCTCAAAATTTTGGGTGGCGACATGGATGCCACGCTTTTCAATCGTATTGTTCGGCAGTTCAATTTGGCCGTCGATCCGGGCGAGCTGCTGGAATCGCCCTTGCCGATTGTTTTTGACGAATGTGCATTACAATTTCAAATGCACTCGGACGGTCTAGCATTTTGGCCAGACGAAAATTGGGACAACGTTTTTATGTATCGAAAAGGCGATGGTTTTAGAACGGAAAGCATGACGGTGCGTTTTCCCAAACATCTTGCGAGCAACACTCCGAGCAGTGCCGCTAACAGGATGATTTCATACCACGCGTTGCTTTCGGTGCTCGCGCCCGACACGGCTCCGGTCGTGCCGCTCACGCCGAGTTTGAAACAATTATACTCGGTCATTCCCACGGAAAGCGAACTGCATCCCAGCGTGACACAGAAACCGGTCCAACAACCGGCAATGACGTATCCGGCCATGGGAAACGCGGCGGAAATCCCAGAAATTCAATACGACAGGAAACCGTAAAACTATCGGATGTCCGAGGATTGCGCTACGCTCCATCCTCGGCTCTTGGCGCGAATTCTAGTAAACGTAGGTGAAACCGACCACAGCTTGGTGTTCCGCCCAGCGATTACCAACCGTGGCATCGTAGTTGCCGACGAGGGCCAGCGTTTTGACCGGGTTCAGGAAGATTCGCGTTCCCACTCCCGCCTCGAAGTACGATTTGCCCACAGCGACACTGCGAATGGCTTGGTTGGCCGCGTAAACACCCACGAATTGCCCACTGGTTTCCGCATAGTCGGTGCCGCCGAGCAGACAACTGTAACCGAGTCTTCCGGTGAAGATGGCCCGATCAAGCGTGGTCGTTTCCAGCGACAATCCGAAGCGTGCTCTGGTTCGGCTCAGCGAAGCCCGGCTGAACTTCATGGAGGTCACATCGCCCGTTTCCGTGAACGCATAACGGTAAGCATGTTCCGAATCCAATCCGATGGTCGGTCTCAGGATGGTAAACCCAAGAAACAGAGGTCTGGACACTTCAAAGCTGAAGTTGAACGTGTCGCCATCAAAACGTCCGTGGGAAACCATAGTGCGGTTCGCGCCGCCGATGGGTCGGAAGCCGCCGTTGCCGTCCGGGATAATGGCCGCACCGGGCAAGTAAATGTTTCGGTTCGACTTGAAACTTTGATGGCCGAAGCCGATAAAGCCTTTCATTTCGACGTAGTTTCCAACCATCGCACCGCCGTAGACCCCGAATTGGAAGTCGGAACCTTCGACACGATCATCGCCCTGCCGCAGTTTCGGGCTGGAAAAGCCGAGTTGGAAACCGACCGAGGCATTTTGGAAAACCCGTTTGTCCCAGCCGATTTTATAACCGGGCCGGTCAATGCCGAACCTTCGAGCGTTTCCATCGCTACGAGCCGTGAGGCTTTGGACGGTCGGCGTGAACCAGAGATTTCGCATGTTGGCAATCGCTCTGGGCTGTCCCGGTTGATTCGGATTCAGATAGACCATCTGGCTATCGAGATTCAAGCGTCCGAAGGCGGCCTGCCACGGTTTGTCGAGGCCCATAAACGTCGCATTGGCAATCGTGTCGGCGGACAGTTGTTGGTACACGTCCAGCAGCATGTCCACCCGCTCTTGCCGCATTGCCTCGTTTTCCATATTCATGCCCGCCGCCCAGAGATCGGCGATCAGCGCGCCGATATGGTTGCCGGACAAGTCGCTGACGCGGACATTATCCAAGTTTCGCCCGACGGCCTTGGTGTTGAAGGAGTCTCCGATTCCCTCAAAACCCACGACATTCATGTTGACATGTTTGTCGTAGCGGCCTGTTCCGCGAACATCTTCCAGTTCCAGTTGATAGAACAGCGAATCGGTGTTGGAAGCCACAAGGCCACTGTAATCGGACTTGTCGTCGCCGAGAATTTTGCCGATGGTGGTGGGGCCGCTCTTCGCATTCCAACCGGTGGACATGTCCCCGAAATCGACGTGAACTTCGGTAATCTCGTTGCCGCTTTCGCCGCCGAGCCGGAAAATGGCACTGTGCTTGCTCACATCCAGCGTGGCCACGTCCGAGGCGTTCATGTCGGCGTCCACACCGAAGGTCAATGTCCCGCCGCCTTCCATGTAATAATCGGAGGTCGAAACAATTTTGCCTTCCAAAATCGTCAAGTCGCCTTCGTAGCCGGTGCGAACCCCGGAGCCGATGTTCGTCTGCGAGAAATTGGCCGTCCATGTGCCCGCCCCGTCCTTGATGAGGTGGGGACGAACCGCCGTTTGCGTATAAGGTCGCACGGGATAGGAACTGATGACCGTACCGAGATAGGCTTGGTTGTCGGCGATGTCAACCGTCACCTCTTTGTCGTTGACATCAAAATAAGACCCTGCTCTGCCGGTAAAACCCGTGAAAGTGGCATCGGTGAGCGTTCTCAACGTGCCGGCCTGCACGTCGATCGTGCCGGCAAATTTTTCATCGCCGATTTCAAAACCGGTCGCGAATTCCGAGCCGTCAATGCCGCCCTTGACGAATCGGCCCGTTCCGAGGATGGCTCCATTCAGAACGGCGGCGTCTTCCTGCTGGTTCAGCGTCAGCGTGTTGGCCCCGATGTTGACTTTTCGCGTCCAGTCCGCCGGGCTGTCCGCGTAATCCGCGTCGACGCCCCGCAGACCGTTGAGCGTTTGGTCGGCTCCCGCAGAACTCATGTCCAGCAACGTGCCGGGTCCGACCAAGTCCACGCCCGCACTGGAAAGAAGCTGGTCTTTCACGGTGAGCAGGAGCGTTCCTTCTTCGATATTCGTCCAGCCGGTGAAGGTCGCGATTCCATTGAGCGTCAAAATGCCTTCACCACGTTTGTTTAGGTTGTTTTGCGTCGTGGCGAGCTGGCCCACTTGGTGGATTCCCAGATTCGATCCGGTTCCCACCTCAATGTAGGAATCCTCCGCCGAGCCGAGAATGATATTGTTCGGCAAATCCTGATAACCGGCGTTGTCGGCCAATTTGAGGACGGCCTCGTAATCCGCCGCGATGCCTTCCAAATCTTTCAAGGTCGTCAGATCGGCTCCAATGGTAATGTCACCCTTGGCGATGTTGTTTTTGTTGGAAATCTGAACCGTTCCTTGGCGAATGTTCGTTTCGCCGGTGCGTTCGTAGCCCCAGTTTCCTTGCCCATTCATCGTCAGCGTCCCGGCCCCTTCTTTGTTCAGGACAGGGGCGGCCGTCACCGCATTGGGAACAACGCTGGTGATTTCCGTGTTGATGATGGTGTTGTTCAACGCTCCGGTCGTGCGAATCACGGAGTTTTGCTGATTGATCTGAACTCTCGCATTGTTGATCGAGATCGTTTTGGCTTCGTTGTATTTCGATGAATCCGCGTTGGTCGTCGTTTCAAACACCGGACGATAGCCGCCGACATCGTGGTCCGCCGTGCCGATGATAATGCTTTTGGTTTTGTCTTTGTCGTTGATCTGCGAGCTGCTGGAAATGCTCAGAATGCCGTGCGTGATGACCGTATCCCCTTGATAGGAGTTGGCCGCCGCCGCCAAAACGAGCCGACCATCGCCCGCCTTGTTCAGCGAACCCAGCCCGGAGATCGAGCCCGTCTGAATGACGGTCAAACGATCCGCGTCCGCCATCGTGTGGCGATTCGAGAGGTTCGCGTTGGAAGCGGCAATGTCGCCGGTAAACACTTCATAGGTGGAGTATGCCGAATCCAAACGGACGGCGCGTCCAATGACGAGGTTTTGCGTGGTTCCGGCATTGACCACGCGGAAAGCCGCCGGCCCCATCACGGAACTTCCGCCGATAATGAGCTGATAATCGGTTCCCAGAGTTGGGTTGCCGAAAGGCCCCAGACTTTCGCCAGATGCGACTTCCAAGGCTCCGGCATGGATATGATAATCACCGTGGTAATCGGAGTTGCCCTGAATTGACACGGCCCCGGCCGCTCCCAACGCCTCATTCACATGGAATGTCTGGTTGAACGTGAGATCGCTGCTGATGTCTCCCGTGAGAACGAGGCGTTTGTTCACATCGACGATATAGTCGGCATCGTATTGCTGCGCACCGATGACGCCCAAGACGTTGAAAGCTCCCTGGCCCACGTTGCCGTTATTGTCGAACCGGATGTTGTTGTCCAAGGTCAACACCGCGGTGTCCTGATGCTGCGTGAACGAACCATAGTCGGCAAAGACCAGTTGAGCACTGCCCACATTGCCCGCCGACTCAAGGAGAATATCCGCTCCATCGGTGACTCGCAAGACGGACAGACCGGAAGCCGAGGCATTTCGGGCATTCAATCTGTTTTCCCCAAAACCGCTCGCAAATCCTCCCTCGCCCACGCCGGAAACCGTCACGTTACCGCTCCAGTTGCCGTTGAATGTGGCATTACCCTCCAAGGCAATCATGCCGCGAGTGCCGGCAGTGTTCATGCCGTTGCCCGAAACATTGCCGGAAAGCGTATAGCTCGGCCCTAACGCCAAAATACCGTTTTGGCTAATGTCGATCGTGCCATTGGCGTTGCTGAAGTTGCCTGTCAAACGCAAGCCGCCCGTGCCGATGGTGATCATGTTGTTCGCATTGCTGCCATTGCCCGCAATGGTCAGATACCCGCCGGTGGAGTTGCTACCGTTATACGCATTGATGGTCAAATTATCCGTGGTGTTGAACCTGCCGGTCACTCGCAACTCGTTGCCCTGCGTGTTGAAGACGCCGCTGGCATCAATGTCGCCCGTCCAAATCATACTCTGACTTACAGTCCAAGTGGTCCCATTGGCGGCAAAGTCGTCATACGCGCCAAAGATTTTATTTTGTACACGGACCGGGTCTCCCTGCTGCGGTGAATAGAGCACATAGGCTTGCACGTTGCCCGAAGCGACATCGAACAAATCCAAGCCTTGCTGATGGTTACGCGCGATCTCCCATTCCACCGAATAGTTGCCATCGCGATTGATCGTGTAATCGTATCCATTTCCGATGTTCGGCCCAAAGTTGGGGCCCACACGGTTGGCAGTTTGCTGGTCGTCAATGGCGACATTATCACCCCAACGATCACCGGTTGACAAGACCGCCTGCCCGTAGGCGTCTTGAATTGCCCCGCCGCACCACGAAGCCAAAGCGGCTAACAAAAAGGCTCCGCACCGAGTCCGCCAGTTTCTTTTCGCCTTTTTGACCAAAAGCTCGTTCGTGAATCCATTCATTGTTTTCATAAGAGTAAACAATCCTTTCTGTCAGATATCGTTCAAGCACTTCGAACGAACTCTCTGTGATTCGTCAATCCGTCGGTTTTTCTTGTCTGCATGGAATCAAAGCCCAGTGCGTATTTCTGGGAATCGGAAAGCAAGTCGCTGGGACTTAACTTATTCTCTTTTTCCCTCAAAAATATCTTTCCTCCAGCAAAGTTTTTACAAAATACGAGAAAATAGGAAAACTTTAACGGCGATCTACCGTCTCCAGCCTGCAATCAGTGCTCGAAAAGACGCCAAACTCAAATCGCCTGTCACGCAAAGGCGATTCAAACGCAACGGATCGGGCAAAACCGCGTTTCTTCCGTGACAAAGCGTGACGCCGATGCGAAATCCGAGATTCCGCACGGTTTCGACCACGGAATCATTAAAAGCGCATTGGTCGCCGAACGGATAGGCCACCGAAAAGCAGTCCGTCCCCAAGTTTTGCTCTATTTCTTGCTTGCTCCGGCGGAGTTCCTCGAAAACTTCTTCCGCCGTCTGCCGGGCCAGATTGCCGTGCGTCACGGTGTGAGCACCGATTTCAACGCCTTGTTTTTGCAGTTCCCGCACGCCGCCCCAGTCCAGCATTTTGTACAGTTGCCGCTGCCAGGGCTCGTTTATCTGGAAATCGCCGTGCTGCCGGCTTGTTTTCATAATTTGTTGTTGCTCTAAAAACGGCATCGATTTTATGTGATGGACAAACATGGCTGCAATTTCTTGCCGCATTTTTTCATCATCCGGAAGAAAGAAGTCCGGTACAAACTCGGGATGACGCCACTGAATAATGCGCTCCATCAATTCCAGCGGCCAGATGGTGTTTTCCGTGCCGATCAATCCCGTCGTCACAAAAACCGTGGCCGGAATGCCATATTTCTTGAGTATGGGAGCCGCGACGCTGAGATTGTTTTCAAAACCGTCGTCAAAACTGACAAAAACGGCATAATCGGGCAAATTTTGGCCAGTGCGTAGGCATTCGTCGAGTTCCGTCAGCGAAATGGGCCGCCAGTGCCGCCGCAATTCTTGCATTTGCCGCTCAAAATGCGTGGCCGATACCGCAATGTTGGTTCGCGGATCATCCCACGGAGTGTCATCGCTCAGCACGCCGTGATAGCACAGGCCGAGCAGTTTTTTTCGCGTTTTCCAACGAAAAAAGCGATTCACGCCCGAAAATTCCGCAGCGTGAAGAATGCTCTGCTTGACACTCTGCTTGATACCCTGTTTGAAATTTTGTTTGATTGACATGCTGACGACACCGAAATATCTGGTAACATAGAGAATGCTTTGACGATATACCCTATGCGTTTTGGTTTCCCAGTGCGCCGCCCTTCAACCCTGCGGGATTCAGGGCTTGTCGGTTCGACGAAACTGGGATTTTCAAACGGCTTGAGTATAAGATACAGTCTAACAAAATTTTTTGAGAAAGTAGCGAACCTTTTCGCGATCTGTTCGTAGTAAAACTTCTGTTAGCGTCACTGCTAGCAGCGACGCTAACAGAAGCGGTGCTAACAATCTGATAATCCCCATGAAAACCAAACTTTCCCTTTGTTTTGCCGCTCTTGTCGGCTTTGCCCTGACCACTGCCCTGCTTTTGTCGTTTTTTGCGGAAGAAAACACGACCAACGCTCAAACCTTGCCGTTCCTTCCAAGACAACGGACGGAGGCGGAGCCGACGCAAAGATATGCGCAAAAATATGCCCAAAACGCGGCGTCATCCCAGCGTAGCGTGGCCATTCCCGAACAGCCGTCTTCGCTGCCCCGGCCTGACGAAAGTCCTTTGTTCGTGGAGCGTTACCCGGAACTGATTCCCGAAGAGCGGGTTTCGGTGGCCATCTACGAACGCTGCAACAAAAGCGTGGTCAACATCGACACGCGGACGACGCACAACGTCTGGTTTGTGGGCGAAGTGGATGAACCGGGGGCGGGCAGCGGCGTCGTCTGGGATCGCGAAGGGCACATCGTCACGAATTCCCATGTCGTCAGCAATGTCGATTCCGTCACGGTCACGCTGTTTACCGGCGAATCTTATCCGGCGGACGTGGTGGGCGAAGACCCGATCACGGACTTGGCCGTCCTGAAAATCAAAGCTCCGGAGGACGTGCTGTTTCCCACCGTTTTCGCGGATTCGGCCAAACTGCTCGTCGGTCAAAAGGTGTTCGCCATCGGAAACCCGTTTGGACTGGAACGCACGCTCACCAGCGGCTTGATTTCCAGTTTGAACCGCTCTTTTCCGGGCCGGATGCAGGCCAGGTCGATCAAAGGCGCGATTCAAATTGACGCGGCCATCAATCCCGGCAATTCCGGCGGGGCACTTTTGGATTCGCATGGCCGGCTCATTGGAATCAACACGGCCATCGCCAGTCAGAGCGGCGGCAGTCACGGCGTGGGCTTTGCGATTCCGGCAAACACGGTGGCCCGAATTGTGCCGCAACTGCTCAAAAACGGCAAAGTGATCCGCGGCGACATCGGAATTGTGCGTGTCCGGCAGATCGAGACGGATTCGGTGCAAGGCTTGATGCTGATTGCCATTGAAGCCGATGGGGCGGCGGCCAAGGCGGGCCTGAAAACGCCGCTTGTCAAAAAAGAAAGAGGTCTTTTGCGAGGCACTTTTGTCGTGGAACGCGAAGTGGTCGATTGGGAGGCCGCCGATGTGATTTTGGGTGTCAACGGCACGCAAACCAAGAAAGCGGACACGTTTACCGGCATTATCGACGAGCACAAGCCTGGCGACAGAATCGTGCTCGACGTGCTGCGCGGCAAAAAACGCCTTCAAGTGCCCGTGGTGTTGAAATAGGGCAATGTCGCTTGAAAAAGAGCGGTTTGGGGTGTAGAATGCGCTGGCGATTGCGTGTGTTACTTGGACAGATAAGGCCTATTTGCTCCATTATCCATTCGTCACCTATTATGCCAAACCGTCTCGCCATCACCTGGGAACACGACCGCCTGACACTGCTCTCGGCTGGCATTCATGGCGGCTCCGCCCGGCTCGAACACGCCAAAACATTTGCGACCGATTCCGCACAAAAACAGCCGCTTGCCGCTCAAGTGGCCGCCTGGGTGCAAGAGAACCGGCTGCAAAAATCGGAACTCCTGGTCGTGATGAACCGGAGCGATGTCGAAGTGAGGCCCATGCTCTTTCCGCCGGTTCCCATTGAGGAATTGCCGGATTTGGTCTCATTTCAGGCGTCGAAGGAATTCAACGGCTACGATCCCGCCGGCCCACTGGATTTTTTTCTCACGAATAAACTCGAAAACGTTTCTCGCAGCACGCTTTTTCCCGCCCTGTCCGCAACGCAAGTAAAAACCCCCGCATCAATCCAAAACGCGGCAACGCCGGGAGCGCCAAAACATCTGCTCGCCGCCACGTTGCGAGCTTCGACGCTGAAAAAAATCGAAGATTTTTGCACGGAAACAAATTTGACGCTGCACAAAATCGTGCTCCGGCCTTGCGAGACGGCGTTTTTGCTCCGTCAATCCAC
>QMCE01002578.1_pt1 | contig 10002 bp, 5 predicted proteins | sample 1821851 | NCBI WGS metagenome assembly QMCE01 (sample SAMN09453174, study PRJNA476694) | Termite gut metagenome, whole genome shotgun sequencing project. | isolation source: worker | host: Odontotermes sp. | place: South Africa:Pretoria | collected 2016-01-28 | reverse complement strand
ATAGCCAAAGGCTGGACGAAAACCACAGAGTATGGCGTGGCCAAGGGCGTGGACGCAGGGATAAATAAAGCGTTCAAGGATAAAGGCGAGAAGAAATAAGCTCCCCATTGCCTGTTCGCACAGGCGGAGCAAGCAGGTGTAGTATAATCTCAATAATGCCGTCAGCCTTTGCAAAACAAGACTGACGGCATCGTTTTTTTGCCATTATATAAATTACCCCTGACAGAATAGCTCTAACCCAAGATACCCTGCGAAAAGTATATTCCCTCGTCCCTATTCAAGAATTTTCCGAACCGTGGACGGATTCCTCAATGGCAACGCGGAAACCTACGAAGCCTCCGCTACAAGTAGTTATCGGCAGTTATCGGAGGCTCTTTAAATAACCCTTGACAGGACGGTACGCACATTCATACGCATGTCGTTATTAACAGCACGAGCCTCGACGCCACAAAGAAGTTTCGTAACTTCAAGGGTTCTTCCTTCGCTATCCGCAGAATTGCCGACCACCTCTGCGTTCAGAACGGTCTGTCAATAATAGCGGAGCCTAAACCGAGCCGTGGCAGATACGCGACATGGCAGGGCGCTGACAGACCGCCGAGCAATCGCGAAAAGCTGGAGCGGATGATCGACGCCGCGCTCATCGGCTGCAAGGACTTCGACGGATTCATCGCAGCCATGAAAGCGGCGGGCGCGGAGGTTAAGCACGGCAAGCACCTTGCCTTCAAGATACCCGGAGCGGAGCGGTTCACCCGCTGCAAATCCATTGGCGACGATTATGCCGAGGACGCTATTCGCGAGAGAATTTCCGGCAAGCGTTCTATTGCGCCGAAGCGCAAAGCCGCCATGAATGCTTCGATAGCTGCGAAGCCAAATCTGCTGATCGACATCCAAAAGAAGATGCAACAGGGGCGCGGCGAGGGCTATCGCCATTGGGCGACAACTTTCAATTTGAAAGAAATGGCCAATACGCTTATCTTTTTACAGGAGCGCGGGCTGGCGGATTATAAGCTTCTCTCGGAAAAAGCGCAGGCCGCGAGTAAGCTGTTCAGCGGCCACAACGAGCGGCGCAAGGCCATTGAGGTTCGGCAGAAAGAGATCGCGGAGTTGCAAAAGCACATCGGCGCTTACGGAAAGACCCGCGATATTTATCGTGAGTACCGGGCGTTGCCGCCGAAGAAGCGCGCGGCGTTCTTCGAGGAGCATCGCGCGGCCATTACGATTCATCTGGCGGCGAAGGAATATTTTAATAGCTGCGGTTATGGCCGCGACAAAAAGCTGCCGCCCATGCAGGCGCTCCGTCAGGAGTACGCCGCGCTCGAATCCGAACGGAAAGCGCTATCGCGAAGCTACCGAGCCGAGCGCGACGAAATGATAGCTCTGAATAGGGCGAAGCATAACGTGGATACGATGCTCGGCGAACCTAAGCGGAGAACGAAGACACACGAACGCGACGCCCGCTGACCGTCATTATTACCGAAAATATCACCCGCGCCCGTGGCGCGTAAAGCAGACGCCGTAAGGCGGCTTAACGGGAGGGCGTGTCAGCGTCCTCCCGGCGGGGTCTGGGGCGGCTGCCCCAGCAAGCAAACGCGGCGGTATATACCGCCGCCTTGCTTGCAATGATAGCATGCACCCGGAATATCACTAATCATGAAACGGGCTAGGGCCGTTAGTTTGTATGTAATCAAATTACGTTGCATTGTTATCTGTCGACCTTACGAGAGACTTCAATATCAATTTCGCCACTCGTAATTTCGCCACCAACAACTTCAGCCTCATTTAGCACTCTAATAGATTCATAGATAGTAATATCTTGATTTATAGCCTCGAAGGAAACTGCGAGAGAGTACTTGGCTTTGAAGAGGCTACCCCATCCTTTGTGTCCGCGAACAGCAATGCTGAATTCATCAGTAAACTCGTTTGACTTAATGATACACCAATCTTTTTGTAGTGTCCCTCGGCTACGAGACAAACCTGATATTTTCCCTTGCCCTCTGCCTCTGGACTCGCCGAGCATCCAATCGAAATTACCGCTGTCATCAACGCTGCCGCCTGTGTAGAAAATCCTTTGCATAAAATCATCAGGTCGTTCATCTTTACGACTGCATATCCAATCAACCCAAGTTGAAAGGTATCCTTTAAGATAGCGTCGTGTACGCCGAGGACTAGCAGAATATGATAATGTGACTTCGAGTAAAATATCAAAGTCCTCACCAACAGCTTTTAATTCATCCGGTATATTAATTGAATAAACATGCGCTTCTTTTTCACCAATCTCGGCAAGGGCAGGCGTTATAAGGGTAATTCGATAATCATTATTATGTGTAGCCCTCTCGACGTCAGGCAAACCGAATCCTATTCGTTTCAAAGTGTTCTCGCATTCAAGCGAAGAACGTAAATCTAAAAGATTCGGCCAACGAGCTGATTGAGCAATCAACGCTCGATATAGTAAGGTCGGTGAGCTTGGTAGAGTGCGTTCGATTTCTGCAGCGATACCTGCGACCTTTGGGGCAGCAAAAGATGTCCCTATGTCATCTCTATCGAAGGCTTTACCCGGTGGCGATTTTCGGATTAACTCTGGGCATACCTCTGACGGTCTAGTGAGGCGTATATCATTTCCCCTTTTGTTAATTGCATGGGTTCCTCCGAATTCAACAACATCTGGCTTAATTGTGTCCCAAATACCAGGACCAATTCTAGAAAACGAAGCTATTTCACCTTTTTTCCCCATAGCTGTCATATCTTCAGCATCATAATCGCTTGCAGATATAGAACCTACGGTCAAAGCTTGTAGGCTTTGTGCTGGATTCGCTAATCTAGTAAGTTCGTGTGTGTTCTCAAGATAGGAGGGATATGGGTATCCAGCTTTTATATGTGCTTTGATAATATCATCAGAAATATTTCCTGCTGCTTGAACGAATAATAAATCTTTATCATATGTCTGTTTGTCTATTTGCGCAGCCCAAGAAGACATATATGCAAAGTCAGTATATGGTTTTCGTTCAGCAATGGATTGATTGAATATTCTACTTGGCAACGAAGTCGCATCGCCACAAAAGCGATCTGCAACATCCGCAATCACAGCAGCAGGGTCAACGGACTCTGGCATTCCGTTAGTCCTATCAAGAACCTTTATATTGCGAATAAAATGAGGAAGCCTGTAATTGCCGTCAGTCGGAATACCTGTGCGATATATAGTAGCTCCAGCAACACGTGTGCCATGCCCTCCGCCAGTCACGTCATCATTCACACTTGCCTCCAGCGGTATTAACGATTTGGAGTCGGTCGATAAAATCGCTGGCGCAAGATACTTATGACCTTCTTGAATGCCACTATCAATGATGCATATAATTGGCGAACCAGTATCGGGCGCGGATATACTTATATCATCATTGTGTACTTGAGATTGCTCTAATGACGATTCCATTTGAATACTGGTTACTTCAGAAACATAGAAAATGTATGGATAGTTGAGGACGAAGTCACGCAATCCGCGGCCTATAATTCTAAGCCTAAATGAGAAACTATCGTTCTCTTGAATGAATGCTGTAAGTATCTCGCCAAAATAAGCCGATATAAATGTCGTAATGGATGTTTGTCTCTCCGACGCAAGTTTATCCCACTTCTCGTATGCTTCATAGAATTTCAACTGCCAGTTTTCAAATCGATTTCTATATTCGGTAAGTTTGCTGCTGTAATTAGCATCACTTTCTTCTTCATCGCGTTCTGGGTAATCAGGACGGATAGGCAACGGAACTGTTCCGCTGCAGCTAACAGCAATCTCTACAGTATAAATTTCATCGTCTTCGAGCGTTGCCCATATATTCATAAAACTACTGGACATTATGCGAGATAATCTATCAGTATCATTAGCGAGTGCATATATCTTTGCTGGCGAACCACTTCTCTTTTTATCAACAATGAAATCGTCTAATTTTTGCATGAATAGCTCAAGATTAGCGTCCTCCGATGCAACCACTATGTAACCGTCATCAAGCGCACACACAATTTCAAAACCAAAGCCTCGCAGAAACTCGACATCGGATGTGGGATCTATCTCGAGCAAAAATGGTAATCCCTCGATGATGGCTGGCAACCCTATTCCGATTCGCTCCTCACGACGAGTTTGCCAGAAACGCGACAACTCACCTGCGCTTCGCCTGATTCTAGCGCCGTGTCCGATTCGGTCGGCTTTATTGTGTTTTGTTCGATCATCAGAACCACCGCCACGAGCGAGTTTTGGTTTACCGATATATTTCAGCGGCAGTGTCAGATGAATAAAACCATTTGTGTTGGCCATTTGATATTCCTCCGCTATTTAGAATTTGGCACCTTCAGCTATCGCTCTATTGAAGTGAAGTTGTGTGACGTGTTTACTGCCTTCCAAAACATAATACTTAGCCGCGCGCTGCGCAGTCAATACTATGTTAGAAGATGAATAACCATCAAGACGCTTGGCTAGATCGCCAATGCATAATTCGGATGAGACAGGTATTGCTGATAAAGTCATAGATAGAAGATGTTCGCGAGCGATTTCATCAGGCATCGGTATTTCTATTACATCATCGAATCTGCGAAACAGAGCCTCATCCAACGATACTTTTAAATTTGTGGTTGCAATAACAAGGCCGGGAGCGTCGTATTCATCCAATAATGTTAGAAGCATATTTACAATACGAGGTACTTCACCGACATCCTGAGGTTGGATACGGGACTTTGCAATAAAATCGCATTCATCGAGCAAGAGAACAACTGGCTCACGCTTACAATAATCAAAAACAGAGCGTAAATTTGAAGCGGATTCCCCGAAGTAGGAAGATAGCAACGCATCGAATCTTACTTTTAGTAAAGGCAAACCTAAATTCCAAGCAATGCGTTCAGCACTCAAGGTTTTTCCACATCCCGGAGCACCGTGAAGGAGTATTTTTTTCTTGGGAAGAAGATTATATTTCCCTAATCGCTCTTTAGCAGCATACTCTTTTTCGATTGAAAGCAAACGCTCCTCTACGTCAATTGGCAGAACCATATGATGCTTTAATTGTTCACGTGGAACAAAAGCTACCAGCGGAGAATTATTTCGCTTGCTTTTTGGCAAAGCAACTACACCTCCACCTAGGTTTCCACCATTTCCATTATTATTAAATCTTTCAGAAAATAAATCGAAGCGCGGCTTCTCCGTAACAGATATATTCTCTAATGAATCAGCGAGCTTAACATGTCCCAATTTGCGCTCATCGGATATTATTATCTGTGCAATTTTTTTTAAGGATACTAAGTCGTCGGAAAAAATACCTTTGAATAGGCGTTTAATCAACTCAGCCTTCATTGCCATTCTCCTAGCTTGTCATAAAATAATATAGAGCGTTGCTTTATGAAGTTTATCGATAACACATAGCCTCTAATGTTTCTCAAACGAAACCATCATTGTATTATGGCATCTACAACCCCTGCACAATCTCCAGCAGCCTATCAAACCGTACCGCGCCGTCCCATTTCAAGTCCTTATCGCTAAAGACCATATAATAGCGATATTCCTTGCCCGCGAGACTAGCCCATTGACGGCCAATGAAGCATTTACGCTCGCTCTCGGCGTTCTCCAGATGATCTCCCTTTGTTTCAAGTATAAGCAACATGCCGCGTTTTGTCATCACGATAATATCGGGATAGGCGTTTTCATAGCCGTTGATGCAGAACCCGGTTTTGGAGGCGTTCCTGTGCCACCAGCGGATGTTTGGCAGATTTGCAATCCTCCAAACCACTTCTTTTTCAAGCCCATTCATGTCCTCCTCCGCAGTATAAAGCGAATTCGGAATCGTCTGTACGAAGCGCAAAGGCGTGATTGTCGGCGGGAACGAATAATGCGGCTCGACGGTTATTCTGCCTTGCTCCTGCCAAAGCTCGAACTTGGATTTACGATGGGCCAGCAGCAGCCCATCTATCTTTTTGCGTATTTTCTCGGCGTATTTATACGGCGATTGCTGTAGATCGTCGAGCTGTTCCGCTGTCATGGCGCCTAGCACCGCGTCGATATATTCCGCGACGCCTGTGAGCGCATTGTTTTTGTCGAGGTGCTTACGAATGAGATTCTTGCACTCGGATATGCGCTGTTCCGTTGGCAAGGAGTTGAACCACTCGCGGAAGAACTCGTTATCCGTACAGGACAGCTTCCACGCCTTCGGGGTGGATGTTGAACTGCCTTCGATGTCCACGCGGGCGATCTCCGCGTCAATCGAAAGAAAGTCTATCGTCGCATCCTTGTTTTTGAGCGTGAAGCCCGCCGTCAACTCCTCTTCAGACAACAGTTTGTATGTGTCGGTCGTTAGCAGAGGTATGTCTCGCGGAACAACGAACTGAGGCAAACGCAATCCACTGACGCTCTGCGCGAACTCGTCCGCGATACTAAACTCGTTCATTCTGCTCTTAACCTCCGCTGCCATAGTAGCTGTATCGCCTTGCTTTTCGACAAATCTATCGTATTCGTCCGCAGTTTGTTCCGCTTGGGCGAACAAATCGGACGGAGCCGGCGCGCCGCCGGCCACATCCGTGTTTTCGCGCGCTTCAACGTGTGCCATAATCGCCGCGGGGTCATTCGGTTCGTCGGGTTCGTCATGCGTTTGTACATCCGCTATTGTCTGTTGGATCGGAACAGACGACTTATCTACCGTGGCGGAGAACGGGGCGCTGTCAAAGGGCCGGTAGTCTTTATCGGAGAAACCAGCTCTCTGCAACCCAGCGACAACGCGCTGAAGCGTATCGTGAAAGCTTGCGCTTGATGTGAGGCAATACGAAATATTCAGCGTATTGCTCGCGCTTTTGGACGTATACGGTAAGCGGAGGACGCGGCCCAGAATCTGTTCCACATCCACAACGGAGGAGCGGTTGGCGACCGTCGCGAGTATATACGCGAACGGACAGTCCCAGCCTTCTTTAAGCGCGTTGACCGTGATAATATATCGAATCGGGCAATCCTCCGACAGCAAATCAACATTGCGCAGCTCGTTGATATCGGCAGTCTTTATCGCGATATGCGTCTTGGGGATTCCCGCTTCAATTAAATCTTTTTTGAGTTTCTCAAACGTGGTGTTGTCGTCCTTGCCTTTGGACTCGGCTTGGAAAAGCGCGATGGGCCGGATATACCGGCCTGTCTTCTCCTTTTCGGCAATGGCTTCTACTTCAAGCTTGCGCCGGGCGTAAATCGCCTCGCCGATAACCTCCGCCTTTGTGCGCATATTGTAGACGATGACCGGCAACTTGACCATGTTTTCACGCTTGAGTTGCAGCGCGTCAACATATGAAATGATATTGGCGTCCTTTTTTGGCGTCGCCGTGAGGTCGAGTACGAACGACGGATTGAAGTTCGTGAGCATTTCTTTCGACAAAGTGCTTACGGCGTGATGGCTTTCGTCCACGATGACAACCGGGTTCAGCCTGCGAATCACGTTGATGAGCGCAGTTTCGTCCGTATCCGCGAGCAGCAGCGATTTATCCCCGAAATATTCCGCGAACGCCAAGAGGTTGCCGTTCTCTTGATATGCCTTGCGCCCGTCTTTTTTGCTAGTGCGGAAGCTATCGTATGACAATACGAACACGGATAGCTGTTGCGATATTGTAGCCGGAGAGAAGTTTTGCCCGTTCAGTAATTCGGATTTCGAGTAGACCTCTACCCTATGCTGAAAGTCCGTATTGAGTTTTTCCCTGTATGGGTGCATGGGGTTTTTGAGGTTCTTTAGCGTTTGCTCCAGTATGGCGTCGGACGGAACCAGCCATACGACCGCCTCTGTTTTCGTATGCGGCAGGCTGTCAAAGATCGTAGCTATCGCGCTGGCGGCGATGAAGGTTTTCCCGCCGCTTGTAGGCATCTTAACGCATACGTTTGGAACGCCGTTCAGCGTGTCGCGGTATAATTCGTCCGGGGAAAGCGGTACGTTTTGGGCCGTCCAATGCGCCGCGAACGCATCGGCCGCGCTCATATTCGGCAGGAAGGCGAGATACGCCGCCAAGTCGGAGATAACCGCCTTTTGATATTGCTTGAGCTCCATGCCCGCCTCCTTATAGTCTGGATATATCGCGCGGAATCTTCTTGAATACGATGTTGAACCGCGCCAAGTCCTCGGCGCTCACGGCGCACATGTCCGCGTATATGATGTATCTCGCCGCTTTTTCGGTGATCGTCTTCAAGAAAGCTTCCTCGAGCGCCGTCGCCGCGTCGCGCTTGTAGTGGAAATAGTAGGCTGTATCGGACTTTGTGCCGAGATAATGGGGAATCTCCTGCGGTTCAAAAGCCGTTTTGGTTTCGGTATACCAGATATATTCGTGAATCTTTTCTACAGAAACGCTCTCATTCAGGTTGCCGTCCGCAAACAGCAACGGCTCGCCGAGCTCGTAATAATCGAATTCGCCGCCTGTGCCGGGCGTGTCCTTGTAGCCGTCGATGACGCGCTTCACCCGCTCGGCGGTGATCGTATCGGCGTAGTCCTCCATCTCCACAAGGATGAATCTGCGGTTGCCGCCGTCCTGCTTGTTCATGTTCAAGACGGCGTGGGCGGTCGTGCCGGAGCCGGCGAAGCTGTCGAGAATGATGTCACCGGGTTTTGTTGCGATTTGGAGGATACGCTCAATGAGACCGATTGGCTTTGGGGTAGTAAAGGATTTTTCGTCACCAAATAGTCGCTTTATTTGAGCCATTGATGTGCGATTACTACCCACGTCTTTATTATAGAAAATCGTTTCTGGCGGACGCTCTGTTTGTGCATCAGCAAATATTTTATAGTACGGCGTCCAACCGCCTCTGCCTAATACCCATTCAATTCGATCATTTTCACTATGAACCTTTTGTTTGCTCCAACGCCAATTTCCATCAGTGCCATCCGTGCGAACAGGGAAGACTTCAGAACCGTCCGGCGCAATCATCCCGTAATACAAATTGGGACGAGCCTCACGTGCGTCGTTCTGTCCCATTGCTCGGAGCGGCTTCAAATAGTATCTGCGTCCAAAGTCATCAGTTTTATTGTAATGATCAGCTACCTCTTCGCTTCTTAATCTATAAATACGAAGCAAATCAATATTCTTTGCATAAATAATAGTGTGGTCATGTCGCGTTGAAAACAGCTTTGCATCCATTCGGGGACTATCTGCTTTTTCCCATATAGCATCGGCGATAAAATTTCGCGACCCAAACACTTCATCACAAATCAGTCGTAGATTCGCAATTTCCGTATCATCTATGCTAATAAAAACAGCCCCATCCTCAGCAAGCAGCCGCTGCAACAGCTTCAACCGCGGATACATCATGCAAAGCCACTTATCATGGCGCGACAAATCCTCGCCCTCTCTGCCGACGACCTCGCCCAGCCACTTCTTGATTTTTGGATCGTTCACATTGTCATTGTAGACCCATCCCTCGTTGCCCGTATTATACGGCGGATCGATATATACGCACTTAACGCGCCCCTCATAACGCGGCAAAAGCGCCTTCAGCGCGTCGAGGTTATCGCCGTGGATAATCATGTTGCCCGACTCCGCCGCGCCGTAGCTATAGCTTGCATCCAAGACGCGGAAGGGTACGTCCTGATGATGGTTGACTACCTTGTCTTTGCCTATCCAGTTGAGTATTGGCACAATCGTTTTACTCCCCATCGGCTTTAGCAAATTTTGAAATCCTACTAGTTTTTTATTATACTACGGATTGCTAATGAGAAAATGAATAAAACGAAAAATATTTAGCACTGCTGATTGCCCATTAATTCCCATATATTTATCGGTAACATCTTCGGGGGCAACTCCATAATGGCATCGGTTTGACAAAGTGCAAAAAGCGTAAAAAAGAAAAAAGAAGGGCACAAAAAGAATCTGGACTATAAAGCCATTTTCGTTGAGAAGCCGGTTGTTTAATGCTATACCCCGGGTTTGACAGCAAAGAAGCTGCCTAAGCCCTAAACCGATGGGTTAACGAGGTGTTTTCGGAGTATAAACTCAAAGTAGCATAGAGTCGAAGGCTTTTTT
>QMCE01002577.1_pt1 | contig 10003 bp, 5 predicted proteins | sample 1821851 | NCBI WGS metagenome assembly QMCE01 (sample SAMN09453174, study PRJNA476694) | Termite gut metagenome, whole genome shotgun sequencing project. | isolation source: worker | host: Odontotermes sp. | place: South Africa:Pretoria | collected 2016-01-28 | reverse complement strand
TCGCGCTCCAGGTTGCCCACCTCGCGGTTGCGGCTCTCGACGATGCGGTCGAGGCTGTCCCGCTTGAGCGAAAGCGACGTCACGTCGGCCTGCAGCCGGTGCGACACCGAGTCGATCTGCACCGCCTTGCGCTCGCGGATCATCGTGTAGCGCTTGACGTAAAAAAGCCGCTGGGTGATGTCGTTGAAATCCTCGGCGGCGAAGATAAAGGCCAACACGTTGTGCGATTGCTGACTGCGGTAGGCCGCCAGGATCAGGGCGCCGTATTCGGCTTTCAGATCGGCCAGTTCCTTCTCCAGCCGGTCGATGGTCCGGGTTTTGGCGTTCACCTCGCGGTTCACCACCCCGATCTGGCCGTCGAGCGAGGTGATGATCCGCCGGCGGTTGGTCAGGTTGTTCTGCACCAGTTGGAGTTGGCTGCGGTTGTTTTTGCGGTCGCGTTCGGTGCGCGAGAGCAGTTCGTTGGTGGCCTCGATCTCGGCCTGCGCGGCGTCGATCTGGCGTTGCAGTTCGGCGATCGTCTGGCCCGACGCCGCGCCGAAAAGCCCGGCCAACAAAAGGACTATGCACACCCGCCGTTTCATCGCTGTTGAACGCCCTCCAGCCGTTTTTCGATCTCCGCGGGGTGGTCATAGCCCGCTTCGCGCGCCTTTCTCCAGTAAACGGAGGCCATGAAATCGTCGCCCAGGGCGTGGAGCACGTCGCCGTAGTGGATAAAAAGCTCCGGGTTGCCGTCGCGGTCGAGCGCCACGGCCTGCAGCAGGGCGGTCTTGGCCTCTTCGAGACGCCCCAATCGGAAGAGGATCCACCCGTAGGTGTCGATGTAGGTGGCATTCCCCGGCTCCAGTTCCAGCACCCGCGCGCTCATGGCGAGTGCCCGCTCCAGCTTTTCGCCCTCGAGGCACAGGAAATAGGCGTAGTTGTTGAGCGCCAGGATGTTATCGGGGTTGTATTTCAGCGCTTTTTCGTAATGGGGGAAGGATCTGCGGCGGCCGTGCACGCTGTCGCTTTGGTGGACGATGTCGCCGATCGCGCTCCGCAGCACGCTGCGCACAGAGTCCGTAGAGGCGTACCGGGCCGCCTGACGCATCGAGCGGATGGCTCCCTTGTAGTCTCCCGCATAGCTCCGGGCCGCGCTCTGGGTGAAATAGAGATCCATGTTGCCCGGAAAACGATCCAACGCCAGCGCGGTGTAATAAGCCGCCGAATCGTCGTGCTTTTGGTACGCCTCGATCTCGATGATGGTCTGGTAAAGTTTTACGTCCGAAGCCTCTGTGAGGGCGCTTTTGTAGACTTCGAGGGCTTCGGAGAGGCGTCCGCTGTTGATCAGGTGGCGGGCGTAGAGTTCCATCGCCTCCGGCTGGGCGGGGTATTTCACCGCCAGGGCGCTCGCCAGATCGCTCACCGCAAAATAGTATTGGCGGTAGAAGGCCGGATTTCGGACTACCTCGTCGAAGAAGGCGATCTTCCGCTCCAACGGCACCTCGTCCAGCTCGAACCACCGCCGGGCCGTGGTCAGCAGGGCCGCCCCGTCGCCCCGCACGCGGTAAAAATCAGTCAGCGACAGCAGCGCATCTGCGTTTTGAGGCTGGAGCGCGAGGGCCTGACCGTAGGCGTCGAGCGCCAGCGAGTCCTTGCCCGTGCGGGCCAACAGATCGCCCAGGATCACGAAATTCTCCGCGTCGTAGGGCGAGTTGAAGGTGAGCTCCTGCGCCTCCTCGATCGCCCGCTCGATCATCCCGCCGCGGATCAGCAGCTGGCGTTTGTAGCTCGCCAACTCCTCGATGAAGCCGAAGCGCACTTCGGCCGAGTCCAACACCGCCAGCGCGGCGTAAGGCGCCCCCGTTTCCTCGTAAAGAGCCGCCAAAAAGCGGTAATTTTCGAGATTGTTCGGCGCCGCGCGCACGATCTCGTCGTAGATCGTCCGCGCTTCGGCATAGTGGCCGCTCATCACATAGAGACGCCCCAACTGCTGCCGGAACCACGGATTTTCGGGGTCGAGCGTGGCGGCTTTCCCGCCGTATTCCAACGCCCGGTCGGGATCGACCGGGAAATAGAGGTTCGACAACTCGAACCAGCTCGGCGCGTGGAGCGAGTCGTACTGCACCGCCGCCATGAAGTTGGCCGCGGCGCTTGTCAGTTCGTTGTGGATGGCTGCCGCGCGGATTCCCTCGAAATAGTGGAACGAAGCGGCCTGTTCGGCCGTGTAGCCGGCCGGCAGTTCGGCCGCGGCGGCCTGCGGCTCTTGCGCCGCAGGCCGCCGCACCGCGCATGCAGCGAACAACAAGGTTATTATTAGTAACAGGTTGTTTCTCATTGTCTTGTAACTTCCCCTTTCGCTCCGTCCTTTCGTGTCGTCCCGAGCACCGCAAAAGAAAAATCCGTCGTGCCGGTCGACATTCCGCATCATTCCATGGGAACGTTTTTGTCGTTCATACAAGACAAAGATAGTGAAAGCCGAGAGACAAAAATCAAGCTCGCTTGAATTTTTTGTCCGAGGCGCATCCTGTCTTAGTGTAAAGACACGCATTTTTAAGTGTCCGAATACCACGCGCGGCCCCGGACGGTGTTAATACACAGTCCGTCATTGATTTCGCGAGCCTGATCGCGCATGTTGATTTCTCAGGGGGTTCGATCCTTATTTGATCATCGTGGCGATCATGGCGGCGAGGGTCGTGGTCGAGGCGGCGATGTTGACGATGTCCAGCACCCCCACCCGGCGGCTGTTCGGCGAACGCTCCGGCACCACGATCTCGCAACCCGGCTCGATGCGCGGATAACGCCGGTGAAGAAATCCGCTGCGCGTTGCCGCAATTTCCCCGTTCATGTAAACCACGAAAGGACGGCGGCGCGCCTCGTCGGTGTAACCGCCCCCCTGCGAGAGATAATCGCGCAGCCGGCGGCCGTCGAACGTGACGGCATTGGCCCGCATCACCGCGCCCGAGATCCGAACCGTGTTGTCCGGCCGGGGAATGTGGATCGCGTCGCCGTCGCGCAGCATCGGATCGTGGGCCCCGCCCGGATCGCGCAGCGCCCGTTCGAGGTCGATCCCCACGGCGTAGGTGTCGGGGAAATCCAGATCCTCGACGCTCACCGAGTCGCGCCCCAACTTGGCCGCCTCCACGGCAAGGCGCGCTTCGAGCCGGGCACGTTCGTCGTCGTTCAGGCGGCGGGTCAGGCTTGCTCCGGGGGCGTACGCCCCCGGAGCAAGGCCGCCCGCGCGGGCGATCAGCTCGGAGAGCCGTTCGCCCGCGCGGGCCAGGGCGTAATCGCCTGCATAGGAGATTTCGCCCGACACCGCCGCCCGTTGCTGCACGGCGTAACCGGGGGCGCGGCGCACATACACCTCGTCGAACGGCCGCAGGGCGAGCGTACGGTTGGCATCGAAAACCGTTCCGTTCTCGCGCCGCGCCACCTCGATGTGGCTTCCGGCGGCCGATTCCTTCACTCCTCCGGCGCCGACGAGGGCGTCGTCGACCGTCATCCGGTAGCGGAACGGCAGCGTGTCGGGCCGGTTCACCTCGCCGCGCACCAACACGTAATATTTCTCTGTCATCTCCTCGATAGAAGGGATAACGATCTCATCCTCAGGATATAACACGATGTCAGCCTCCCCGCTCACGATGGCGCGGACGCTGAACGACACCACCTCCGTCGTGAAATCGGCCCGCTGGCGGACGATCTGTCCGCGGTCGGAAAAGGCGTCGCCCCGCAGGTTCTCCGCCCGGACGATCAGCTGCGAAAGGCGGTTCATCGAGTCCGACAGTTCGTACTCGCCGGGACGCCAGAGGGCGCCGCGGATCGTGACCCGGTTGGCGTAGCGGTCGAGGATTCGCCCCACCGCCACGCTGTCGCCGTCCTGCAGCACGAATGTCCCGAATTGTTCCGCCTCGACGGTGTAGAGTTGGTGTTGGCGTCCCGAGCGCCGATGCAGGGTCACGTTGTTGCGGTAGGCCGCGTGCGAGAAATCCCCGGCGAAGCGGAGCAGGTCGGCCATCGTCTCCCCCTCGCGCAACTCGTAGCCCAGCGGGCGTTTGACCTCGCCCGAAGCGTGTACCCGGGCGTGATAGGGCGGCACGAGGATCACGTCGCCCTCCTCCAGGCGGATGTTTCCCTCCGTGCGGCCGTCGATCAGCGTTTCGTAAAGGTCGGTACGGGCCACCTCCCCGCCGCGGCGCATGAGCCGGATCGTGCGCAGGGAGCCGATCCCGCTCGGGCCGCCCGCCAGGTAGAGGGCGTTCAGCACCGTGGCCAGCGAGGGGAGGGTGTAGGTGCCCGGCGCGCCCACGTCGCCCACGATGTGAACGTTCACCGAGCGGATCTTTCCCAGCGACACCCGCAGCTGCGATCCCGATCCGATGCCGGCAATGACGCCTCGCAGGCGGCTGCGCACGATCCCGGCCGCCTCCTCGACGGTCGCCCCGCCGAGTGAAACGGGCCCCACGCCGGCGAGCGACAGCGTTCCCTCGGGCGAGATATCGCCGCGAAACGACGCCTCGGCAGCACCCCAGACCTCGATCACCACCTCGTCGCCCGGCCCCAGCACATAATCCTTCGGCGTGGCGAGGTGAAAATCGGGCGTGAAGGTCAGCGCGGGATTTTGAAAGAGATCCTGCCCGAAAACGGCGGGTTTCGGGGGCAGGCTGTCCGGTTTTTCATCCGTTTCGCGCTCCGTCCCGCCCTCTTTTTTTTCGGGGCGACGGCGGATCGGCTCCCCGGGATCGGCCGGTTCGGAGGAGGTTTCCCGGGGGGCGGTTTGAAAAATGGCGTCGATCTGTTCGGGGGTGATCCCGGCTTCGCGGGCTTTGCGGAGCAACTCCGGGTCGACCTGCGCCGACGCCGCGGAGATCAAGAGGGAAAAAGTCAATATTGAAATCCGTCGCTTCATTTTTGCATGCTGTCTGACAAACATACAAAAATAAAGCAAAAACAGACCGGATCATAACAAAAAAAGACCTTTTCGGAACAAAATCACAATAAAGAATTGAGAGAATGCGTTTTCTTTTTGTTTCGGGATTTTCTTTTTGCATCGTATTCCTTTCACACATCATCTCATGGATACTTTCTACAATGACTTTCTGTCGGTGTTGGAGGAACGCTATCCAAGTAAGTCCGATCTCGTAAATGCGTTGATGGATCTTCTCCGCCTGGAGAAGGAGAGCGTCTATCGCCGTTTGCGGCGGGACGTCTGTTTTTCCGCCGCGGAGATGATGCGGATCGCCGGGGCGTGGAACATCTCGATCGACAACATCGTGACCTCCCCTCCCGACAAAACACGGCCGTTCTACCTGAAGGCGATCGATTTCATGGCTCCCGGCGAAGCGGATTACGCCATTCTGGAGCGACACAACCGCGATCTGGAACGGGGCGCCTCCGACCCGAACGGGCTGGCCGTCAAGATCGTCAACTCCCTGCCCCGGGGGCTGTACGCCCGCAGCGAACCCCTGACACGCTTCTTCACCATGAAGTGGCGCCACAAATTCGCTCCCGAAAAGGCGTTGGTCTTCGGCGACATCCAAATCCCGGAACGCATGCGGCAGATCGATCTGAAACACGCCGACATCGAATGCAGCTTCGCCGAGATGCACTCCATCCACGATCCGCGCGTGATCGAGAACCTGGTGGACGAGATCGTCTACTACCGCTCGATCGGGAAGCTGACCGGCGCCGACACGCACCTGCTCGGGGACGAACTGTTGGCGCTGGTCGATTACATGGAGGATGTCACCCTCACGGGGTATTTCCCGAACTCGAAAAGCAAGTTGTTCTTTTACCTGTCGCACACCTGGATCGAGGCCGAATGCCATCTCTTCCGCTCGGCGTACTTCAACCTGAGCATGGTCAAGGTGATGGAGCGAAACTCCATCGCCTCGACGGACCAATCGGTGCTCGACCGCCTGATGAAGCTGGCGCAGGCCACCAAGCGCATGTCGGTGCTGATGTCCGAGAGCAACGCCCTGCAACAGGCCGAATTCTTCGCCCGCCAACGCGATCTGATACGGAAGCTCTGAGCTTCCTTTTTTTTGCCCGGCAGCCCGTGCGAAACAGGCTCCCTTATCTGCCGTTCAGCACGATCACCGCATCCGGCAGCCCGTCCGCCCGGACGGTCAGCACGATTTCGCCGGGCGTGCGCGCCGCCCGTACGATGGCCTGCGCACGGCCGAAATAAGCGTCGTATTTGTTGCCCTTGTAGGCATAGTCCGAGGCGACGTTGCCGTTGTCGATGCCTGCCAGCGCCCCGGCGCCCGTCACCTCGAAGGTCAATTCGCGCCCCGATTCGGGCACCACCACGCCGTTTTCGTCCACGAGCTCCACCTCGATGTAGGAGAGGTCGCGGCCGTCGGCATTCAGTTCCGCACGGTCGGCGCTCAGGCGGATCGCCTTCGCTTCGCCCGCTGTATTGAGCTCATACTCAGCCACTTCCTTGCCGTCGATGTAGCCTTTGGCATAGATCTTTCCCGGAAAATAAGGGGCGTACCACGTGATCGTGTTGTTCGGGAAATCGGCGGTTCGGCGGCGGGCGCTGAAGCGCTGTTGGGTGCCGCGCGGGGTGACCGAGGCGACGAAGAGTTCGACCTCGTCGCAGTTCGTAATGGTCTGTACCTGAACCAATTGGTCGGTGTATTGAGGGAAATTCCAGTGGTCGATCATCCGCGGCCATGTCCACAAGTCGCGGGGCTGCGGGATGTCGAGCGAGGGGTCGACGACGGCGATGCGCACCATCGGCTCCGGGTTCCACTCCGAGCGCAGGAAGGCTCCGCGCGGTTTTTCGCGCATCGTCGTTTCGAAGACACCGCCCGGCCAGCCCTTCTGCGGCCAACCGCTCTCGCCGAGGTAATCGACTCCCGGCCAGATGAAATAGCCCGGCACCCAGGCGTTCTCCTTGGCGTCGTACCACGGGTTGCGCCGATAGTCATAGTCGCGCACCTGATCCACCCGCCCGCGGTAATAGGGCAGCACTTCGGAGCCGAAGAAGATCCACTCGGGATGCTCCTCCTTGACCCCTTCGAAGAGCGGTTCCATGTAGTTGAAACCGATCAGATCGGGCGCCGCGGCATAGCCGTTCTTGAAATAGGGCGTCTGGCTCAGGTTGCCCGAGGCGATGGCGATCATCGTCGGGCGCGTCGGCTCCAGCGCGCGGGCAAAATCGACCAGCATTTGCGCGCGGGCGGTGCCCTCGCCGCTCGGGTCGTTCTGTTCGGAGGTCTCGTTGCCCACGCTCCAGATCACCACCGAGGGGTGGTTGCGGTCGCGGCGGATCATCGCGCTCAGGTCGGCCTGCCAGTTCTCGTCGAACATCGCGGCATAATAGCCGCTCTTCCACTTGTCGAACGCCTCGTCGATCACCAGAAAGCCGAGCCGGTCGCAAAGCTCCAGCATGCTCACATCGAACGGATTGTGGCTCAGGCGGATGGCATTGACGCCATAGGCCTTCAGGATTTCGAGTTTGCGCTCGTTGGCGCGCCTGGGCACAGCGGTGCCGAGCGGGCCGGCGTCTTCGTGGAGGTTCACCCCGCGCATTTTGATCGGCTCGCCGTTGAGGAACATCCCCTGCCGGGCGTCGAAACGGATCGTGCGCACGCCGAAGGTCGATTCGTAGCTGTCGATCGCTTTCCTCCCCTCTTTGACCACGGTTTTCATCGTGTAGAGGTTCGGAGCCTCGGGGCTCCAGAGCGCGGGACGGGGCAGGACGAGTTTTTGCGTTGCCTCCGTCGTGGCTCCGCGCACGGCGGGGACGGAGGAAGAAACCGTCGCCACGGCCTTGCCCGAGGCATCCACAATGGTATTTTCGAGCGTGACATCCTTCGTCCCGCCGCTGTTTTCGAGTGTGGTGACGATCACGACCTCGGCCCGGTCGGCCTCCACGAGGGGGGTGGTGATGTAAGTGCCCCACGTCTGCACGCGCACCGGATCGGTCGCCGTGAGCCACACCGAGCGGTTGATCCCCGAGCCCGAATACCAACGCGAGGTGGGCGAATCGGAGTGGTCGACGCGCACGGTGAGCGTGTTCGCCCCGCCATAGGTCAGGTGTTCCGTCAGGTCGTACTCGAAGCCCGTGTAACCGTAGGCGTGATGCCCCAGGTGGACGCCGTTAATAGACACGTCGCTGTTGTGGTAGGCGCCGTCGAAGAGGATCGTCACCCGTTTGCCTTTGTACTCCGCCGGGATGTCGAGCGTTTTGCGGTAATGGCCGACGCCCCCCGGGTGAAAGCCCATCTGGCCGCCGGCCTGTCGGGTTTTGGGCTGCTCGATGCTGAAGTCGTGCGGCAGGTCGAGGGTGCGCCACGCGCCCTCGTTCAGGCTGAACTCCCAGTCGAAGTCGATGTTTCGGTGGATGCGCTGGGCGGAGACGGAGCCCGAAAGCAGCAGGGCCAGCAGCAGGATTTTTACTCTCATCTCGTTTGTTTTTTAAACGTAAAATATTTCTGCATCACATAGCTGAACACCACCGTGAGCAGTGTGACGGCGATCTTCGAGGGGGTGGCCCAGAATCCGCAGGCGTCGACCAGCAGTTTCAGCCCCGCGTAGTTCATCCCCAGATTGGCCCCATAGACGAGCAGGTAACGGAAAAGCTGTCCGCCGGAGCCGAGGGCCGGGGCGCGGAAGGTAATGTTCTTTTGGAGCCAGAAGCCCGTCAACGTCGAGACAGGCGAGGAGATCAACAGCGCGGCGATGTGCGGCGAAATGACCACGAAACCCAAATCCCAGTCCGCCTCGCCGAACAAAAAATGGAAACAAAGGTAATAAAGCCCCCAGTCGAAGAGCAGGTTTGCCCCGCCGCACACCCCGTACCGGAAAACCTGTGCCGGGACGAGCCGGCGGAAGGGCGTGTAAAGCACCTCGATCGTGCGGGAGATGAGCCGTTTCATGCGCGTCAATAGAACAGGCTCCGTTGGTTGAAGATCGTGAAGCCGAAGTTGAAGACGAAAAACCAACTGCGGGTCGCCTCGTCGAAATTGGTCACCGAGATGCTCGCCGGGCCGATCGGGCTCTGGTACACCAGGGCGAAGTCGAGGATGTAGCGGAACTTGTCCTTCAGCCGCAGCCCCCCCTCGAGCATCCGATCCGAGAGGAAGGCGTAACCGCCCGTTTTGAGGTAGATGTTGTCGGCGAACTCGATCGTGGGCATCACGCCCGCCCCCAGGTAGTACGGGCTGCGGAATTTGTCCATATACAGCGCGCGACTGTACGGAGTGGGGGTGAATCCGGGAGAGATGAAGTTGGTGGCATGGGCGGCGTGGAAGTCGGGGATGGTGGTGTAGACCGCGTCGAGCAGATAACCCAGCGACAGGCGGCGATGGAGCGAAAAGTATTGCTGGCGCATGAAACGCGCTCCCAACCATCGGCGGGGCGTCTTTTCGGGGAAGGTGTAGCTGCCGTCCTCCTCCTGCCCGGGCGGGTCGACGACCGATGCCGGCGGGGTGTAATTCTCGCCCGGGACAAAGGTCTCGCGGCCGTTGACAAAGACCGCCGAGAGGCTCTGCGAGCGGCCCCGCGTGGGAAACTGGGTGTAGTTCAGCGTGTGGGTCGACACCTCGACCTGCGCTCCGTAAAAGCGGAACTCCATGCGGTCGGAAGATCCGTACTGCTGGGAGATGTAGTCGCGGTCGTAGAAGTCGAACCAGTCCGAGGCGGCGTTGAAGCGGAACTGCAACACGCTGCTCAGCCCCAGCGGAAAGCCCAACGAGGCGGAAAGAAAGCTCTCCCGATAGCCGTGATAGCCGTAGCGACTGAAGCGCGACCAGTGGGGCGCCTTTTTGAGGTTGTAGTCGTTGTAATTGTATTTCAGCTCGAAATAAACCGGCGAACGGAGGTAGAAATCGGTGCGCCACCCCCCGCGCACGGAGGTGTAGGCGCCGGAGAAGTTGCCGTCGAAACTGAACCGGTGCGAGCTGCGGGCCAGCGTCTTGTATTCGAGGCCGAAATAGGCCTGGTTGAGCGCCACCGAGGAGATGTTGCCCCCCAGCTTCAGGCGCAGGCTGGGGCGGTTGCGCAGCGACAG
>QMCE01002647.1_pt1 | contig 10005 bp, 5 predicted proteins | sample 1821851 | NCBI WGS metagenome assembly QMCE01 (sample SAMN09453174, study PRJNA476694) | Termite gut metagenome, whole genome shotgun sequencing project. | isolation source: worker | host: Odontotermes sp. | place: South Africa:Pretoria | collected 2016-01-28 | reverse complement strand
CTCGAATTCCGCATCGACCGGCAGGGGCGTCCCATCGGCATTCGCATCGTCGAGAGCCTGACTCCCGCTGCCGACCGCGAGGCCCGGCGTCTGCTCCAATCCGGCCCCGCCTGGACCCGCTCGGACGACCGGATCACGATCGCCAGGACTCGAACCAGCGACCTTTGGTCCCCCAGACCAACATTCTAACCGGACTGAACTACACCCCGAAAGCCTTTCGGCCTGCAAATATAGTCGAAAAATTATAGATAACAAAAAAGGCGGCCCAAAAGACCGCCCTTTTTTATTTTCGTCGTCGACTATTCGTTGCTCTGTACGATCGCCACGCGGTTCAGCAGCGGCTTGTCGAACTTGGCCTGCGTGTCGCCGACCGGGTTCATGCGAAGCTGGCTCGCCGGCACACCGTGTTTTACCAGCTCGTCGTAAACCGCCTGGGCACGCTGTTCGCTCAGCCGTTTGTTGATCACCGGCGAACCTGTCTGCTTGTCGGCCGAGCCGTAGATCGTGTAAACCTTGTCCTTGTTGGCACGCTTGATGGCGGCGGCAATGTAACCCAGGTTGATCTGTTCCTTTTCGGTCAGCTTGCTCTGGTTGATCGGGAACCATACGGCCAGATCGGATACCAGATGCAGGTTGTTGACGACCGTCTTTTCCTTCGCTTTTTCAGCTTCCAGATCGCGGGCCAGCTGAGCGGCACGGGCGCGGGCAGCTTCCAGATCGCGTTCCAGACCGCCGATCTGGGTCAGGTACGGAGTCAGGTCGATCGCAACGGCCTCCTTGCGCACGCGACCGAAGTTGTAAGCAACCCCCAGGCGCAGCGAACTGGTAATGTCGAATGCCTTGCCATCTTCCAACACCACGTCGTCGATGTTGTGGTTGGTACCCATCACCTGGAAATCCAGGAGGATGTCGACCGACGGAGAGAGGCGGAACTGGTTCAACAAACCAGCGTTCACGCCCAGGCGGTTTTCAGGATAGTGACCCACCTTGTTCACGTTGGCCCAACCGACCCCGGCATAGGGTACGAAGTCCCAGAAACGGCTCTCTTTCGCCCCGCCGAGGGAGTTGGAGAGGTTCCACAGCAGGTCGATGTGGGTGTAGTTGAGATTAAAGTCGTTTGTGTAGACATCATTCGTGTTGCGCACCAAGCCGCCGGCGAACTTCGACTCGGCGCTGTTCGTCGCACCGTAGGAATCCCAACCGCTCCATTGCAGACGGAGACCGATGTAGGGATTGAACATCTTACCGATCGAGGCATCCATCACCGGAGCCAGCCGGTCGCCGAACTCCAACTTGTCCTGCACGTCGCCTCCGTAAATGCGCGTACCACCCGTCACGGAGATGAAACCATAATTGAATTCGCGCACGGGGTTCTCGAATTCGAACACCTCGACCACTCTTCCCGATTTGGTTTCGATCACCTCCACGTTCTGTGCATAAGCGCCTGCCGACAGGGCCAGAAGCGCCACTAAAGAAAGTACATTCTTTTTCATTGTCTTAAAGTTTATGTTTAACGTTAGTAAATCTCACGGGTTTATTCCATACCGCGTTGTGTTTCAAAAACCGCGCCACATCTGACTTTTCGGAAACATCTCGGCAATTTGCACAAAAATGAACCAAAATTTTTACTTATACAAATGTTCATGGAATTTATAGTTTTCATTTTTTTTCGATTAACTGCTGTGGAGCATATCGCCATGCGCTCAGGAGAGTCGTTCGACCGTCTCGCCGGCTTTGGAAACGACCCGTTTTACGGTCTCGACCCCCTCGGAGGCGTTCGCCAGAGTGGCGTACATCTCGCTCACGCCGATCACCTTGTTGTTGGCCGCCCTCAGCGTGAAGTAGAACTGGCCGCCCTTCGACGACTCGTAGAGCTGGTAATTGTCGCGATCGCCCGCGTTGGCACGCACCGAATCGATGCCGTTTCGTGCGCCGGAAAGCCGTTCGTACGCCTCGCTGGTCAGAACGATCTCGCCGTTGTCGGCCTTTAGGTTGAAGCGGAACTTGTTGTCCTTACCTTTGGAAATCTCAAACTTTGCCATAATTTTCATTTTTTATTAGTATCAGTATAAAATCGTATTTTTACCCGAGTCGATGCAAACCTCGTGCCGAACCGTTATCTTTGTAGGGAACCTAATCATTTTTGTATGGCAACGATCAAAAAAACATACCCCGTCGCGGGGATGCACTGCGCCGGATGCGCGGCGAACCTCGAACGGATGTTGAACCGCCGCGAGGGGGTGAAACAGGCCGCCGTCAACTTTGCCTCGGCGAGCGCCCTCATCGAGTACGACCCCGATGTGGTAACGCCCGAAGGGCTGCGCGAGACAACTGATGCCGCCGGCTATGAACTGCTCGCCGGCGAGGAGGACGACGAAGCCGACAGGCGGCGCGAAGAAGATTATAAAAAACTGAGGCGAAAGACGTTCTGGGCCATCGCCTTTGCCGTGCCGGTCTTCGTCGTCGGGATGTTCGGGATGCGCTGGCCCGGAGCCCATTGGATCATGATGGTGCTGACGATCCCCGTGCTCTTCATTTTCGGGCGCGATTTTTTCGTCAGCGCCTGGAAACAGCTCCAACTCGGACGGACCAACATGGACACGCTGGTGGCCGTCAGTACGGGAGTTTCCTTTCTGTTCAGCACGTTCAACACCGTTTTTCCGCACTATTGGACCTCGCGCGGACTGGAGCCGCACGTCTATTACGAGGCGGCGGCGGTGATCGTCGCGCTGATCCTCGTCGGCCGGCTCCTCGAAAGCCGCGCCAAACAGAGCACCTCGACCGCCCTCCGAAAACTGATGGGCCTGCAACCCAAAACCGTCGTCCGCATCGCCCCGGACGGGACGCAGAGCATCATTCCCCTGAGCGGCGTGCAACCCGGCGAGGTATTATTGGTCAGGCCCGGCGATCGGATCCCGGTCGACGGAACGGTGCGCGAGGGGACATCCTGGGTCGACGAAAGCATGATCAGCGGCGAACCCGCGCCGGTCGAGAAATCGGCGGGAAGAGCCGTGTTCGCCGGCACGATCAATCACAAAGGAAGTTTCCAATTTACCGCCGAAAAAGTGGGCGAAAAGAGCCTGCTGGGCCAGATCATCCGCACCGTCCGCGAAGCGCAGGGCAGCAAGGCACCCGTGCAGCGGCTGGTCGACCGGATCGCCGCGATCTTTGTCCCGATCGTGATCGGGATCGCCGCGCTGACCTTTATTATATGGATGGCCCTCGGCGGGGCGAATGCCTTTTCGCACGCGCTGCTGTGTGCCGTGACGGTGTTGGTGATCGCCTGCCCCTGCGCGCTGGGCCTCGCCACGCCGACTGCCCTGATGGTCGGCATCGGCAAGGGCGCCGAAAACCACATCCTCGTCAAGGAGGCACAAAGCCTCGAAACGCTGCACCGCGTGACCACGGTCGTCTTCGACAAAACCGGCACGCTGACCGATGGGCGACCCGAAGTAGCCGATATCCAATGGGTCGATCGGGCCGACACGCCCCTCCATCGCGCCATCCTCCACAGCCTCGAAAGCCGTTCGGAGCACCCGCTGGCCGAAGCCGTCGTGCGTTTCCTCTCCGTTGCCCCCGTTCCGCTCTCATCGTTCGAAAGCATTACCGGACAGGGAGTTAAAGGGATGTATAACGGAAAAACGTACGCCGTCGGCAACCGCCGCCTGCTAAAAAACGATCCGGGCGAAAAAGCCGGGACGACCGCCTGGTTCGCTGAAAACGAGCGCACGCTGGCCGTTATCACCTTTTCCGACCCCCTCAAACCGGCGGCGGCGGAGGCGATCGGAAAACTGCACGGAGAAGGGATCAAAACCGCCCTCTTCACCGGCGACAACGCTGCCACGGCCGTTTCTGTCGCTGCACAAACCGGCATCGAAAACGTCCGGGCCGAGATGCTTCCAGCGGATAAACTGAACGGGATCAAGGAGTTACAGGCGTCCGGCGAACGGGTAGCGATGGTCGGCGACGGCATCAACGACTCCGCCGCCATGGCGCAGGCCGACGTCGCTCTGGCGATGGGCCGCGGCACCGACATCGCGATGGACGTCGCCCAGATCACCCTGATGACCTCCGACCCGGAGGCCGTTCCGCGGGCGATCCGGCTGTCGCGCCAGACGATGGCCGCCATTCGGCAGAATCTCTTCTGGGCCTTTATATATAATGTCATCGGGATCCCGATCGCCGCCGGGGTATTGTATCCGTTCACGGGATTTCTGTTGAATCCGATGATCGCGGCGGGGGCGATGGCATTCAGCTCGGTGTCGGTGATACTCAACAGTTTACGGATCCGACGATCGCCGCTCTGAAAAGAAAGTCCAAAAATTTTTGGATTTTATTGAAAATGTCTATCTTTGTCCCCGCGAAAGCGTCATGGTGCCATAGCTCAGTTGGTAGAGCAACGGACTGAAAATCCGTGTGTCCCTAGTTCGATTCTTGGTGGCACCACTCAAAATCAAGCAACCCTCTGAATTCGTTGGGAATTCAGGGGGTTTTTGTTTTTAGCCGGCATTACTCGGGCGAAACGCAGAAAATCCCCCACCCCGAATTACATTGTAATTCGGGGTGGGGGTGCGTATATATATTTATAGCAAAACGGATATCCTCTTTCTCTTCGTCGATTCGTAATATCAAAAATCAATGGTAAAAATCAAAAAACTCACTTACAGTTTCGTTTAGTGTTAATACTTTTGACCTGTTTCTGTATCAAATATCAAATGATTACGGAATCCACACCACTTTACCACAAACGATTAACCCAAAACACATTTAAGTTCGAACAATTTTTTAACCTAATTTCTTAAACTTAAATTCATGTACCATGGGTAAATTTACTTGCTCGAAAGCGCTGGGAATAACCTCCCTGTTGCTTTTATTCACTGTGTCTTCGTTCGCACAGCAGCCTCTGACGGTGTCGGGGCATGTGCGCGACGATGCAGGCAACGGTCTCCTGGGGACTGAGATTATGGTCGAAGGCACCAACATCGGCGTCAGCGCCGGATTGGACGGGGCCTATTCGATCAACGTTCCCTCGAACGGCACGTTGCGTTTCTCGTTCATTGGATATGTCCCCCAACTCATTCCGGTGAACGGACGCACCACGATCAACGTCACTCTGGCCGAAGACGTGCTGACCATCGAGGATGTGGTAGTCGTGGGTTATGGCACCCAGCGAAAAAAAGACCTCACCTCGGCGATCGCCATCATCGACAGCGAAGCGATGCAGCGCGCCCCGGTAGGGGACATCAACAGCGCTTTGCAGGGGCTGGCCGCCGGGGTCGATGTACAGGGGAACGACGGTTCGCCCGGTTCGCTGCCGACGATCCGCATCCGCGGGGTCTCCAGTACGAACAACACCGACCCGCTCTATGTGGTGGATGGTATCCCGATGAGCAACGCACAATTCATCAACCCGGCCGACGTGGAAAGCATGCAGGTATTGAAAGATGCCGCCTCGGCAGCCATCTACGGCTCGCGCGGCGCCAACGGGGTGATCATCATCACCACCAAAACCGGTAAAACGGGGGCTCCGAAGGTCCGTTACAGCGGCTATTACGGCTTTGCCGAGCCTTGGAAACTGCTCGACGCGCTCAATCCGCAACAGTGGGGTCAACTGGTCGTCGAAGCCCGCACCGCTGGAGGTGCGACCGTTCCCAGAGCAGCCACAGAGTTTGCAAACGGTTACAACGGCCCGCTGACCGACTGGCAGGACGAAATGTTCCAACGGGGTGCGATGTACGAACAAAACGTCGATATCTCGGGCGGAACGGAGAATGGCAACTACTATTTTTCGATGAACCAATACGGCCAGGACGGGATTTTGATCAACACACCGTTCAAACGCTACTCGGTGCGGATGAACTCGAGTTGGAAAGCCGGCAATTTCCGCTTCGGCGAAAACATTGCTTTCTTCTACACCCAACGCCGCAACGAAGCCAATGATGCCGGTCGCAGCAATATTGAACAGATGCTGAAGATGCCCTCGAGTATTCCGGTACACAACGATGCTTACGCAGACGGCTATTCCGGTTATGACGGCGACTATTATGGTATCGACGCCGTCAATCCCGTGGCCATCTCCGACCGGGTCAATAACCGCACTTACAACAAGTTCTTCACGGCCAATGTTTTCGGGGAGTATGAATTCATTGACGGACTGACGTTCCGCACGACCTTCGGGATCAACAGTGCTGAAAACCAGACCCGCAACCTGACCCTGAAGACCCTGTCGCTGCCCAACCGCGCGAACACGTCCCTCTCGGAAAGCATGAGATGGACGTACAGTTGGGTGTGGGAAAACATGCTCACCTATCACAAGGCGTTCGGCGAACACGATCTGACCGTCATGGCTGGTTACACCTCCGAATATAGCAAAAACCACAGTTTCAACGCCGGTGGTAACACGTTCGAAGTCGACGCGAACGACGTGCTCGGACAGGCCCAAACCGGTTTCTCCATCGGTGGCGGCGAAAGCGAAACGGCTCTTGCTTCGATGCTCGGCCGCATCAACTACATCTACAAAGGCAAGTACATGGTGACCGCCAACATCCGTCGCGACGGATCGTCGAAATTCGGCCCCGGTTACAAATACGGTACTTTCCCCTCGGCTTCGGTGGCCTGGCGGGCAAGCGACGAGCCTTTCCTGCAGAATGTCAGTTGGCTGAACAACCTGAAATTGCGCGCCAGCTATGGGGTGGTCGGCAACGAGTCTCCGGTCAATCCCTATGAGTACATTAGCGCGTTGCAAGGCGGCCAGGGATTCTTCTGGGGACGCAACTACAACTACATCTTCAACGGGCAACGGATGTTGGGGATGACGATCGGCGCGTACAACAACGGCGCTTTGTCGTGGGAAGTCATCAAACAGACCGACATCGGTATCGACTTGGGGCTGTTCAACAACCGCTTGGAGATTACCGCCGACTGGTATGACAAACGTACCGAAGACATGTTGATCGGCCGTCCGTTGGCGCCGTCAATCGGGGTGGGTAGTGCCGCTTCGCTTCGGCAAAACTTGGGTAAGGTGCTTAACCGCGGCTTCGAGTTCTCAGCTACCTGGCGCAAGATGACAGGCGACTTCCAATACTCGATCACGGGGAATATCGCCACGTTGCACAACGAAGTGCTCGACATGTCTGGCAACCCGATCATGGCTGGCGCCGTCGAATTCGTCAACTCCGGCGTGAGTCGCACCGACATCGGTCATCCGATCGGTTCGTTCTACGTCTATGAAACCGACGGCCTCTTCCAGAGCTTGGCCGAGGTGAATGCTCATGCTGTTAACGGGAAGCCGATCCAACCCGATGCCCAACCGGGCGACATCAAATTCCTGGATAAAGACGGCAGCGGGGCGATCGATGCTGGTGACCTGGACTTCATGGGCAGCCCGATACCAACGCTCAACTACGGTCTGAACGCCAGTTTCGCTTGGAAAGGCATCGACCTGTCACTCTTCTTCCAAGGCGTAGCCGGCAACAAGATCTACTCCGAACTGCTTGTATGGACCGAAGGTATGCACACCAACTTCAACCAGACAACCGCCGTACTCGACCGTTGGACGCCGACCAATACCGACACCTCCGTTCCGAGAGCTGTCGCCGGCGGTAATGCAAGCCCGAACATCTCCTACCCGTCGACCCGCTATCTGTTCAAGGGCGACTACCTGCGTCTGAAGAATGTCACGCTGGGTTATACTCTGCCCAAAAAATGGGTCGATGCGGTCAAACTTGAAAGCGTACGCGTTTACCTGACCGGCCGTAACCTGCTGACTTTCACCAAATATCCTTATTACGACCCCGAAATCGGTTCGGGCGCCATCGGCGCAGGCGGCAGCTACAACACCTCGCGCGGGATCGACCCCGGTTACTATCCGCAGGCTCGTACGATGATCTTCGGCATCCAAATCGGTTTCTAAACTTAAAATTCGAATGAACATGAAAGCAAAAATATTTACAATTCTCCTCGGGTGCCTGGTGTTCACCGCATGCAGTGAGGAGTTTTTGACCCGGGATCTCGATAAGGGTCGTTATGTCCCCGATGGCTATTACACGACAGAGGCACGGGCAGAGCAGGCATTGGCCTCCGCTTACGGCACGATGAACGGTTACGACCCCGGTTTCGGCCGCTATGCAGGTTGTTTCTTTTACCTGAACAACGATGAATTCTACCTGACTGCCAACGGCGGGGGCTGGGATAACTGGGGTAGTATCGGTCTGTTCAGCATCAGCGGCACTTTTCAGGAAGTACAGCAGACCTGGGCGACTTTCTACACCGGCGCCATGGCGTCGAATGTTGCCCTCGAGGTGATGCCGCTGGCCAAGGAAGCCGACCCGACATTTACTCAGGAAGCCCTGGATCGGCTGATGGGCCAAGCCTATCTGATCCGCGCCTGGAACTACTATTGCCTCTACACCTGGTTCCCGAAAAACCGCATCATCATCAAGGATAAGGTCGAGACCGATCCCGGTGTCGTAAAGGGCCCCTCGACTCCCGAAGAGGTCTTCGCCTTCATCGAAGCCGACCTGAAAAGGGCTCAGGATCTGTTGAAAAACGGCCTGAACACCACGTCTGGTTATGCCCGCGAACGCGTCACGCGCGGTACGGCAGCGGCATTGTTGGGTAAACTTTACATGATGGAAGGAAAATATGCTGAAGCGGCTGCCGAATTTGCCAAGATCCTCCCCGGATCGGACGGCTCCTACGGCACCTATGCACTGGTGGATTATCGCCGAAACTTCACCCGGAAAACAGAGGATCTCAACAACTCGGAATCGATCCTCGAATTCCAGTACGGCGACACCGGCCTGGCCGGCAACAACATGATGAACTGGGTGTTCCAGAACTTCACGATGAACCGCGTGCCGTACGGTGGCGGGAGCGGTACAACATGGTGGAACTTTGCTGCTCCGCCTTTCCACCTGGACCAGTTCGAATCTTGGACAGAGGGAGAAAACACGGTGTATGACTACCGTGCTTACGAAACGTTCTGGGGTGTACCCAACGGAGCGAGCTACACGAACGACGACGGATCTCAGAATGCCGGTGTCTACGACTGGAAACAGCAGAATTGGCGTGCGTATGAGAGATATGGAACGGATGATGATGACGTATCCCACATTATTGAAGGTATCGATGGTTCGTATGGCTTGCGGAAATATTATCCCGACAGCCACAGCGACCGGTACACCAACAACCCCGACCGTGGTGTGACCAACATGCGCATCATCCGTCTGGCCGATGTCATCCTGCTCTACGCCGAATGTATGGCCAACCTGTACCCGTCCAACGTCGATCCGGCCAGTCCCAGCAGTGCTCTTCACTGGGTCGACATGATCCGCAATCGTGCCAATCAACCGATGAACGACCAGGAACACCTGTACAGCGCCCGTCCGGGCGTTCAGGGACAACTGCCCTCGGCAGCCGAGTTGATGAATGCCAAAAATTGGACGCCGCTGGAACTGGTCAAGCACGAACGTTTCGTGGAAGGTTTCGGCGAAGGTTGGCGCCGAGAAGACTTGATCCGTTGGAAAGTGGGTGCCGATTTCGTGAAGTACAAATCGGGGTGGCAGGGCTACCAATCGCTGATCCTTCCGGTTCCGCAGGCCGAGCTCGACAACAACCCGGAAATGCCCAAAACGCCCAACTAAGGCACCGCACATCACGCTACAAAAAAACCACCCCGATGGGGTGGTTTTTTTGTGTCCCTTATTGGTTTTTTCAAAAAATATGCTTACGTTTGAACATCTATTGACCTAACAAACTAAAACCACAACACATGAAAAAACTCTTGTTTGGGATCGTTGCACTGGCGGCTGCAGGCTCGTTGGCGGCACAAAATCCGATCATCCGCGATCAGTTTACCGCCGACCCGACGGCCCGCGCCTTCAACGGACGCGTCTATGTTTATCCTTCGCACGACATCTATCCGCCCGAAAGTCAGCGGCAGGATTGGTTCAACATGGCCGACTACCACGTCTTCTCGTCGGACAACCTCGTCGACTGGGTCGA
>QMCE01002574.1_pt1 | contig 10009 bp, 15 predicted proteins | sample 1821851 | NCBI WGS metagenome assembly QMCE01 (sample SAMN09453174, study PRJNA476694) | Termite gut metagenome, whole genome shotgun sequencing project. | isolation source: worker | host: Odontotermes sp. | place: South Africa:Pretoria | collected 2016-01-28 | reverse complement strand
CCGAACTCGCTACAGACGCCAAATATCATAGAGCCAAAGCTTATTTGAACTTAGGAGAAAAATCGAAGGCCGAAGCGGATTGGAAAGACTTATCAAAAGATACGAGAACAGATTACGGAGCCGAATCTAAATATCTATTGGCGCAATATTATTTTAATGAAGGAAAAACGACGGAAGCTAAAACAGTTGTTCAAGATTATATTCAAAAAGGAACTCCTTATGCTTATTGGTTAGCCCGTAGTTACATTTTATTATCCGATATTTTTGTTTCGGAAAATGATAAATTACAAGCACGTCAATATTTGGAAAGTTTACAAGCGAATTACAAAAACACAAGCGATGATATCCATTCTATTATTGAAGAACGTTTAAATAAACTCAATTAATCATGAAAAAAATAACAAACTCTATTTATATCACTTTATTCGCTTTGTGTTTTTTATTGCAGGTGCAAGCACAAACGAATAATCCAAATCTGGAAAGAGAATTGAATCTGGAAAAAGAATATAATCCCAGTTTACGAGATGCCAACAAAATCAATCAACTTCCTGAAATTAAAGAACCGGAAGCTCCCCAAACCAAAGTGGAATTTTCTAATTATACGTCAAATGAACTAATACCTCCTTATATCACAAATTTAAAAGCACAAACTTATTTTTCTAATTTTGCGACAAGTGAAAAAAGAGGCTATTTGAATGTCGGTGTAAGCACTTTAATCGATATCGATGGAGATTTAGGTTATCAACTCTTAAATTCGGAAAAAGATTTTTTAAGTATTTTCGCATCGCATCGTTCGAGCAACAGTGATGTAACTCACGATATATATTATGGTGAAAACTTTAGTGTGTCACCAATCAATAAAAATCAAAAAATGAAAATCAATGATAATGTTGGTGGATTGAATTACATTCATCGTTTTGGCAAAGTTAATTTTCTTGCAGATGCTCAATACACTTATTCTGGGTTTAATTATTATGCTTTTTAGAGAGGCACTTTTTCAAATCCAATAAATAAAGATAGACTATATATTGGAGCAATGTTAGGCTCAACTGATGGAATAGGTCTTTATTCAAAAAACAATTAGGAAATTTTCTTGCTAAAAGAATTTGGAGATAATTTAATTCAAAAAGCACAATTTAGAGGCAATTAGGAGCCATTCTTTGGATATCATATTTTAGGTTATTATTAGTTAACTTTATTATAGTGTCTATTATTAATTAAATTTAAGTCTTTAAATCTAAAGGGGTTTTTTGGAAATAAAGCTACTTCAATAGATCAAATGACAGGTTCTCTTTATAGTGAAAATTTTCACTATATTGCAAATAGCGGATCAACAAAAATTTTTGGAATAGAAAATTTAGTTAACAATAATAATACTGAAATAAGTGGCATTGTAAGAACACGTTTAACTCCTACTGATCCAACTAAGGTAGGGGCTATAAGGTCATCGCTATGGCAAAGACCTTTAGTCGGAGGATCAACAAGTACAAATCTAGAAAACTTAATATCAGAACACTATTATCGCCCTGAAATTAGAAATAGTTATAGAGGATCACGAGTAAGTAATAATAAAATAGGCTTAAATTCAATAAACTCAAATAGTCCTCAAGGTACTGCTACTACTTATTTTTGTAATTTTATTGATTATATCGGAACAGAATATGGTTCAGATTTTAGAGATAGTAAATATATGTTATTTGGATAGAATGATGGAAATTAGTATGGTCTTTTTTCTTTATGTGCGGTAGATAATATAAGAGTACCGGAAGGCAGAGCAGGGAGGTTAATTTATCTATGATTTTAAAATATCTTCCTATCGTTAAATTTAATAATCAATAGGAATATTTAGATTGGCTTCAAAAAATTCCTAATATTAAAGATCAACAAAATTTTGGAGTTTTAAAACTTTATTCTGATAGAGATGGATCAACACCTATAGCCGAGACTAAAGACAAAAGATTTAGATTTGAAATTGATGGAAAGGATTATTAGGCCGCGATCTATAGTAATGATGGGCCTCCTGAATTTGCAAGTATTCAATTTTATAATTAGAGATATGAACTATTTGAAGAAAGAAAATATGTCACGTATGGCGTACAAATAGATTTAACTAATCCTGATCCGATAAGTAGTGTTACCTATACTGATGACGCAGCTGGAAAAGATTTTGCTAGTCCTGGAAACTTTTAGATATGGGATGATTAGCCTATTTTCCAAGATATTAAACCTTGTTTATTATAGAATGGTGAAGTTAGATATTATTTGAATAAGAATGATTTTACCAAACGAGAAGATGGCACATCCTCTGAAATCATAAACGGCGCAGACGGCGACGTTATGATAGAGTTTCCAAGAATTGGATATTCTATTATTAAAAGCAATGATGGAACAAGGATCGATATAAAGATTACTGATGATCCGTATAATGAAAATTTTTGCTATTATGCCTTTCAAACAGGTACTTTTTCAAATCCAATAGAAAAACAAAAAATTTATATAGGAGCTTATCCTACTCATCCTTAGAGCGATAATTCTCTAATGTCTTTATCCAATAAAACTTTAAATTATCGAGAAACTTTTTCTATCAATGATTTGAAAGCTTATGTTATTTAGAAAGGTTAGGGATATAGTCTCTTCGGATATTATCAAGATATATTAATCAAATGTTTATTTATTTTAAAATTTAAAAGCTTAAATAGTTACTCTAGTTTGGGATTAGGAGATGCTGTAAAAGCTGGTTTGATTACTGGCATTAATGATAATAAAGGATTTACTTTTGGAACTATTGCAAGGGCAGATCCAGTTAAATTTCTAGGCATAGAATCTATATATGGAGGAAGATGGACTACTCTTTGGAATCTATATGTGGATAGTACAAACCAAATAAAATCTGGGTTAGATATAAATCTTGAATTAGAATCAATAGGATAGTCATAGATAAGTTCTTTTTCTAGCTTTTATTTAAAAGACGTCTTTGGAAATAATTCTTTAGGATTTTTCCCTTTTACTTCTTCTGGTGGAAGTAGTTCAACTTTTTTTTGTGATTTAACCGAAGGTGGATATCAAGATTCTTTTTATTCAAATGGAGTTTCACAATCTTCTGTGGGTCATAATTATGGACTTTTCTCAAATGCAATAACTGGCCCAGAAGGAGAAAGTAGCGAAGTTAGATTAATTTATTTATAAGGAGAGATTTAATGGAAGATATGGGAATTATTAGAGGCGCGATAGAAGCTGCGATTCCTCTTGAAATTACTAAAAATATAGTGTATATACGAGAAAATATTCAACCCACTGAAATTGAAGGAATTGTACAATATCAAGAATATCAATACAAAAAAGATGAATATTTGCAAATTATTTGTGAGCGCCAAAAAGAACTAGAGGATAAAATTGCCAAAATTGAGGCAAATTCGTAGTGAGGTAAATAATGGAAGATTTTCAAGCTTGGTTAGATCCTCTTCTTTACATAGTCGGCGCGGCGATGGCGATAATGAGTTTTCTTAAAATTATTGTGCCTGCTGTTAAAAAGATGGGAGTTCATAGACAAGAAGAGTATGAGGAGCATGCCCAAACAGCTAAAGATTTAAAAACTATTTTATCTTTAGTTAATCAGGCTGAAGAAAATCAAATGAAGATAAAGGAGACAGGATCTGTGTTATTGGAAAATGTACTTTATATGAGTGCCGAAGAGCTAATAAATCATAATGACATCACTAAAAAATAGTTTGATTCTATTGAAAGCCTATGGAAAGTTTATTAGCATACTAATGATAAATTAGATCCATTTCTTGAAAAAATAGTTTACGAAGTAAAAAATAAACCAATTAAAGGATAACCTTTAATTATAAAAAGAAAGGAGCTCTAAATGGATAACTCTCAATTTCTAACTATTGGCTCAATAGCCGCTCTCTGCGCGGTGTTAGTGTAGTTTATTAAAAAGATTCCGTTTGTTCAAGAATTAAATCTAACCAGAGAAATTACTCTTGCTCTCGGTTGCATTCTTGGCGTAGTCGGCAAAATGATCGGCATTGAAGGATTAGCCGAACTTGATGTATTTTCTGCCCTTGCTACAGGAGCAGCATCTGCGGCGGCGTCATCTGGTGTATTTAGTTGGGTACATAAAACTACCGGAGCAGTAACAGCAACTCCAGTTGAAGCGAACACGGGTGAAGCTGAAACCGCTTAGACTGATTTGGTACTTAAACCTTATGTTGCACCAACTAATGACGAAGATACGGAAGGACCAACTATCTAATTATGGGAAAAACCTTTAATAAAGATGAACGAAAAAATAATAGACTAATCGATCAAAGAATGAGGGCAAAAGAAAGAGAAGCTGAAATTCTTAGTTTATTTACTTTTTCAGATAAAATTAAGAATAAGCCGAAACCGAAATGGAAGCCACACTCTGAAACCAACGTCGATTAAAAAGGAGAAATCAATTTGGCATTTTCAGGAATAAAAGTCCTAGAAATGAACAATTAGGAGTTAAGTGATTTTTATAGTAATTTAACTATAAATACTAAACCTCAATGCTCTACAAATGAATATTTAATTATTCAAACAGAAGATAAACAAATGATAGGCCCTTATATTTGGACTGAAACTGGATTCGAATCAGTTCCTTTCAGAACTTTTGAATCTGATAGACTTGGAGACTTAAAGCCAAGGGATTAGTATTAGATAGCCTATATGGATAGTATTGTAAGAAATTAGATTACCTTTGCTACTGGAGCAGCGGGAAGCGGCAAATCACTTATTGCTTTAACTTATGCTTTTGAGCAACTTGATAGAGGTAATATAAGCCGAATAGTAGTATTTTGCAATCCCCACGTTGCAAAATCTGCGGTTAAGCTAGGTTTCTTACCAGGCGATAAAACAGAGAAGTTATTGGAAACTAATATAGGAGCGGTACTGATTAGTAAATTAGGAGATCGATTAGCTTTACAGTCTCTTATTGATAGAGGAAAGATAGTACTGATGCCAATAGGCGACTGTCGCGGCTATGAAGTTCCAGAAGATAGCTTTGTTTATTTTACTGAAAGTTAGAATACTAATATATATTTGATGAAATTATTTTTACAAAGATTAAATGATAATTGTAAAGTAATAGTCGAAGGCGATGTAAAAAGTCAAGTGGATGCAGAGGAGTATCAGAACGGCTCAAACGGTTTGGTAAGGGCTATTCAAGTTTTTCAAAATGAGGACTACGCAGGTATAGTTGAATTGAAAAATATTTATCGTAGTCGAATAGCTAATAAAGCCGAAGAGATGTAAGTTTTGATTAAATCTGCCTATGGATATAGGCCACACTAAAAAGAAAGGAGTAGATTCAATGACAATGTGGGATGCCATTTGGCAGGTACTCTCAGACTGGGGTCCAGGATTTTTTATATCAATTATTACAGGAATTTTTGCCGTTTTAATAACAGCTTGGATACTTTGGAAAACGAGAAAAAAGGCAGTAAAAAAATATTTACATGACACTTTTAAAGAATCAATTGAATTAGCTTTAGCTCCTATTCAAAATCGACTTAATCGACATAGGACAGAGCTAGACAATTTGGCAGATAAATTAGAAGCTAAATTCGCCGCTCATGAAGCTAAACTTGCGGCTCAAGATCAAAAGATATTGGCTTTAGAAAAGGGATCTGGAAGATTAGAAAAATCTATAGATCAGTTAAATGAAACTATAGATAAGATATACAACATTCTTATTGAGAAGGGTTGAGTAGAAATGGGATTTTGTATTATGTTTCCTCATTTATGCGGAGGTCATCACGACGCAGACATTGAAAACATGAAAGCTTTAGTTTTCAGTATTGGTGCTAATCTTAAGAGTAAGCTTGCTCTTACAAGCATTGAATCTGAAGAGTATGCTCTTATTGCAGAGTATACAGCTATTGCTACGGCTAAGTTGTTAGAAGCTGGTTACGGCGATGTGCTCGCTAAGTATGAAGTACTGGCAGCGTAATCAAGGCAAGGTGGGCGGCATCAGCCGCCCATTTTATTTAATGAAAGAAGTGATAAAATGAAACTTTATTTTACTGACTCTAAAGGTAAAAAAATTTTAGTGAAAGAAGATATTAGTGATTATGATGCAGTCTTTCCGGAGATATTAAATCATATGCATTCACGTTTTGTTTATCCTAAAGGTAATTTAAAGATTCATCAAGTTGAAACTTATTTCACTTTTACGGATAAAAAAGGTAAAGATGTTGGCTATATACTTGAGAAGTAAAAGAAATTAAAACCCAGTCTATTTATAGACTGGGTTCTTTTTTTATGCTCTAAAAAAATTTTTATGATATAATAATTATATAGTGAAATAAAAGGAGAAATTTATGCAAGAGAGAGAGATTCAAACAATTTCATTTGGCAATGCTGCGCGAACTCGGCTAGGTATGTATTTAAGCGCCGATCAGCAAGAGGCTCTTGAACTAGGCCTTAGAGAAATTTATGTAAATTCTTTAGACGCATTAACAGAAACGAATGCTAAAAACGGCAAAATAGAGATTATTATAAACTCGAAAGAAAAGACTATAAAAGTGCAGGATAATGGACCAGGTATACCTAATATAAGCCGAGAAGATAAAGTCCCCTCTCTAGTTGCGGCTTATACTCTTCCACATACTGGCTCTCATTTTGATGATCGGCAAGTCAACTCTATAGGAGTTAATGGTATTGGCGCCTCTGTTGTAACTCATACTGCAAAATGGTTTAGAGTTTATTCTATCAATAATGGAGAGTCATGTTTGGCGTTTTTTGAATCAAATGAAAACGGCGCTCAGCTTCAGGAGTTTATTCCTACTAAATCTAATGCGAAAACTGGAGTGATAGTAGAATACGAACCAGATGAGCTAATTTATGGTGAAGCTTGGTTCAATGAAGATAATCTTATCTTCGCATTATCTGAGATGATGAAGTTTTATCCTAAAGTATCTCTTACTTTAAACTTTGATGGACACAAATCTGATTTCCATTTTCCGAATGGATTAAAAGAAAAAAATACTAAACTTTATTATGAGTCAGATAATTTGATAATAGCGCTTTCTTTGACAGATAGCAAAATAAAGGCATTCGGCAATCGGCTTTATCTTCCTAATGGCGGCGCCTTCTTTACTCATTTCAAAACTCAATTAACTAGAATGGTTAATGATTTATCTGGATTAAAGCTAAGCGGAAATGAAGTACAGGCAGTTTTTTCTGGTTATATCGCAGTATTTGTTAATAATCCTTTATTCAGTAATCAGTCAAAAACGGCGATCAGTAATAAGGAAGTAAATAATGAGATTACAGCCGCCTTAAAAACTGAACTTGAGAACTTTTCTAAAACTACCGAATGGGATAGAGTTATTAAAGAGCTTGAAGCCGAAATGAAAGCTGAAGAAGCCGCTGAACGAGCGAGGAATAAAGTTAAGAATGCTCTCGCAGAAATTGACAAAGGTTCGAAAAAGAAAGTAGTTGTTTCAGATAAACTTAAAGATTGCTTAGCTCATGGAGAGCAGGCTTGGTTAGCAGTAAGTGAAGGAGATTCGGCTCAGGGAGCCCTTAATCTCGGCAGAGATATTGAGACAGTTGCAACCTTCCCAATTCGAGGTAAGTTTATTAACTGTTTGAAAAATAAAAAAGAAGATTATTTAGCAAATGAAGAGTTAATTCAAATTGCCCAGATTTTAGGATGTGGTTTATTTGAAAAATATAATCCAAAGAAATTAAAGTATGGGAATGTACTGATCGCCGTTGATGCCGACGTTGACGGTCTTAATATTGCTTGTCTATTAACAACTTTCTTTTATGTTTGTATGCCAGAATTCATCCAGGAAGGTCGTCTCTGGTGGATGAAAGCTCCTCTTTATACTAAGGGTAGAGAGGCCATTTTTACTGAAGAAGAATGGTCAAAAGTTAAAAATAAAAAGGGATGGAAACGCAATAAAGGATTAGGGGAAATGTTACCCAATGAAGTTGAGCAACATATGTTTGGATCTACTCGACGCTGGATTCAATTAAAGCCGGCTACCTGGCCGACGCTCAAAAAGACTATTGAGGATCTTATGGGAAAAGATGTTTCCATTAGACGTGAATTTTTATTTAATAATATCGACTTTGAAAGGATAAAGTTTTTATGAGGGAAAAATTAGAAAAAGTTTTAGAGCAATCATTCCTAGATTATTCCTCATATGTTATTCAGAGAAGAGCGATACCAGATGCTAGAGATGGCTTAAAATATACCGCTAGACAGATTCTTCATGCTCAGCAGAGAGAAAAACTTGATCATAAACATCCATTTAAAAAATCTTTGAAATCTGTATCTGCCGCTACCTCATTTTCATACGTACATGGGGGAACTTCTGCATATGAACAAATTATCAGGATGGGCAGACCATTAGTACAAAGATATTTTCTTGAAGAAATTAATGGCAATGGCGGTACACCAACTGGATCTTCAACATATTCGGCGGATAGATACACAGAAGCTAGGCTCTCAGAATTAACTTCTTATCTATTTGATGGTATTGAGCAAAATACAATAGCTGAGAATGATTGGGAATTGACTTACGACGAGGAGGGAATGTTTCCAAAAGTTCTTCCTTCCCTGGGATATTATAATATCGTGAACGGCAGTTATGGTTCTATAGCGCCTACAATGATCTCTTCAATTCCTCAATTTAATCTTCGAGAAATAAATTTAGCGATTATTTCATTGATTAATGATAAAGAAAATAGAATAGATTTACTTCCAGATTTTTCTTCTGGCGGGATTCTTCTAAATCCACAAACTACAAAAGAATCTCTCATGAAAGGCGAAGGAAAGTCTGCGTTACTTAGAGGGAAAATAAATATTAATGAAAAAGAAAAGTTTATTGATATTCTTGAATTACCTTACGGAGTTTACACTGATACTGTTTGTCAAGAAATTGAAAAAGCAATGGAAAATGGTAATTGTCCAGTAGTATCTTTTAAAGATCTTTCTCGTCGAACAGTACATATCCGAATATATGGCGAAAATTTAGATAAACTTGAAAAATGGCTGTATAAAAATACTTCTGTTCAAAAGCACTTCACTATTAAAATGATTATGCTAGATGAGGGAAAAACGCCGAAACTATTCAATATTAAAACTGCACTTCTAGCCCATATTGATCACGTTAGACTAGTATGGCGTCGTGCTTTAGGATTCCAATTACAACAGTTGAAAGATCGACAAGAGATAATCGAAGGTCTACTTAAAGCGTACTCTATTATTGATGAAGTTATCGCCACAATTAAAGGAAGTAATGGAAGGGTTGACGCTGTAAACCTCTTAATTAATCAATTTCAATTCACTCGTAATCAAGCCGAGGCAATTGTTGATTTGCGGCTGCATCGTTTGTCTTCAATCGATATACAAAAGTTGCAGGAAGAACTTAAATCTAATATTGAGTCTCAAACTGATATTCAAGATACATTAAATACAAAAAAGAAATTCGACCAACAATTAATCAATATCTATGAGGAAGTTGCGCGTAAATTTGGCGACAGTCGGCGCACGAAAATCTTCGAGGGAACGGAATGGGAGTCTGGCCAGGAAGGTGAGCACCCAGATAAAAATTACTTCATTTCTTATGATGATGAGATGTACTCAGTCTCTTATTTAAAAGACAACGATAGAAAATTGTCTGTTTCAGTAAAATTAAAAGAAAAAGTTTTCTTTATTACTAATCAATTACGAGGATTTTATAGATTAGTAGATAAACTTTATTTAGGAGATAATAAGTTTCTAGATAGCTTTAAATTAAACGAAGGTGAAAAGATTATTCAGATTTACGCCGAACACGAAGTAATAGATAAACAGCATTTGGAAATAGTTTGCGAGAATGGTGATGAATTTGCCATGCATCAATCTTGTCTGCTTGTTCGCGCCTCAGAAAGAGGAAAGAAACTTTGTAAAAAGAATCTTTTAGTAAAGGAAGTGAGTTTAATTAATTCAGACAAAGGTTATAAGAAAATTACTTGATTGAAAATT
>QMCE01003795.1_pt1 | contig 10010 bp, 9 predicted proteins | sample 1821851 | NCBI WGS metagenome assembly QMCE01 (sample SAMN09453174, study PRJNA476694) | Termite gut metagenome, whole genome shotgun sequencing project. | isolation source: worker | host: Odontotermes sp. | place: South Africa:Pretoria | collected 2016-01-28 | reverse complement strand
TTTTATTGCTCAAGATGTGCCTGTTTCTCGTCTGTCTTCGACAGACAACCGAAACAGATGCACGATACTATTCTCGCATTTTAAATGCGGAATAGTATAAATTGCCGAATTTGACTTGCCAACAAGGTTGTGCTTTGTTTCTACTTTTGTTATAATCATTAACAATCAGCCTAAATCAATAAGGACGTGATCTTATGCGGTTATCGAAGCGAATGGACGGCTTGGGCGACAATATTTTGCTGCGGCTCGAGGTCAAAAAAAGAGAAAGACAAAGCCGCGGGGAAACGGTGATAAATCTTTCCGCCGGAACGCCGGACCTGCCCCCGGACAGGCATGTTATGCAAGCGCTCTCTGACGCCTGCCTCGACCCCGAAAATTATAAATACGCAATTGCGGACTCGCAGGCGCTGACAGACGCAGCGATACTTTGGTACAGGCGGCGTTACGGAGTGAACTTAGAGCGGGATCAGGTGACGTCTGTCTACGGCTCGCAGGAAGGTCTTGCGCATGTTGGATTCGCCCTGTGCGACCCCGGAGACGTCGTGCTCGTGCCGGACCCGGGCTACCCGATATTCAGCTTCGGGCCCTTACTTGCGGGTGCACAAGTCGTGCCCGTCCCGCTTTCGCGCAAAAACAACTGGCTCTGGGATTTCGAGTCTATCCCCGCCGGGCTGGCCCAAAAGGCGCGGTTTATGATAGCGTCCTACCCAAGCAACCCTTCCACCGCAAGGGCGGACGCCGCATTTTACGAGCGGCTTGTCGCTTTCGCCAAAAAGAACGATATAATAGTGATACACGACAACGCCTATTCCGAGCTGGTGCTTACGGGAGAACCCGGACTTTCTTTTTTGCAGATACCGGGGGCTATGGACGTCGGGATAGAATTCAACTCTCTTTCTAAGTCGTATAACCTTACCGGTATGCGCATGAGCTTCTGCCTGGGTAACCGGCAGGCTATAGCGGGGTTTAGGGCCCTGCGCTCGCAGATAGACTACGGGCCGTTCCCCGCGGTACAGAAAGCCGCGATTGCCGCGCTGACAGGCCCGCAGGATATATTAGACCGCAACCGCGCCGAGTACCGCATGCGCAGGGACGCGCTGTCAAAGGGTCTGCGCGCCGCAGGGTGGGACGTACCTGACTGCGACAGCACGATGTTTACATGGTACCCGCTGCCGGGTGAGCGCACAGACGACGAGGCTTTCACCTTTGAGCTTTTGGAAAAGACCGGCGTCATCTGCGTGCCGGGCTCGAGCTTCGGCCAAGAGGGCAGGGGATTCGTGCGTTTTGCACTGGTCCAACCGGCGCAGGCACTTGAAAAAGCGGTGGAGTTAATACGGAGGAGCAACATAATTTAGGCCTGTACTAAGGGGATTTTTAACACTAATGCCGTTAAATGCCATATTTCATGTTGACATTTGCCAATTTTTATGGCATAATCATACATCATGGAGAGATGGTATGGAGGCGGACATTTATGGCGCAGCTTAGGCTGAACAATGTTCACAAGGTGTACGACAATGGCTTCCACGCGGTTCACGGGTTTGACATTTCGGTGGAAAAGGGTGAATTCATCGTCTTTGTCGGCCCTTCCGGCTGCGGGAAGTCGACCTCTCTGCGCATGATCGCGGGGCTCGAAAACATCACGGAGGGCGAACTCTACATAGGCGGCGAGCTAGCCAACGAAAAATCCCCGCGCGACCGCGGGATCGCCATGGTGTTCCAGAGCTACGCGCTTTATCCTCACATGACGGTATACGAGAACATGGCTTTCGGGCTCACACTTAAGGGAATAAACGAGGATATTATTGAAGGGCGCGTCAAGCGCACCGCCAAGATCCTCGGGCTTACCGATTACCTTGGACGCTATCCGCGTGAGCTTTCGGGCGGGCAGCGTCAGCGTGTGGCCGTGGGCCGGGCTATCATACGCCGCGTCGAGGTCTTCCTCATGGACGAGCCGCTCTCTAACCTCGACGCCAAGCAGCGCGTCAGCATGCGCACAGAAATTATCCAGATACACCGCCGCATTGGCGCGACAACCGTTTATGTAACTCACGACCAGACCGAGGCCATGACTATGGCCGACCGCATAGTCGTAATGAGCGACGGCTATGTACAGCAAATCGGCACGCCGCACGAGCTCTATTTCAAGCCCGTCAACAAATTTGTCGCGGGCTTTATAGGTGAGCCTCCAATGAATTTTGTCCCCTGCGAAAGCGACTCCTCTTTGGAGATGGGCTTTCGTCCGGAGGACATTTTACTTATACCCGAGGGCGAAACGGCCCCCTCGGGTTGCTTTGCGTTCGAGGCCGAAGTGACGCTGACCGAATTGCTGGGCGACAACGTCAACGTATACGTGACCATGGGAGATACCGACATAATAGCCAAGGTTGCGCCTTACGACATGCCGGAAATGGGCGAGACCCGCCTGTTCGCGGTGCCGGATGAAAGGCTGCATTATTTTGACGCGGCCACGGGAGTCGCCAAATGCGTGAGTACAAGCTAAAGGACCTCGCGGCTTTCGGTTTACTGCTTATTTTGCTTGAAGCGGCGTCGGCGTGGGCGCACGGCTTCTTTGCCGGCGAAGCCTACTCGTTTTCCCCGGCGCTCGCGGTTGCGCTTATCTGTATGGCCCGCTGGGGGGCTGTGGGAGCGGTTTACGCGGGGATAGGCGGCGCGGTGCGCGTGCTGCTTTATGAGGGTGGCGCCACGCAGTACATAGTATACGCCGCCGGTAGTCTGGCTGTTGCGGCGGCCATGGTGTGGATACGCTTTCTGGGAGTCGCAAAGCTCCGCATGTCGGCGGGGTTGTCTCTGGGGTACTGCCTGACAGGATATTTTGGCCTGTGCGCGGGGCGCGCGATAATGTCGGCGCTTACGGGGCAGGGGTTAAGGTTAGTTGTGTTTCTTTCGGCGGAGGCGCTTGCCGCGCTGGTCGCCGTAATAGCGATAACCGCCGCGCGGCGGCAGGACGGTCTGTTCGAACCGCAAATCGAATATATCACACGTATCAGACAGGAGGAGGAGCGCGGGGCATGGAACAAAAACTAGCACAAAAGCCGGGAGTCCTGCGGACAGCGCTTGCGCCAAAGCCGGAGGCGCTGCGCATACAGGACGACCTGGAGAAAAATTTTTGGCGCAACGCCTGGCGCACCATGGTAAAGGACAAGCGCCTTTACCTGATGCTGCTGCCCCTGCTGCTTACGTTCCTGCTGTGGCGTTACCAGCCGCTGTACGAGTTGATAGCCGCTTTCAAGCTGGACGACCCCACGCTCAGAGTGCTAAACAGGGACTTCGTGGGCTTCGCGAACTTCCAGCGGCTTATTTCCGGGACCGAGGCCGGGGCGTTCTGGAGCGCCTTCCGCAACACGTTTTTGCTTTCGTTTTACGGGTTGCTGTTCGGCTTCCCCACGCCTATCATAATAGCGCTGTTCTTTAACGAGATAAAATCAGACGCCTACCGCAGCGTTTTGCAGGTGGCTTCGTACCTTCCGCGCTTCGTTTCTACGGTCGTCATCACCACTTTGATACACATGCTGCTCTCGGCCGGCAGCCCATATTCCGAGCCTGGCGTACTTTCGCAGTTCTTCGCGCATATCGGGCTTATCACCCCCGAGCACGCCCACACCGGCATGATGTACCTGCCGCAGTATTTCCGCAGCGTGTATCAGGTTTCGGGCATATGGGAGATGGCGGGCTACAACTCCATTGTGTTTTTCGCCGCGATCATCGGCATTTCGCCCTCAAGCTACGAGGCCGCGAGGATTGACGGCGCGTCCAAGATGGATCAGATCTGGCACGTGGTGCTGCCAAGCATACTCGCCACTATCGTAATCATGCTAATAATCCGCGTGGGCGAGCTTTTAAACGTGGGGTACGAAAAGGTGCTTTTAATGTACAACTCCTACACCTACTCCACGGCGGACGTCGTCTCCACCTTCGTTTTCCAAAGGGCGGGCATTCAGGCGGGCGGCAGCGGCCTGCCAAACCAGTCGCTGGCTTCTGCGGCAGACATGATGAACGCCGTCACCTCCATGCTGCTGGTCATGGGCGCGAACATGGTAAGCCGGCGCGCCTCGGAAACTTCGCTTTACTAAGGGGGACGTCAGATGAAAAGGCTTGAAATGACAGAACTTATCTTTAAAATACTGGCGTACACTTTCCTTACCGTATTCGCGATTTTCTGCCTGTACCCCTTTGTGTACTCCATTTCTGCGGCTATGAGCGGCCGCAGCGCCTATTACATGGGCGAAGTAGTCCTGTTGCCGGTGGACCTGCAATTCGACGCATTCTACGAGATATTAATGGCAAAGCGCTTTTGGATAAGCTACGCCAACACGCTTTTCGTCACGTTCTACGGCACGATATGGGCGCTGGGTACGTCTATACTGGGCGCGTACGCGCTCTCCAAGCGCAGGCTCATCTTCAAGCGCGCGTTCAATTTCTTCCTCGTGTTTACCATGTGGTTCACCGCCGGTCTGGTACCTCAGCTTTTAAACTACAAGGCGACGCAGAACATATTCCTGGCTATGGGCATTGCCGACGACAAATGGCTTATAGTCATAGCTATGGGCATGGCCGCATTCAACGTGGTACTGCTGCGCACGGCTTTCGAGGGAGTCCCGGCCGAAATCGAGGAGGCAGCGATAGTCGACGGCGCCAAGGAATTCCAGTTACTCTCCCGCGTGTACATACCCATGAGCAAATCGGCTATAGCCACCGTGGGGCTTTTCTTCGCGATAAGCCGCTGGAACGGTTACTTCTGGGCCAGGGCCATGACGCGCAACCACAACGAGTGGCCGCTGCAGGTGTATATCCGCGAGCAGATGGAGTTTATACTTTATCAGGAATTACCCGCTGAAACGACCTACGCGCCCAACTCAATTATTTACGCCATGATAGTCTGCGCCATAATCCCCATTATTATCATATACCCCTACATACAAAAATACTTTGCCAAGGGCGTTAACGTAGGCGGGGTAAAGGAATAGGTTATATTCCCGTTTGGGATTAAATATAACAAAGACGAACAAAAACAGACGAAACAGGAGGATTCTATGAAACGCTATTTATCCGCTTTACTTGCACTCATGATGCTGGTGGCAGTCATGGCCGGCTGCGTCGCCGAGCCCGCCGCTCCGGCGTCATCGGCAGCCCCGGCTCCGGCCCCGTCATCGGCGGCCCCCGCGGCCCCCGCGGCCCCGGCAGCCCCCGCTGAACCGGCAGCCCCAGCAGGCCCCAACCCGGAAGATCTCAGCGAAAACGTAACTCTTAACATGGCGGTGTTTTATCAGGGTACCGTCAAGATGACCTATCAGGCGCTTGACGGCGGCGGCAGGCCGCAGAGCGAATATGTCGCGGCCGACGGCGTTACCTACCGCGAGGGCGACTTCAAGCCCGTGTGGAAAGAACTGCAAACCCGCCTCAACTTCACGATCAACGACGTGACCCCGGCCGACGCCAGCGACATCAACGCCGCTGTCACAACTCTTTCGGCGTCGAACTTCCAGGGCGTTGACGTCATGGTAGGAGCCGCCGGCAACCTCTCGCGCGAAGGCTCTACCAACAACACGTTCGTGCAGCTTGACAAATATCTCGACATCATGCCGAACTTTAAAGCGTTTCTTGACAACAACAGCATAGTCAAGATGAACGTCACCTCGGGCGACGGGCACATTTACTTTGCCCCGTATTTCGACGGCTACGACGACCTTGAGCGCATGTTTATCGTCCGCTCCGACTGGGTGAAGAAGCTGCTCGACGACGACACGGCCACCTACGACACCGGCCGCACAGTCGAAACGTTCTACACGCCCTACATGCCCGAGACTTTCAATATCAACGTTCAGGCCGTGACTGCCGACGGAAGCGCCGCGCAGACGATCACCAAGAACGTCGCGCAAAATATAATCTCCGTGCAGAACGCTCTGCCCACCAAGGACGGCGCCAGCCTAGTCGCGGCGCTCAAGACCCATATAGACACCGTGTACGGCACGACCTATGACGCCCGCAGCGACCTGTTCATCGGTCAGGACGCCGCCTACGACGCCGACGAGTATGTCGCGCTTATGCGCTGCGTGCTTGCCAACCCCATGCTGCTGACCGGCCAGACCGAGCGCGACACTGTTCCGTTCTATCCCCGCTGGTACCAGATGGGCCGCGTTATCGACCTCGTCCGCCTTGCGGAGATGTGGGGCGTGCGCGGGCTTGAGTCCCGCCGCGACTTCTTCTATGTAGACACCGACGGCACGCTCAAGGACGCCCGTTACGATCCCGAGACCATGGACGGCCTGGAGCGCCTCAACATGCTCTACAGAGAAGGCCTCATCCTTCAGGATTTCGACAAGGCGGAGTCCACCGAAGGCCTTGACGGCGGCGACCACCGCGCCAGGCTCTCGAACTCCAACCTCGGCTTCTCCACCTATGACTACAACCAGACCACCACAGTGCTGAACTCCCTTGAAGCCACTATCGAAGGCTTTGAGCTCTTCCCGATCCTTCCGCCTGTGGCCGACTGGGACAACAACGGCACCTACTACCAGTTCACAGACTCCTGGCGCTCGGTCAAGGACAACCCCGGCGGCTGGTCAATCCTCGCCACCGTGGAAGCCGACGAAGCCAAGCTCGCAAGAGCGCTCAAGCTGTTCGACTACCAGTACTCCCCCGAGGGTAACAGGCTCATGTCCTACGGCCCCGAGGCCTGGATTGACGGCACGATTATGTACGGCGGCAAGGAAGTTCCGAAGCTGAGCGCTGCGGCTCTCACCGAGCTTTCCGAGCTTGCGGCCGGCAACTACACCAACTACTACCGCATGTGGCTGGGCGGCACGTTCCCGATTGGCTACGTCAAGGAGCAGGGTATGGAATACCAGACCGTGCATCCCGGCGGACAGAAGGGGCTTGACCAGATACTTCGCGCCTGTGAGCTCGGCACAATGCGCCACCTTGTTGTGGACTACGCCGACGCTAAATCCCCCGGCGACTATCTGTTGCCGACCATCCTCGCTTTCCTGCCGGAGGAGGAGACCTTCCTCAGGGATAACAACTCGGATCTCGGCGTCGCGTTCGCGCAGGGCAACAACGACACCGACCGCATGATCTGGGTGGACTACATCCTCTACGGCTTTGGCGGCACCACCGCCAACGGCGACGTGCTGCTTGACAAGCAGGGCCTCAGCGACCATATCAGGACCGGTCTCAGGGCCGAAGGTCACACCACCGTTGCGGCCGCCGCTTTTGGCCGCATGAACCAGTAACAATTCTAGCTTTAGCATGATTTGACCACCCCCCGCCTGCGGGCGGACCCCTCCACAGAGGGGAATGGGAATTTAAACCGATAATTCCCCTCCTTGGAGGGGTGGCGCGCTTGCGCGCCGGGGTGGTTCGTTTCTTAGAATGACGAATCGGGTGGTGCATATGCAGGAGTTTCAGTTAAAATTTCAAAAGACGCTCATGACAATTTGTCTTGTTGTAGCGTCGGCCATGATTTTCTACGCGTTGGGCTTTTCTACCAACATTTACCCGCTGTCGTACCACTCCAACCCGGAAAGCCCGTTGTTCTACGTGCCGGGCGCGGAGCTGTATCCTCTGGTGCAGCCTTTTAACCGCGCGTTTTTCCTGCACACGGTCTGGTACTTTTTGGTGTGCATTACATTGTTCCTTTCTCTTACCCACCGCAGGCGGCTGTACTACGCTTCCAACTACGTCACCAGCACGGCGTTCGCGGGAGCATCTGTCGCACTTGGCGTGGAGCTTATCACACACGCCCTTGCATACAGGGCCGCGTACCTCACGGTGGACTTCGTCCGCCTTAAAGAGGTAACCGACCTTATGAGCCTGCCATATTACGAAACCACATTCATTCTTGATTTGGGAATATTTTTAAGTATAGTCATGTTCCTTACGGCGGCCGCGCTGATCGTGAACCTTGTGCTTAAGACGCAGTGGATGAAGCTTGAGCGCTGGGCCGAACCCGGAGAGGGGGATGCCGCATGAAAAAGCGAAATCTTGAGCGCATGCGCTATAAGAACGACAAGCTTGCCCCAGTTCGCTTTGTCTGCTTGCTATCGTGTTCGACGTCTGGTACTTTATAACCTTGTACTCCAGCTTTACCGTGGCGCCCGACCATACGATAGGCTTGGACATACTGATAAATATTCTGTTTTTGCTGGCCGGGTTTATGGCGAGCGAAAAGGCGAAGGTCTATGCGAAGGAGTGGTCGTACGCCATGTTCGGCATGGCGGCGGCACAGCTTGCGCGGCTGTTCTGGCTGCCGGAGCGCTATCACGAGCTGGGACAGCTTATTGACGGCGCTTATTTGACAGCCAGATTAACCATACTTGCGTCGGCGGCATTCATGCTGCTGGCAGGAATAGTCTGCTTTGTGAACTCCACCGCACTTAGAAAATTTCTTGCCGGAACGAGGGCGTAAAGATGGCCGAATTGAGCTTGCGGGCTTTAAATAAGATATACGACAACAAGGTCCAGGCGGTTTTCGACTTTGACCTTGACATCAACCACGGCGAATTCATCGTGCTGGTCGGGCCGAGCGGATGCGGAAAATCAACGACCCTGCGTATGGTGGCGGGCCTTGAGGAGATAAGCTCTGGTTCCCTGAGCATAGACGGCAAGGACGTAACCGCCAAAAACCGCGATATCGCCATGGTGTTCCAGAATTACGCGCTTTACGGGCACATGACCGTCTACGACAACATGGCGTTTTCGCTTATGCTGCGCCGTGAGGACACAGACGTCATCCACCAAAAGGTAATGGCCGCAGCGGATGTTCTGGGGCTGCGCGACCAGCTTGGCAAAAAACCCAAGCAGCTTTCGGGCGGGCAGCGGCAGCGCGTGGCGGTTGGCCGCGCAATTGTCCGCGACCCAAAGGTATTTTTGTTCGACGAGCCGCTCTCGAACCTTGACGCAAAGCTTCGCGGTTCCATGCGGCGCGAGCTAAAGCTGCTGCACAGGCGGCTTGGCGCGACAATCATATATGTTACCCATGACCAGATAGAAGCGCTGACGCTCGCGGACCGTATCGTCGTCATGGACGCCGGGAAAGTACAGCAGACGGGCAAGCCCACCGAGCTTTACGACAATCCGGTAAACCTTTTTGTGGCAAGCTTTATTGGCTTACCGCCCATGAATTTTTTGGACGTCACAGTTGGTGACGGCGTCCTGCGATACGGAGGGGTTGAGTTTGCCGCAAATGAAAGCGAATACGGCCCGCTTAAGCCATATGTGGGCAAGACCGTCGCGCTTGGCATACGCCCCGAAGCGCTGGAGCCCGGAGGGGACTTGCCGCTGAAGGTGCATATCAACGAAAATCTGGGGCAGTACACCTTGGTGCACGGCCATTTGGAAGGCAAGCGCGTCACCGCGAAGCTCGCCGGTTGGCACACTTTCAAACCGGGAGAAACAGTCATGCTGCGCCGGCTGCCGGGTAAGACGCATTTTTTTGACAAAGAAACGACAATGGCTATCCGCTAGTACCGCATTTGGAGGATAACGTGAAAGATTCAACCCGTAAATTTATAGTGTCTCTTAAGCGCAGGCCGCAGAACATTGCGCTGGTCCTGTTAGTTTTGTGCTGCATTATTTACACCTTTAACCTTACGGCGCACTCCAACGCGGTAATGTACGTAAACTCCAGGATAGTCGCGCTTTACGTATTTATTATCACGCTTGCGTCCATGCTGTTGATCTTCTCGTTCTTAAACGCTTATTCGGGGAAAAGTAAAAAATGGTTCATGCGCGCTATCGTATATGCGCTTATCGCGGTGCAGTTGGGGTTCGGCGCCCTATATTATCAGGCGCTGAGCTACGAGGTGTTTGTCCGCGACAACCCTGTGCCTATTACGCATGATATCGCCGGATCAATGAACGGTACGGTCTTACACATGGCGGCGTTGGGTTTTTCCTTGCTGGCGATTATACTCATGCCGGTATATCACAAGCAGCTTCTTAAGATCGACACGTATATCGAAGACGAAGAGGATGTCTCTTATGACGGC
>QMCE01002572.1_pt1 | contig 10010 bp, 6 predicted proteins | sample 1821851 | NCBI WGS metagenome assembly QMCE01 (sample SAMN09453174, study PRJNA476694) | Termite gut metagenome, whole genome shotgun sequencing project. | isolation source: worker | host: Odontotermes sp. | place: South Africa:Pretoria | collected 2016-01-28 | reverse complement strand
AAAGGGAGGAGCTATTGTGAGACCAAATTTTCTTGATTTTTTGGTTACTTTTTCATCAAGGAAAAAGTAACAAAGAAAAATTCATCAAGAAAAAGAAAGTAACGTATTCAAAAGAAAGTAACAAGAAAAAGAAAAAATCTTTGCTTACTTTCTAAAAGAAAGTAAGCCGCCTGATCATGGTGCCGACCGTGAGCCGGGCGATGATCCAGTCGACGGCCGACACGCTGAGGATCACCCCGGCGATGTCCGTCCAGCGGATCTGAACCGGATAGGCGTCGACCAGAAACGAGGTGCCGGCCATCCGGATCCACCCGAAGCGCTGCTGGAGCAGGCACACGGCGATCCCCAACACCAACCCCGCAATCATCCCCAGGCCCGATATGAGCACCCCCTCACGCACGAAAATACGCCGGATCAGCGGCAGGTCGGCCCCCAGGGCCGACAGCGTCGCCGTGTCGCGCCGCTTGTCGAGGATGATCAGCACCAGCGAGCCGATGATGCTGAACGAGGCGATCACCAACACCAACAGGATGATGAAATAGATCCCCCATTTTTCGTATTGCATGATGCGGTACAGCTCCTGCTTCTGTTGCAGGCGCGTCATCACGCGGAACCGCTCTCCGCTCGCCCCGGCAACGGCATCGCGCACGCGGTTTTCGTCGGCTCCCTCTTCGATCCCCACGGCGACCGAGGAGGCGATCCCCGGCCCGTATTCGAGCAGGCTTCGTGCCAGTTCGATCGACACGAGGACGTATTCGCTGTCCGTCTCTCCGTCGAGGGCGAAAATTCCCGCCGGGAAGGCCTCACGGCTGCGGTAGAGGTCGATCGGCAGGATCGCCGGGCCTCGTCCCCGGCGGGGCTCGTAGATGTGGATCGGCTCCACGAGCGCCGGGTTGATCGAGAGCGTATGGGCCATTCCCTGCCCCACCAGCGCCTGCTCCACGTCGCCGAAACGCAGCTCATAGCTCCCCTGAACGACCATCTCCCCGATCGGCACCACCCGCGGATAGAGCGAATCGACCCCGCGCATCGTGCCGATCGCCTGCCGGCCGCGGTACTCGAAAAGGGCCGTCTGCTGCAGGGTGAACGAAAGGGCCTCCACCTCCGGCAGGGCATGGATCGCCGCCGTGTCCAATTCATTGATATCGAACACCTTGCCTTCGGCCGGAACGATCAGCACCGGGGGATCGAAGTGGTGGTACATCGAGCGGATCAGCGCGTCGAATCCGTTGAAGACCGAGAGCAGCACCACCATCGCCATCACCGGGATCGCCACCGTCGCCGCGCTCACCGCCGAGACCCGGTTGATCACCGAGTGCGACTTGCGCGAGAAGAGGTAACGGCGGGCAATGAACGAAGATAACTGCATGACACTCAGCGTATTACTTTTTCAGTAGCCGGTCGATGTGTTCGACGTATTCGAGCGAGTCGTCGAGGTGGAAGATCACCTCGGGCACGATCCTCAACTGCGTGCGCACGCGCGTGCCGAGCGCCCGGCGGACGCGGGGGGTGTTGGCGGCGAGCGTGTGCAGGATCGCCCCCGCCTTGTCGAACGGGAAGACGCTCACGTAGACGCGGGCCAGCGCCAGATCGGGGCTCACGCGCACCTTGGTGACCGAAACCATCGCTCCGCGCACCAACTCGGCGCCCTCGCGCAGGAGGATGTCGCTGATGTCTTTCTGGAGCTGGCGTGCTACTTTTTGTTGTCGGGTCGATTCCACGGATTCAACGGGTTAAGGGGTTTGCGGAGGGCCTGCGGGGGTGGTCGTTGCGGCGGGCGCCGGCTGTTCGCGGTTTCGGCCGACGGGGATGCTGTCCCAACTTTCGGGCGGGCGGTTGGTGCCCGCCGGCGGGGCGAGGATGCCTCCCTTTCCCAGGCGATAATAAACGCCCACCCAGATGTTGATCGCATCGACCGGCGAGCGGGTGGTCGGGGTGTTGGGCGGGTATTTGGCCATGCTTTTGACCACGTCCGCGAATCCGTATTCGTACCGCCCCTCGGCGACGATCTCGAAACGTCCCAGCAGCACGCCGAACCCCACCCCGCCGGTCAGTCCGTACCCGAAGGGGTTGTCGCGCACCGATTTGATCTCGTAATCCGTCCATTTCGGGTCGCTGCCGAAGGGGCCCTCGTACTCCTGCGAGCGGAACATGTAGGAGGCGTAGATGCCCAGATTCAGGAAGGGGCGCAGGCGCCGTTTAAAGAGGTAGGTGTGGATGTGCCAGAAGAAGGGCACCTCGATCGTCTCCATCGTGCGCAGGTATTCGGTGCGATAGACCTCCTTGTCGGGCTCCGAATAGTCGCGGTTGCTCAGCTCGCGATACCCGCGGGTGACGTAGTTCAGGTCGATCTCGAGCCCTCCCACGCCGAGCTCGCGGCCGTAATACTTCCACGAGATGCCCGCCGAGGGGTAGGCGCCCAACAGCAGGCTCATTTTGTGGCCGGTCTGCTTCGGCTCGAAGCGTGCGATGCCTCCGCCCGCCCCGCCCCGCACACCTATATAATGCTGCGCCTGTGTCGATGGCGTCGACAGCGCTGTCAGCGCCGCTGCCGCCCATACGGCCCATATTATTTTTTTAAGTTGCATTCCGTTTTCTTTTCCTTGATGCAATTTTTCTTTGTTGCTTTTTCTTTCGAATGCGTTACTTTCTTTTTTTTGTTACTTTTTGCTTGATCAAAAAGTAACCAAAAAATCAAGAAATTCGCCCTCACGTATAGCGCCTCCCTTTTAGTCGCCTACGGCGCCTAACGGTCGTTGGACGGCCTTACGTCTCGGGCGAATTTCGCTCCGCGCTCGGCCGTGAGCGAAGCCGCCGACAATGGGGTGGAGGCCCCGTCGGCAACTTTTACTTCGCTCCGCTGTTCCGCCCCGCGCTGCGCGCGACGTGCGGGCTACGCTCAGTGAAACATTGCTGCGCAATGGTTCTTTGCTACTTTCTTTTGGGACAAAAGAAAGTAGATAAAAAAATCTTTGGTTACTTTCAAAAAAGAAAGTAACAAGGCAAGCGGCCACCGCTAATGATCATGCCCTTCATGATCGTGGTCGTGGCCCTGGTGGTCGTGTTCCTCGGGCAGAACGGCCTCGACAGGCGGGGCGGGAGGCGGCACGACGGGCATCCGATCCTCGTATTGCCGCGGGGTGAAGAGCGCCCGCACATCGATCGGATCGAGCTCGACGGCCGTTTGCAGATCGATCGACAGGCTGTCCCGCGCCTGATACCACGCGATCGGCTCGGGCTGGCGGTGCGAGACGAGTTGTCCGGCGTCCCACCGTCCGTTCCGGTTTCGGTCCTCGACCAGCCGCAGGCGGATTTTTCTCTTCTCCAGATAGCCTATTTCGTGCGTCCCCATTCCCAAATGGGGCACTTCGCGCAGCACACGGTCTCCCTGCTCGTCGGTCACCTGCACGATGTACTCGTAATCGGCGGGCAGATCGCTCAGGGTGAGGGTCACCGAGGCGAGTTCCGCCTGCCCGGCCACCGCGACGGGGTGTGAGATCGAGTCGTTCCGTTCGCCGTCGATCGTCTCCAGCGCCCCTCGGGGGATCGCCAGCCGGTAGGTGGCTCCGTCGGCCCACTCCGCCGCGAGGGTGTAGCGGCGCAGCAACAGCGAATCTCTTCTGAAATCGACCGGGACGGCCGTTTCGACCGAATCCACGACCCGGTAGAGCTGCACGGCGGCGGTATCGATCCGGCGCAGAGGCAGTTCGAAATCCATCTGCGGCGGGGTGCCGGGGATCACCGGAGTGTCGCCGGTGAAGGTGTATTTCATCTTCGAGGCGGGCACCGTGTCGATCGGCATGGCTGCCGAATCGGCCTGCGGGGCGAGTGAATCGACCGCGACAAGGAGCGAGTCGCCCCCTTCTTCCGCGAGGGCGGCGGCGATCGAATCGGCCCGGGTTCTTTCGGCCGCCCGGACGGCGCGGCGTTGTTGGCGGGGAGAGAGCGGGCGTTGGGCCGGGCCGGCTGCCGCGGCGGCGGCAGCCGGATCTCTCCGGATCAGCCGCAGCGCCTCCTCGTGGGGAGCCATTTGCCCGGTGCTGTCGGGCTTATGATAGACGATCGAGCCCAGAAGGGTGTCGGGAAGCTCGTCGGCGGGCACATCCAGCCAATAGTAGATCGAATCCCGCCCCGGGCGCAGGTATTCGGTGAGGATCTTATCCGACGGGATGCCGAGGATCGTCATCCGGTCGATGCGCGGGGCGGGGGCGGCGAATCGGAAATAGAGCTGTCCTGCGGCGGGGCGCTCCGTTTCGGCGAGGTTCTGCGGGCGCTGTACGGTCTCGACAAAGGTGCGGAAGAAGATCTGCGGCTGGGCGACCATGTGCATCCGCGTCGAATCGTACCACATGCGGAACGAGGGCAGGTGTGCCGGATTTTGCACCGAATCCTGAAAACCCACCGCGTCGGTGCCGGGGTCGTACATCTGGTTGTTGTTGGCGTCCACCAGCGCGTAAACGCGGTAGTCGATCGCCTTGAGGTTCGGGAAGACGAACCCGCCGTCGGAGAGCGTCCGGGTGAGGGCCGCCGCCCGCCGGGTGTCGAACAGGAGCGAGTCGCCGTTCTCGACGGGGTTCGCCGCCGCGTCGTAGAAAAAGAGATACGCCCCCTTCATCGTGTCGGCGCTCAGGGCGTCGGCCACGAAGCCCGACATGTACATCGAATCGATGTGCCCGCCGGTCGAGAAGGTGTATTTGAGCGCGTGGGCGGGATTGTTCTCGTTGTTGTCGACCACCCCCGAGCCGAGGTTGAGCACGTAGGTCGTGCTGTCGGCCAGCGGCGAGTCGATCGCCACGACGGCGCTTTTGCGTTTGAAGGTCACCGTCGGCTTGACCTCCATCAGGGGCGAGGTGAAGAACTGGTTGCCCATATCCTCGAGCCGGATCATCTCGTCGAACTCGATCACCACGCGCCGCGGACGCACGCCGGTGGCGTTGTAGGCGGGGATCATGCGCACCACGCGCGGAGGCAGGGTGTCGCGGGGGCCTCCCTCCATGGTGGCGGTGACGTTCGCACAACGGGTGAACAACCCCGAAAAAAAGAGCAGCACCACCCCCGCCTCTATTATGTAACGGTCTATTTTTCCACGAGTCATGTGGACAAAGGTAGTGAAAATAATTTACGAAAATAATCCGCGAAAAAGGCGGAAAAAACGCATTGCAATTTAATAGCGGAATTCGTCGAACAGAAAAAAATCGGCACCAAAAGGCGCTTTTTGCCTCTCGTTTTGTAACAAAACTGAAAAAAACAGCGATTTTATACGTTGAAAATCATCGAGATGAAAGATTTATTACGTACCTTTGTCCCAATCTGTCCGGCTCACGAAACCAAAACTCAAACGGCCGAAGAACCAAAACCAAAATAGATAGCTAACTCAATGTTTAATTACACCAAACGCTTATGAAAAAATTTACTTTAACGCTCTTGGTTGTGCTGATGACCGGGATGCAGGCGCTGCATGCCCAGAACATCCGCGTAACAGGTACGGTGCGGGACGCCGACGGCGCTCCGCTGTTGGGTGCCTCGGTTTCGGTGGCCGGCCAGGCCTCCCGGGGAACGATCACCGGCACCGACGGCACGTACGCGCTCGAAGTTTCTTCGAACGGCGCGCTCGATTTCACCTTTATCGGGATGGTGCCGGTTCAGATTCCGGTCAACGGCCGCACGGTGATCAACGTGCAGCTGGAAAGCGACTCGCAAATGATCGACGACGTGATCGTGGTGGCCTACGGTACGGCCCGCCGCTCTTCGTTCACCGGTTCGGTGGGTTCGGTCGACGGGGACGCGCTCAAGAACACGCGCGCCGAGACGATCGACAAGGCCCTGGTCGGTAAGACCTCGGGGATCCGTGTCTCGCAGATCACCGGCGACCCGGGTTCGGCCGGCGAAATCCAGGTGCGCGGGATCGGCTCGATCACCGGCTCGACCACTCCGCTCTATGTGGTGGACGGTGTGCCCATCTCGACGGGCAGCACCGGGGGGACGCGCGGCGCCAACACCCTGCTCACCTCGATCAACACGAGCGACATCGAGTCGATCTCGGTGTTGAAGGACGCCGCCGCCGCTTCGCTCTACGGTTCGCGCGCCGCCAACGGCGTGGTGCTGATCACCACCAAGAAAGGAACCGAAGGCAAGGCCCGCGTCAACTTCAGCGCCAGCGTGGGTTGGTCGGAAATGGCCACCAACTCCTACGACGTAATGAACGGGGAAGAGTTGCACGACTACTTCACGGACATCATCAACAACTCGCTCGCCGACGGTGTTGCGGCTCCGGCCGGCTTCTCCGCCGCCAACTATCCGGGCATGACCGCGAGCGAGTACATCGCCCTGCCGGCACAGGACGGCGAATGGGGTATCGCACGCAAAAACGGCCAGAACTGGCGCGATTATCTCTACGGAAACACCGGCATGGACCAGAACTATCAGGCCTCCGTGTCGGGCGGCAGCCAGACCTCGCGGTATTACCTCGGCCTCTCCTACCAGGACATGGAAGGGATCGTGACCGGGACGGCCATGAAACGCTATTCGTTCCTGTTGAACAACAGCACCGACGTGACCAAATGGCTCACCCTCGAAGGCAAGGCGCAGCTCTCGCTGGCCCAGACCCGCGGCAACCGCGACTCGTATTCGGGCTTCGGCACCGGCGGCGGGATGAGCACCTTCGGCCCCGCAGGGCTCGTTTTCCAGAGCAACCCGAGCCAGCCGTTGCACAACCCGGACGGAAGCTACAACGAATATGTGGCCATCCCCGGCAACTTCCTCACGCCGGCCTACGAAATGGGCCGCCAATGGAAGTTCTTCGACAACGACAACGCCCGCGCGCTGATCGGCGCCAACGCGGAAGTGCGTTTCACGGACTACCTGAAATTCCGCACGACGAACGGGATCGACTTCGTGGACGTGCTGCTCAAGGAGTATTGGGGCCCCACCACGGGTGACGGCCGCAGCCTGAACGGTATGGGACAGAAGGACCTCTACCGCAACATCACGATCAACTCCTCGAACATCCTGCAATTCTCCAAATCGTTCAACGAGCTGCACAACGTCGACGTGATGGGGGGTTATGAGGTTTCGCGCTACTCTTCGGACTTCACCACGGCCGCCGTGGACACCTATTCGACCGACAAACTGCCGGCGCTTTCGGTGGGTCTTCCCTCGCGTGCAGGCGGCAGCCTGACCGAATGGCTGCTCGGTTCGTGGCTGATGAACGCCACCTACAACTACGATCAGAAATACTACCTGGGCGCCAACATCCGTTCGGACACCTCGTCCCGTCTGGCGGCCGATAACCGTCAGGGCACCTTCTGGTCGGTTTCGGGTGCGTGGCGTTTCTCGCGCGAGAGCTTCCTGCTGAACAACCCCGTGTTGACGGATGCCAAAGTCCGTGCCTCCTACGGTACGAACGGCAGCCTGCCCACAGGGTCTTACGGTTACATGGCGCTCTATTACTTCGGCGGTTATTACGGCGGCGATTCGGCGATCTTCCCCGAAAGCCCCGCCAACCCGAACCTGGGCTGGGAAAAGAGCCGGAACCTCAACATGGGGATCGACTTCACGCTCTTCAACCGCTTCACCTTCAGCGCCGAATATTACAACAAATACACGACCGACCTGCTGATGTCGGTGCCCATCTCCTACGCGACGGGCTTCTCCTCGATCCAGCAGAACAACGGCGAGCTCTCGAACAAGGGCTTCGACTTCGAATTCCGCGGCAACAACATCCTGAACTCCGGCACGTTCGTTTGGGATTCGAGCATCATGTTGGGCACGCTGAAGGCCGTGGTCGAAAAACTGCCCGACGGCAACCCGGTCATGAGCGCCTTCACCGGCGACTTCTACCGCTACGAAGAGGGCAAAGACCTCTACTCGATGTATTTGCCGACGTGGTTGGGCGTCAATCCGCAGACCGGTAAGGGTGAATTCCTGATCGACCCGACCAAACCGGAAAGCGCCGGAAACATCACCACCAACCACGCTGAAGCCAAACGTTCGGTCGTGGCGAAAGCCTACCCCGACTTCAACGGTGCGTGGAACAACACCTTCACCTGGAAGGGTCTGTCGCTCAACGTGTTGCTGACCTACCAGTTCGGCGGGAACATCTACGACTATTGGGGCTATTTCGCACACAGCGACGGCCGCCGTGTAGCCTCGGGCTGGAACCAGGCCAAGGACCTGGTCGGCAACTATTGGAAAAACCCGGGCGACGTGGTCGACAACCCGCGGCCGGTCACCTACTCGCAGACCTCCGACCTGGCGTCGAGCCGTTGGGTGAAATCCTCGGACTTCATTCGCCTGAAAGAGATCTCGCTGACCTATACGCTGCCCTCCAAATGGACCCAACAATGGGGGATCGGCGATGTGAACCTGAGCGTGGCCGCCAACAACGTGGCCTACCTCTACGCCGCCACCAAGGACATCGAGCTCGAAACGCCGCTCAACGGCTTCCGTTCGCCCGACACGCCGCTCTCCAGAGCCATCACCGTGGGTGTCAGCGTGAATTTCTAACCCGTTAAATTGAAAAGGATATGAAAAAGATATTAATGCTTATCATGGCCGGTGGGGTTTTGTTGGGCACCACCCGTTGTAACGAGTTCGACCTCAATCCGTCGACCTCCCTGCCCACGAACGCCGCCATTACCAGTGTCGATGACCTTCAGATGGCCCTGAACGGTGTCTATGAAATGATGTCGCTCGACCGCGGCGGACACGGCAGCGACTTCGGCTTGCTGGCCGACGTGAAGGGCGGCGACGCGATGTGGATCGGCAACAGCGGACAGATCATGCCGCTGCTCGAAAACGAGCAAACCCAGAGCCTGGGGCTGGTCGGCAGCATCTACTTTGCCCTCAACGAACCGATCGCCTTTGCCAACCTGGCGCTCGAAGGAGCCGAAGGCCTGGGCGGAGCGGAAGACGCGCAGATCCGGCCGTACTACGGGGAGTTACTCGCCGTGCGTGCTTTCCTGCACTTCGAGATGGCGCGCGCCTATGCACAGCCTCCGACGCTGAGCGGCGTGGATATGAACAAGGCCAGCTCGGGAATCGTACTCATCGACAAAGTCTTCACCCCGGAGACCGAAGTGGTTCGTTCGACGCTCAAGCAGACCTACGATTTCATCACCTCGGAGCTCGAAAGAGCGATCCCGATGATGACCTCCGCCAAGGTGCTCGGCGGCATGAACGCCTGGGCGGCCAAGCTGATCCTGGCCCGTGCCTACCTCTATCTGGGGGACAACGGCAAAGCCTTTACGCTCGCCGCCGATGTGGCCGACAACAGCCCGTATGAGCTCTTCACCCCGGCCAATTACGTGGCCGCGTGGCGGGCCGAGGGTTCGAGCGAGTTCATCTTCGAAGTACGCACCTCGGACAACACCCGGAACTCGGCACAGCGCAACTCGCTGGGCTATTACACCAACCCGGAAGGATATGCCGAAGTGGGCGTAAACAACCGCGAAGAGTACCAAAACAACCTGATGTCGGCCTTCGAAGCGCTGAGCGACAACGACATCCGCAAAGTTTCGGTGAGCGAACGCGCCGACGGAGTGGCCAAGAAGGGCTATTACACGATCAAGTACATGGGCCGCGCCGGGACGACGCTCTACTCGAGCAACCCGCGTCCGGCACGTCTGGCCGAAGCCTATCTGATCGCCGCCGAAGCGGCGGTGAAAGGCGGCTCGACCGAGGCCAACGCCCTGAAGTATTACAACGGTCTGAGAAGCAGCCGTTATGCCGAAGGCACCTACACCGATGCCACGGCGGTCACGATGCAGGACATTCTGGACGAGCGCCGCATCGAACTCTTCTGCGAAAACCACCGGCTGTTCGACCTGGTTCGCAACAACCAGACCGTCACGAAGTACGACGGTTCGGCGACCTATCAACCGAACGACCCCAAACTGCTGTTGCCGATTCCGCTCCGCGAGCTGGATGTCTGCCCGCAGCTGGAACAAAACCCGGGGTATAATTAAGCCGAACTTTCCCAAAAAAAGCCGCCCGAGGGCGGCTTTTTTTGT
>QMCE01769750.1_pt1 | contig 10012 bp, 5 predicted proteins | sample 1821851 | NCBI WGS metagenome assembly QMCE01 (sample SAMN09453174, study PRJNA476694) | Termite gut metagenome, whole genome shotgun sequencing project. | isolation source: worker | host: Odontotermes sp. | place: South Africa:Pretoria | collected 2016-01-28 | reverse complement strand
CGAAACGCTCTCGCTGCGCGTGAGCCTTTGCAAGAGGTTCTGAGAGTTAGTCAGCATCTTCCGCTTCTGCCCTTATGGCCCGGAGCCCGTTGCGTAGGATCACGATACTGACAAGATTCGCTCGGTATGGCAAAAAAACAAACACGCCTTGAGGGAGATGATTCCGTTTTATTCTTACCTTTGTTGAGGTATCATTTGTAAATAAAAAAGCCATGATAGAATGGAGAATTATTGCTAAAAAAATGGCCGGCGTCAGTACCGCTGCCGAAAATCAATTGGTGGAACAGTGGATGAACGAAGATCCTTCGCATGGCCGCTACTATAATCAAATGTTGAAGGAATTTATGCAGCCGTCAGCCACTCCAATGACCGATGAAGAGATTGGCCGTTTTATCCGGCAATTCGACGCCTTTGTACTGGCCGAAAATAACCGGCGTGAACGCATAGTCCAAAGGCGCACCACCCTGCTTCGTGCCGCGGCCGTGTGGGCCGGCATACTGCTTACCGGCGCTACGGCTACTTACCTGTATAAAATGACCACCTCCGGGGAAACAGCTCCCGGAATACAATTGGCCGACACCGTGAAACCCGGGGAAAGCAAAGCCAGCATTATCCTGAGCGACGGCGATACGATCACCTTGGACGGTGCCGGCGATATGCTATATATGGACGGCGCTTCGGGCGTGACTATCACCAAGCGCGGAGGATTGATTTCCTATAAGCATGACCCTGCCGGCAGGGAAACGCAGCAAGAAATACACAACACCATTGCCGTGCCGGTGGGCGGCGAATATATCCTGGAATTGGCCGATGGGTCGAAAATATGGCTGAACGCCAAAACCACCCTTCACTTCCCGGCCCGCTTCGCAGGGAAGCGCCGCACGGTGGAGCTGGACGGCGAGGCCTACTTCGAAATTGCCCATAAGGCGCGCACGCCCTTTGTAGTACGCACCTCTACCTCGGATATTAAAGTGTACGGAACAAAATTTAATGTCTTGGCCTACAACGGTGAAGCCATGCACACCACCACCCTGTGCGAAGGCAGTGTGTCCGTAAAAGCGGCGGGTGGGAAAGAAATATTCCTGAAACCCGGCGAGCAGTTACAGTTAGTGAATGGCACGGAGGCCTCCGTCAAAGAAGTGAACAGCAATGCCTACGCCTCTTGGCACGCGGGAAGTTTCGTGTTTGAAAACGAAAGCCTGTATCAGATTATGAATCAGCTGTCTAAATGGTACGATGTGGAAGTGGTGTTTGCCGACGAAAGCCTGAAAACACTCCATTTCACCGGCGACCTGCAACGCAACGGCAATTTGTCCGATATCCTGAACATGATCCGAATCACCCATAACGAGATAGTATTCGAAATGCAAAATAATATATTAGTCGTGAGAAGCAAAAAACCAATAAATCCCAATCATGAAACTAATTTTTTACACTAAGGCGATCGGCATAGGCCTGCTGTTCCTGCTAGGCAGCTACAGTCTCTATGCGCAAAACGGACTAATCACCCTAAAGGTGAATGAGGCCAATGTAGACGATGTGTTGTCGAAAATCCGGACGGAATTTTCGTACAAATTACTCTTCAACCATGAAGAAACCCGCGCCGCCGGAAAAGTGACGCTGGATTTGAAGAAGGTGACCATTGAAACGGCGCTGAATGAAATTTTCAAAGCCAATAATTTAACCTTCAGAAAAGAAAACGATGTGTATATCATTGGGTCGGCAGAAACACCGGCCAATGGCGTTGCCCGTAACGGCGAAGGCCTGAGGGCTGTGCCGGAACAGCCTACACACAGCGTGCGAGGCACCGTGTCGGACGAGAATAACAATCTCCTGCCGGGCGCTATGGTAGTGGTTAAAGGAAATACAAAGAAAAATACGACAACGGACATCAATGGGACGTTTACCCTGACGGAGGTGCCGGCCAATGCCACCCTGGTTATTTCCTTTATGGGTTACCGGCCGCTGGAATATCCCCTGGAAGGGCGCACCGCCGTGCAGGCCAGCCTCACGCCGGAGGTGATGAAGCTGGACGACGTGATTGTTACCGGCTACCAAACGTTGAACCGCGAACGGGCTACCGGCTCCTTCGGCACCATCACCGGCAAAAACATGGAAAGCAAGCTACAGCCCAACTTGTCGTCGGCGCTCGAAGGGCAAGTGGCAGGGCTTACGGTGGATCAGTTCAACCGCATTGAAATCCGCGGCGTTTCCACTTTCTCTGCTTCCAACTCCCCGCTGATTGTAATTGACGGCTTTCCGGTAGATATGTCGGTGGACAACAATTATTACAAATACCGCACGGGCACGCTGGAAAATATCAATCCGGACAACATAGAAAACATTACGGTGCTGAAAGACGGCGTGGCTGCTTCCATATACGGCTCGCGGGCAGCTAACGGCGTAGTAGTGATCACCACCAAAACAGGGCAGCAGGGGAAGCCGCGGGTGTCGTACAAGGGCGTGTTCAGCATAACGCCGAAACCGAACCTCGATAACCTGAACAGGGCATCGGCTTCCGATTATATCGACGCCGAAATCGACATGTTCAACCTGAACCCGAACAACAGCATCTACAACACCAACGGCACCGGCATACTCACTAAGGTAAGCTACCTGCTGAAACAAATGAATTTAGGGCTGCTTCCGGCAGCAGAGGGCAATGCGGAAATCAACCGGTTGCGCAATGTCAGCTTCCTCGACCAGGTAGAAGAACACCTCTACAGACCCAACATCAGCCATCAGCACAATATCAACATCAACGGCGGAAGCCCGTTCCATACCTACAACTTCTCGGCAAGCTACGTGGGCACGCAGCAGGATTTTGTGCATACCAACGACCAACGTCTGACCGTTGATTTCAAGGACAACTGGAACTTCGGCAAATACATCACCTTCGGCGCTAACGTCAACCTGGCTTACGCTACGCTGGAATCACCTGTACTTAACCCCAATCCGCAGTACACGGCCGGTTATTCCCGGTCGGGTTATCCTAACCTGTTCAATTTTTATAACAACGCCTATTTCACGCCTTACACGGAAATTGTGGACGGCAACGGCAACCAAGCCAATATTTGGGGTATCAGCCGGTATAAAGTGCAGACCTACGAGGGCATGGAGAACATGAAAAGCATGGAGTACTATCTTTTAGACGACATCAATAAAGAACGCGTGGGGACCAGCGATTTTCAGACAAGGGTGAGTGGGAATCTGAAAATAAAAATCATGGAAGGCCTGAGCTTGGACTTTGGCGGAAACTGGCAGCGTGGTTTTTATAAGTACCGGAAAATACAGGACAAAGCATCGTTTGCCGTGCGCGAAGCCTACAACGACGCCACTTCGAAGTCGAACAATACAAAGCGCTATTTGCCCGAGGGCGATGTGGTGAATGAAAACCGGAATATCAACCAAAGCTGGACAATGAGGTCGCAACTGAATTTCAACAGGGATTTTGCCGACACTAAACACCGGGTGAACGTAATGCTCGGGAATGAAATCAGGCAGTTGACCCGTGATAACGTGACCTTGGGAACAAGAGTGGGCTATAACGACATTGCCGGCACCGTTGTGCCGGTCAATGTACTCGACTATAACAGCACCGTGTATGCCAACGACATGCTGTTCGGCAGGCGCATAAGCCTGCTTACCGACCAGTACAACTACATGGACAACCGGTTTGTATCATGGTATGCCAACGGTTCTTATGAATTTAACAACAAGTACATCATCACCGGCAGCGTCCGGCTCGACCTGACCAATTTCTTCGGCACCGACCCGGATCACCGCTATAAACCCCTGTGGTCGGTAGGCGGAACATGGAAGCTGTCGGAGGAATCATTTTTCAATGTCGACTTTGTGAACCGGCTGAACCTGCGCGCTTCGTATGGTATCAACGGAAACATCGCCCTCGATCAGGGCCCTTTCATGATCCTGAATACCTCGCCGGGCTACAACCCCGTATCACAGGACATGGCCTACACCATTGCATCGCCGCCCAACGACCAGTTGCGCTGGGAAAAGACACAAACTGCCAACATCGGCTTCGACCTGTCGGTACTCAACAACAAGCTCAGCCTGAGTTTCGACTACTACAACAAATACAGCACCGATCTGCTGGCCTCGGAGTCCGTAGACGTGCTGACGGGATTTACCAGCGTCACTAAAAATGCAGGGATCATCAGTAACAAGGGGATTGAAATTATGCTGGGCGCCAACATCATTGAGCGGGATGATTTCCGCTGGAGCGCCAACTACAATTTGTCGTACAACAAAAGTATGGTAGAAGAGTATAATATTACGCGCCCTTATCTCACCAGCTGGCTGAATTCCGCTACCGGAGGTATAGATGTTGCCGGATACCCGGCCAATGGCTTGTGGGTGCTGAAAGCCGCACCGCTCAGCGCCACCGGTAACGCCATGTGCTACAACAAGGACGGGAATATTATCTCTACAGCTACCGCCCAGCCGGAAGATGTCATCTATGCGGGCACTACCAAACCGAAAGCCGACATGTCGTTCACCAACAACTTCGGCTATAAAAACTGGAACCTGTCATTCATGCTGGTGGCGAAGTTGGGACACAGCTATTACAAGGACGCCTTCTTCAGTCGCAACATTGCCAACCGGCACGTCGGCGAAAGATGGCGCCAGCCGGGCGATGAAGCGCACACGATGTACCCTGCCCTGTCGGTTACCAATTCCGACTGGTGGTATTCCGGAAAAATGGATACCTACGTGGGCGACGCCGGCTACTGCAAGCTAAGGGACATCACCCTGTCGTATACTTTTGACAGGAAGGTGACCGATAAACTGAAAATAGCCGATGCAAAGCTGTATGTGCAGGTAAGAAATCTGCTTACCTTTAAAGCAAAAGGCACCGACATTGACCCGGAAAGTATTGTATATAACCATACGTCCGGCATGGGCACATGGACAGACTGGGGCATGTCTACCCTTCCCGTTCCCAGAATGTTTATCCTCGGATTACAGGTTTCACTATAAAAATCGCATATCATGAAATACAAAATACTATTCATAATGCTGGCGCTATCCTTATCGGTAGCCTCGTGTGAGAAATTCTTAGACGTAAAGCCCAGCGGAAAATTGATTCCGACAGAAGTAGCGGATCTTGAAAAATTGATGAACCACGCCGACAGCTACAATTATTTCTTCGTGGATAACAACCGTGGCTGTTCGTATGCACACTTAGGCGATAACCTCGAAGTAACGGCCGGAATCGCCCATAATTACTACCAGGGGGTGAACATGGACAGGCTGGCCGGCTATATTTTCTATGAGCCTTACCTTGACCCGCAATCCAGCGGCGTACATGACTTCTTAAAATTTACCATTTACAGGCCGGCGAGCATTTACAACAATGTGATTGACGGAATACAGAATCTTTCAGAGGAGGAACGGAACAGCGACTATGCCAAAAACGTCACTGCGCAGGCGCTGGCTTCGCGCGGGTATGTGTATATGATCGCCGCCCTGGTCTACGGGCCCATGTGGGATCCGGCGGGGGCGAACAATACGAAAGTGCTGCCTTACCGGACAGCTTCCTCCCCGGTAGTCGCCAATCCCGATCTCAGCACCACAGCCGATATGCTCGACAAGGCGTGGAAGGATTTCGAGAACGCTAAGGCCCATATTCCCAACGCATCAGGCAACCCCACGAAACCCGGCAAAGCTGCGCTGCATGCCATGCGGGCGCAGTATCACATGTATAAGCGCGACTGGCCGAATATGCTCCTTGAAGCCAACGCTGCCTGGGGTGCGGCAGGAGGCAATGCCGACAACCTGCTCTATGACCTGAACGATATGAAATATGTGCAGCAGGGAACGCCGCCGACCGACGGCACAGACTGGGAAGTGGTGCTCGACCTCCGGTATAAGAATATTACCACGGAACCTATACTGGAAGCCCGCGGACGGGAACATTTATATTACCGCGCCACAACCACCGGCGTAGGAGCTTACGCTTACCCTTCGGTCGACTGGAAGGCGATGTTCGACACGGCAAAAGATTTAAGGTATAAACTGTTTGTGCTGACTACCCACGGCTACAGCAACGCAAGCGCAGGGGTGAACGACGGATTAAGACAGCGGTATTACCGGGGCAGCAAAACACTCTTGAGCGGCGGAATAACCTATCCCGAAGTACTGCTCATGCGCGCCGAAGCCTACGCCCGCACCAACCAGCTTTCATTGGCGCTGGCCGACCTGAACACCCTTCGCCGCTACCGCTACGAAAGATTGCCGGGAGAACCGGCCACAGTGACCGACCACCCCAACAGCGCCGCCCTCGGAGCGAACCAGGACATGCTCCTGCATGAAATATTATTGGAACGCCGCCGCGAACAACCGATAGAATCGCACCACCGGACATTAGATATTAAACGCTATCTGTTCGACGAAGGCAAACCCTGGTGCAAAACAACCATTACGCACGACATGAGTGGAACGGTCTATACGAAAACCTTGCAAAAAAATTCCTTTACCCTGACGTTCGATGATATCACGCTTAATTTGAACCCGCATTGGGGCATTGCGCCCTACAGCGGCAGGTGGGATCCGAAAACCGGCTTTTAGTAGTTTAAGAGGTTAATATTTAGCGGGCAATTCCGGCAAATTCATAGTGAAGCTGCCGGAATTGTTTTATTTTTATCTTATCTTTATCTACTTTTTCCCTACCGCTTCCGTCTTGACCTCGCTGAAACCGCTTTGTTGCAGTACCTGCACTACCTTGTCGGCTTCGCTGCGAGACGGGTAGGGGCCTACGGCGTACACCGTTTTACCGTTGACGGTGGCGCGGGTGATGTCTTTAGACGTGGCTTGCTGCACGGTTTTGAGCAGGCCGGGAGGGATGACCGTATACTCACCCAGCACCACCTGCCAGGCCATATCCTTGTCGGATGACACAGCGGTGGACTTGGGTGCGGGTTGGCGACTTTCTTCCAGTCGCGCCTGTTTTAAATCAATCGTTTTATTGTCCTTGTATGCCGTGAGCAGCGGGTTTTTGAAGTTGCGGCGGAATTGCGCCGTATATTTCTGCGCCTCGGCATAGGAACGGAAAGCGCCTATGCTACACACCCATTTCCCTTTCGCCTCGTTGATGAATACGGGGCTGTAGCCTTTGAACGTTTTAGCATCCGGCTTTTTACTGTACACGCCCACCTGATAACGGTAAGTGATGCCTTCCACCGTTTCGTTTTCATAAATTTGCGATACGGCACCCGTTTTTAAAGTGAAATCTTTTTCTTCGGGAACCTCCGCCACCGGCTGCTGCACCACAAAGTTAGCCAGCGTGATGATTTTTCCTGCTTGCAGGTTGAACGAGGCAGCGGGCACGGGCGCTTCTACAGGGAGTGGCTGCGCCGGCTGAATTTCGGCCACGGGCGCAATGCCCTGCGCCAACATGCTGTATTCCAACTCCTGTGTTTTCTTAGCAATGTCCTGCTGTTCCTGCCGGTACTGGTTCAGGGTTTGCTCACGCAATTCAATTTTTACGGCGATTACTTTCCGTTGTTCGGCGCCGGCTGCCGAATAGTCGGCGCGCAGTTGGTCAAGCTCATTTTCACCTAAGGATACGCGTTGTTTCACCTGCTCACCCTGTTTTAATAATTGTTGGTATTGTGCAATGACGGTGGAGAGTGGAGCGTTAATATTTTGGTCTCTTGTCTCTTGTCTCTTAGTCTCTAATCTCTTATCACCCGTCACTCGTAAGTCTGCCGCTTCCAAAATGTCCGTCAATTCCGTGAGCGATTGCTTCACGGGAGTGCCTTCCAGCGCGATTTTATATAAGGTGACACTGTCGCCGGAAGTGTTGCGGGTAGAGGCGAAGCAGGCGAACAGGCCGTCGGTGTCGGGAACGTAGAGCAGGTCGTTGGCCGTTGAGGAGAGCGGGAAACCTAAGTTTTCGGGCGTGCTCCATTCGCCGGTAATGCTATTCTTTGTGCTTTTATACAAATTGTAGCCGCCCATGCCGTAGTGCCCGTTCGATGAAAAATATAAGGTATTTCCGTCCGGCGTGAGGTAGGGGAAACGCTCGTCGAACACTGTATTCACGGCATCGCTGAGGCGGTCGGGGGCGCTCCATTCGTTGTTCGGCATGCGGTAGGTGACATAAATATCCCAACCGGTTTTTCCGTCGGCGCCGCGCGAAGAAAAATAAATCGTTTCGGGATGTTCCGACGAAACGTGTATAAACGGAACAACTTTATCAATATCGCGGGCAGTGAGCAGGCTCCCCGGTGTTAGCGCCCAAAATCCCGGGATGCTGATGTCGTAACGGGCGTAAAATTCTTTTAACGGCACTGTTTTTCCGGCAATTACCTTAGGTGTGCCGGTGAATTTCAGCATATTTTTCCCGTTTTCGCAAAGGGTAATTTCCCGCTGCACATCGCTTTTTGTGGTGGAATCAAGGTCTTTTTTCAGTAAATTATTGAAAATAACCAGCGCCTCGTCGAAACGATAGGTCAGCCGCAACACATCGCCTTTTTTCAGTTCCTGCTGCGCATTGCCGGTTTGCGCTGTAATAGAGTGAGATACAAGGATTCCAATGCTCCAAAGCACTATATGGACTATTTTTTTCACATTACAAAGGTATAAATTCTTTCTTTATTAAAAAAAATGCTACCTTTGCATTCCTTAAATTTATGAAAATTATACTTTAAAACGCTTAAATTCATGCAAAGTAAAGGTGTTATTCGCTTGGTAGCCATTGTTATAGCCTTGGCCTGCCTCTATCAGTTATCTTTTACCTGGGTAACGCGTCATCAGGAAAGCAGGGCTGCCGACCATGCCGCTGCAGTGGTGGCTGCGGCTGAAAAAGACCCCAATTTCGTTACCGATTCATTGAACAGGACGTTTAAATTGGACTCTTTGTATCAGGCCACTGAGAAATATTTCTTAGATTCGATAGCGGCCGAACCGGTATTTTTCGGGTTCACGTACAAGGACTGTAAAGATAAAGAGTTGAACCTCGGTCTCGACCTGAAGGGGGGTATGAACGTTACCCTCGAAGTGTCGGTGGTGGATCTGGTGAAAACACTGGCGAACAACAACGCCTCTCCTGAATTTAACGAGGCGCTGAAACTGGCTATCGGCAACCAGTCGGCCAGCCGTGCCGATTTTGTGACCCTTTTTGGTGAAGCCTGGGATAAAGTAGCGCCCGGCAAGCCGCTTTCAAGCGTGTTTGCCACCTATGAATTGCGCGAACGGATTAAACCCGAAACAACCAATAGCGAAGTGCTGTCGGTAATTCGCAGTGAGGCCGAAAGCGCCATTGCCAACTCGTTTAACGTGTTGCGCAACCGTATCGACCGTTTTGGCGTGACCCAGCCTAACATCCAGCGATTGGGCAATAGCGGCCGTATTTTGGTGGAATTGCCCGGCGTGAAAGAACCCGACCGTGTGCGAAAACTGCTGCAGGGAACGGCTTCTCTCGAGGGCGCTGTTTAGTTAAAATCAGTGAAATTTTCCCCGGACTGCAGGAAGCTAACCGCTTAGTGCGTGAAATGGAAACAAGTGCTGCCGGAGTAACGGAACAACCTACAGGGTTAGATAGTCTTATTCAAGATAATGCGCGCGACTGGGCGAAGGAAAATCCTTTGTTTTTCGTGTTAAATCCTTCCGTAGACCAACAGGGACAATTACTTCCCAGCGCTTCTATCGGCCGTGCGCACTATCGCGACACCGGAAAGGTGATGCGCTACTTGAACATGCCGCAAATCCGCGCATTGTTCCCCCGCGATTTCCGCCCCCTCTGGTCGGTGAAACCCGATGCGGCCGGCGTGATGTTTGACTTGATCGCTATCAAAGCCAATACCCGCGACGGCAAAGCTCCGCTGGACGGTGGTTCGGTGGTCGAAGCCCGCGAGGAATATGCTCAGCAGGGTGCCGCAGCCGAAGTTTCGATGATTATGAACGGCGAGGGTGCCAACAAATGGGCGCGCCTGACGGCCGACAACATAGGCAAGAGCATAGCAATCGTTCTGGACGGTTATGTGTA
>QMCE01002569.1_pt1 | contig 10012 bp, 6 predicted proteins | sample 1821851 | NCBI WGS metagenome assembly QMCE01 (sample SAMN09453174, study PRJNA476694) | Termite gut metagenome, whole genome shotgun sequencing project. | isolation source: worker | host: Odontotermes sp. | place: South Africa:Pretoria | collected 2016-01-28 | reverse complement strand
AATGTGAAATATGGCTTGTTATCAGCGGGTGAAAGTACATATGTTGTGCACTTCATATAACACTGGCGAAAAACAATAAGGTGTTAGAGCGGTGTAATGCCGGATGTAAATCATTGTTGTTTTTTTGTTTTTCTTCGTTTGCGTGTTCTATCGCAGTGATGCAGTACAAGTGTTTTTTGTTATTGCATTTTACGCCTACGGTTACTTTTATTCTATTAAAATACGGCTCAAACAAATTTGTGCTTGCTTCCATCACAAATATTTTGTCAAATTCGGCTTGTCGTTTGGAATGCGGTTTGTCCTGACTTATTTTTCGCGCATTTTTTAATGCAAAATCCAATGCGTAAAATGCCATTGTCGATTTGTAGTTTCGCCCTGCCTTTTCGGTTGTTTCAGTAATGCTTTTGAATACGACAGAAATATCGTCTTTCAAATTTTTGTTATAACATTTCTTTTCGGGATTTTCGGCACACCAACGACCATACATCGACCAAATCACTTGTTCGCGTGCTTTCAAATCCTCTTTTTCCATTCCTTTGGGAATGATAAAATCTTCGAGGTAAATGTTGTTATTATCTTCTTTTATGTTCATTTTCTAATTTTCTGCCATTTTCAGAATCTCTTCCTTATCGTCAAAATGCAGTTTATCTTTCCCGATTATCTGATAATTTTCGTGCCCCTTTCCCGCTACAAGCACCACATCGCCTTTTTGAGCCAGAATGCAGGCGGTTTTTATCGCTTCTCGTCTGTCAATAATGCAGAGAACATTGTTGCGTTCCGGCATCGAAAGTCCGGCGAGCATATCGTCAATAATCGTTTGTGGATTTTCGCTGCGCGGATTGTCGGACGTGAAAATTACGCGGTTAGAGCCGTTAACCGCTTCGCGCGCCATCACTGGACGTTTGCCTTTGTCGCGGTCGCCGCCGCAGCCCACAACGGTAATCAGGTTTCCTGCGCCCTGCAAAATCCGGTTGATGGTGTCAATTACATTTTTCAATGCATCGGGCGTGTGAGCATAATCTACAATTGCCGTAAAACCTTTACCGGCGCAAATTGCTTCAAATCTGCCCGAAACCGAATGCAAAACACTCAATTTCGTCAGAATTTCCTCGTCCATAATTCGTAATTCGTAATTCGTAATTAATAATTTTGCCGCCCCAAAAACCGCCGTCAAATTACTGGCATTAAATTTCCCGATAAACGGCACATAAACCTCGTGCGCATTCATATCAAGCAGCATTCCATCGAAAGAATGTTCAAGAATACGGGTTTTAAAATCGGCAAAATCGCGAATGGAATAAGTATATTTTTTCGCTTTTGTGTTTTGGAGCATTATAAGTCCGTTGCGGTCATCTATGTTGGTCAGCGCAAAACTGCCGGCAGGCAATTCATCGAAAAAGCGTTTTTTGGCTTTCAGGTATTCCTGCATTGTTTTATGATAATCAAGGTGGTCCTGTGTCAGATTTGTAAAAATACCGCCTGCAAAACGCAATCCGGCAATCCGGCGTTGCTCTACCGAATGCGAACTCACTTCCATAAAAACATATTCGCAGCCTTCTGCCACCATTTCTGCCAAAAGTTTGTTTAACTCAATCGGGTCGGGTGTGGTGTGCGTTGCCGCCACGGTTTTTCCGTCAATATAATTGCAAACCGTAGAAAGTAAGCCGGCTTTATAGCCGAATTTCCGGAACATTTCATATAATAATGTTGCGATGGTTGTTTTGCCGTTTGTGCCTGTTACGCCCACCAGCGTGAGGTTTTCAGACGGATTGTCAAAGAAATTGGCGGAGGCTTGCCCGAGTGTTTCCAGTGAGTTTTCTACAACAATATATATAATGTATGGATTTATTTCTGCCGGTAAAGTTTCGCAAACAACCGCGATTGCGCCTTTTTCGATTGCCGCCGGAATAAAACCGTGTCCATCAACCTGCGTACCGCGTGTAGCAAAAAACAGACAGCCTTTTTCCACTTTGCGTGAATCAAACTGGATGTTGCTGATTTCTACATCGTTGAAATTCAGAGATTTTAACGTAGGAATATTATTTAATATGGCTGATAGATTTTTCATTTTCTTTGCTAATTCAACATAAGTTCTACATTTTTTCCGTTTTGCCTTACTTCGTACACTGCGCCAAGGCTGTTGTTGCTGTTTAAAGAAACGTTATAGCCTGCTTTTTCGAGATAGTAAACCGCATCGCGTAAACCCATTCCTACTGCGTCGCTCAATTTTTCAAACTTTTCGTTTTTCGTTACAGGCTCGTATTCTGTCTGAAAATCGGCAAGCAATGCCGGATGTTTGCGCTTACCCAGCAAAAAGGCTTTTTCAGCAATTTGTTTAAAAACAGGTCCGCCGCCGCCGCCGCCGTAAACCCTGCCACCACGTTTCCACACCACCACGATAGCCGAATATTGCGGATTATCGGCAGGAAAAAATCCGCAAAACGATGCCTGGTAAACCGAAACGCCTTTTTCCGTTGTTACCGAAGTTCCCGTCTTTCCTGCGGTGCGGAATAAATGAGATTTTGCGGTTCTAAACGCTGTTCCGCCCTGTTGCTCCACCACCATTTCCATCATCGGAATCAGTTTTTTGAGCGTTTCCGGCGAACAGATTTTAGGATTAACCACCTCTGTAACGATGCTGTCATTTCCAATTTTTTCCACAAAATGCGGTTTGACCATCACTCCGTTATTAGCAATGGCATTATAAAACATCAGCGTATAAACAGGCGGAATACGGCTTTCATAACCCATTGACAGCCAAGGCAAAAAAGTAGGTCCCGCACCAGTCAGCGTAGGCGGATTAATACGTGCTCTTGCCGCCGGAATACCAAAATCAAGACTGTCCAGCAAACCTGTTGCGTGAATTTTATCTACAAATGTCTGCGGATTGCTTTTGAAACGGTTATTAATAATATCGGCAATACCAATATTGGACGACATTTGAATAACTTCCGAGGCTGTAATCACGCCGTGTGCGCTCGTGTCTTCCATTTTGCGCTGTTTATTCTTTGTCCACGGAAACATTCGCGTGCCGTTTCCGGTATCAATGTAAGTGTCTGGTTGCACCGCGCCGTCTTCCAGCGCAACCATCATTGATATTACTTTAAATACAGAACCCGGCGCGCGCGTGCTGTTCAGCGCAATATTGATGCGGTCGGAATAAATGCCGTTCGTACCTTTCGTCAGGTTGGAAATGGCGCGGATTTTACCCGTTTTTACATCCATCAGTACTGCGCAACCTTCTTCCGCATCAAGTGTTTGTAACTGTTTGAGCAATGATTGCTCCGTAAAATGCTGCAAATCGGCATCTAAAGTCAGCATAATATCCAAACCCGGAATCGGCTCAATGGTTTTCGCGTAGCCGCCGATACTCAAATTATATCCCTTTGTACCACGCAGTTCTTTTTCATAGCGCAACTCAATACCACTCCTGCCTGTACCTGCCTCACCGCCATCTTCTTTATTTTCATCAAAAATACTGCCGATAATTGACGTTGCCAGCTGGTCGTAAGGTTTGCGGCGTTTGTAGCGCAGTTCTGCCACCAAGCCGGATTCGTATTGTTTGCAACGATAAATAGCCGCACTTTTCAATTCGTCTTCAAGCTGCGAATAGTTAATGATATATGCCTCTTTCCCAAATACATAATGCGGCGAACCAACCCGTTTTTCGCCGTTTTCAATCATTTTCTCTTTTTTCTCCCACTCGTTTCGCAATATTTTTTCATATTCTTTGGCAGATTTCCTGCCGATAACCTGCGCCATTATTTGCGCCATTGTATCCACGTGATGAAAAAAACGCGCCTGTTCGTCTGTTGTTTTTCTTTTTGCGCGCAAATATTCTGTTCCGATATCGAAACGCACTTTGTATTCCGGCACAGACGCGGCAAGCAAACGCCCGTTAGTATCGTAAATATTGCCGCGCACGGCAGCTATTGCTATGGTATCCACTTTGCTGTTAATGCTCATTGCGCGCCATTTATTTTTGCCTTTGAGCTTGCAGTTTCTACAGTTTTCCACCACTTCCGTATGCTGTTTGCAATCAATAACATCGAAATACTGCACCTTAACAATCCGGTAAATTATCAGTGCAAACAGCATAATCACAGCGATAAAAATTGCCGCGGAACGTATCCTAATATCTCTTCTAACTTCCGACATATTGATTAATTTTTATCAATTTTGATTAACGTTGTATCTGCAGACATCAGTCCGAGTCCGCGTTTTTCGATTCTGTTCACAATGTTTGCCTCAAGCGTTATGGCTATTAACTCAGACGCAACAATATTTTCCCTGATTTTCCAGTTTTCTTTAAAAAACGGAAAACTTACGCAGAATTCCGTCTTTTGTGATCAGGAAGGGATTCGAACCCTTGACCCACAGCTTAGAAGGCTGTTGCTCTATCCAACTGAGCTACCCGACCATCCTTATTTGAGTGTGCGAAGGTAAGAATATTTTAGGATTATTCCAAAAAATTATACAAGAAAATATGCAAGAATACGTTAAAATAATTTTTAAAACGGATACCCAATTGCAAAATGGAACGCTGTATCATCCGACCACTTAAAGGATCTAAACCGCCAATGTTTCCGGCCGTTTTTTGCAGGGTCGTATGCTTTAACTCCCGCGTCAAACCGGATAAGGAAATAGGTAAAGTCAAACCGGAGCCCCAATCCGTAAGCCAATGCTATCTGCTTGTAAAATTCATTGATTTTAAAATATCCGCCCGGTTGGGACTTATAATTTCTTATCGTCCAAATGTTTCCGCCATCCACGAATGCCGCTAATTCCATGACCCAAAAGAGCTTGGTACGATATTCAAGACTCATATTCAAATTAATATCTCCGGCTTGCTGTACAAAATCATTTAAATTTTGGAAGGCAAAATTACCAGGTCCCAACGTCCTGACCGCCCAGCCGCGAACACCATTGGCTCCTCCGCCAAAAAATCGTTTTTCAAAAGGGACAATCTGGGCATTTCCATAAGGAAAAACAATCCCGAATCCCAAATGATAAACAATACGGTTCTTTTTATCTATATACCGGTTGTATGAATAATCCAGTTCTCCTTTTATATACTGCGAAAACGGAATATTTCCGATTTCATAAAATCCGTTCTCATTCTTGTTCCGGCCGGAAAAATAACTGATGCCATAAAGCAGATTACCGGCACTTTCGATGGCAATACGATAATATGTTTTATTTAATCTCTGTACATTTGCCTGATTATCATACATGAGTGTAAACCGCGTATTCAAAATAAAGTGGTCGGAGTAGCTGTATCTCAAAACGGAATATTTGGGTGCGCTATATAATGAATCAAAAGAAGGAGCAGTCGTAATTTTCACGTAGTTTAAATCCAGAATATCAAACGTATAGCGATAATTACGCCGCATATTCCATATATACTTCATACCCATGGTTACAAGTGTCCGCTCAAACGTATTCGGACGAACCTGGTAATTGTAGGCAAGTTTAAATTCGGTTTGAGAGTTTATCCGCTGCTTAAACGGTTGAGAAAGAAACGGAAACATAAAACGCGGAAAATTCAAGCTTACTTCTCCGCCTATATCTCTGGTGTTCTTATGCAAAATATCGGCAATTCCCGAATACGCTTCCTGCGCATACCGGAATTTCACACTCAATAATTCGGATCCGTGGAAGATGTTTCTATGCTGATAACCGACATTGGTAGCAAAACCAAGATCACCCCATGAATTTGTACCCTCTAAATCTAATGAAAAGGATTGAAGCCTGGCAGGCGCAAGAATAATGGAGCAATCCAGCTGATTCGAGTCGTTTTTCAGGTCATTGAACAGTATGTTTGTGGAACGGACAACTCCCAGCGAGTTAAATCGCGCATAAGTCCTTTCTACTTGAAGCTCATCGTATTGCTGACCGGGGAAAATACGCAATTCATTCTCAATCAGTTTCGGCCGGATCAAAGGCCTCTTGCCTTCGAAAAAGATGGAGATTTCCGGCTTATGCTTAATTGTATCAAAAGGCATGAGAGATAAATTTACGTTCGACCGGCTGTTTTTCAGCGAGAAAACATTAATTTTCCGGATTGTATACCGCTCATGTTTCCCTTCCTCTACCGTTCCATCGGGATGCACACGCACAAAAGGCTTCAGATTCAACGTAATATCTACCTGATGATTGCGTAAAGAACTGTCTGCGGTGTAAGCAAGATATTCCTTACTGAAATAAAAATACCCTTGCCTTCTAAGCAGGAGAGTTATTCTCTCCCTCTCCTTATCTAATACATCCGTATCAAATAACATTTTCTCCGTCAATAGACTGTTTTTCAATCCGCTTTCTTGCAAGAAAGAGTCAATCGCACTGTCAACGGAAAAATTAAAGCGAATATTACGAATCCTGTACGGCTCGTTTGCAATTACGGTATAGACAACTTTTGCTTTTTTCTTCTTATATTCTACATCCGAAGTTACTTGTGCATTAACGTAGCCTTTTGTCTGCATATATTTTTGCAGCTCCTTTTCCGAACGGAAGGTTAAAAACGGATCATATACGACCGGTTGCTCTCCGATTCTTTGAAGCGTCCTGTTCAGCCATTTGGTCGAATCTCTTCCCGAAAGATTATAGAGCGATAAATATAAGCGATATAACCCAAAAACCTTAAAGTTAGGTTCTTGACGTAAAAATTGCGTCATTTCCTTTTCGTTTAGACTTTTCTCATCCGTTTTTATCTCGACCTTGTTCAACAGATGGTGTCCTTGCGGAACAAACTTGGTCGAAGAGCAGGACGATAAAACGACTGCCGCCAAAACAAAAAAAAGAACAGGAATGGAATATTTATCGAATCTCATTTTTACCATTTTCAGCATACGAAGATACAACGTAATATCCAATATTTTATTGGCAAAAATAATAATTTTACTTCTTTTTGCTAATTTTACCTGCTTGCAAGTTTGCGGGGGTGAAAAAAGAAAAATATTTTCCAAACAGCATGTCTCTATCCGCACACACCACACTGTCTAACTCGCAGTTTACTGAAAATACAAAATAAAAAGGAAAGTCAGTATTTCTCCGTTCGCAACAATGTTACTTCCCCTTTGCTGCGCTCAAAGACGAAAACTTTGTTAAAATCACTACGATAGAGGTGCCGAAGGGCTTCGCGGGCAGTCAACGGATTGTAGAAATCAGACATCAGGAAACTGTTTTGAATGATAATCAGCCAATATTCATCACAAATTGAATTATAAAAAGGCAACTTTTCGTTTTTTGCCACCAACCGCTGGTAAAGGCTGGCTATAGAAAGAGGCTTTACCTTTGTAGAAATACCGGCATACCACAAGCCATCTTCAAAACGTCCGGTTACGTTTTTAATACAAATGGATTCGATTTTTGAAGGAAGATTAAGGTACCCGTATTTGGAAGTCCGGTCAATCAGGTACTCAATGCCGGTTGATTCGGGGGTATTTTCCATTACAATCCGGGCTATTAATTCGACAAAACCTTGCTTCACCAGCATTTTAGACCGGTCTTGCCCCAATGCAAGAACAGATCCTATGTCATTTCTGAAATGAACATCTACGACCAGCTTCAAATGGCTTTGCGCCTCAAAAACAGCTTGCGCTTCCGACATTATTTCGTTCAAAAAATCTTCGTGGGCACGCAAATTAAACTCCTTGTCTTTCCGCTCATATTTTAACTCGGTCAATTCGATTCCCACAATACCGGCATCCGAGTACAGCAAAAAATCAGGCCGCTCCGACTTTTCCAACTTCCCCAACGGAAAAAGCGAATAGCTGGAACGAAAAAGCTGTATCACAGCCCATTCTCTCCGGTCCTTTTTCTCTTGGTTATGGTTAATTTCGGCGGACATATTATTTTTAGTTGCTTCTGATTACTTTTATATAATTTAATTTCAATATTTTACATTTCAAAATTCTATGTTATATTCAATATTTAAGGATATTTTACCGGATTTTTTATCAAGTCTTTTCACTTCTTCTCTCCATTACAACCAGCATCGAATAAACTCATCGAATCAGATTGGATTTATATTGATATGATTACAAATATAAATATTTTTTACTAATCTACTTGACTCTCTTATCAATAAACTTTATCGCTTTCCTGCTCATCTGCGGAAATTGAATGGCTTGAATGGTTTCCGGCGATTCAAAAACGATGGATGGGGCAACGCGGATTTTTGCACGAAACAAATCTTTAAGCTGTTTTTCAAGTTTTTCGCTTCCGGCTGTTGTTCCTACGCGAATCAGAATATCGTCCGTTCCGATTTCGTTGGTCGAAACTTCCATCACATAATTGACCACTCCATCGGCTTTATCCATTATATCATAAAGTGCAGACGGATAGAGAGTTGTTCCCTTATATTTAATCATTTGTCCTTTTCGTCCGACTACCGAACTAAGACGCATTGTGTGGCGTCCGCAAGCGCAGGGTACGGTGTAATGATAACAAATATCACCCGTCTTAAAACGTAATAACGGCATTCCTTCCACGCCTAAATGAGTTATGGTAACTTCGCCCGGATCGCCTGCAACTACCGGATTATCCTGGTCGTCCAAAAACTCAACAATCAATAGTTCAGCGGGAAAGTGTCCTCCCCTACCCGCTTCGCATTCCGAAAAAGCCGATTGCATTTCGGTAGATGCATACGTCATAAAAAGCTGTAATTCAGGCCACTTTTCATTTATTTTTTGACTTAACGTATTAAGTGAAAAGTCGTTATTTCGCAATGCTTCACCAATACAAATTGCCTTTTTCAAGGATGAATTGCGGTAATCAATGCCGTTTTTTTCAGCATAATCAATCAATTTCAAGAGAAATGACGGAACGACAATGCAGGCGGTTGGATTCATCCGTTGAATCGAGTCCCATTGCAATTCGGGGATACCGTTTCCCACGCGCACAATTCCGGCTCCAAGTTTCACAGCACCTAAAAAGTAAGCAAGGCCTGCCATAAAACGGCGGTCGATGGTAGTCATCAGCTGGATGGTATCTTTTTTTGTCAAGCCGGCATTCGTGAAAGTCAGGTATTCATTATACGCCAACCTGTCCAAATCTTTCCGCGTAAGGCCTACCGTTACCGGGTCGCCGAGCGTTCCGGAAGTTGTTACAATGTCAATTATCTCCTCTTTTGGCACGCAAAAAAAGTCGGAATTGTATGCTTGCAATTCCTTTTTCGTTGTTACCGGAATACGGCACAAATCCTCTTTCGTCCGGATATCCTCAAATCGCAGGTTGTGATTGGCGAACAAATTCCGGTAATAAATAGAATTTTCGTTTAAATACTGCATTTGTTTTTGCAGCAATTCGTTTTGCAACCGGTCAATCTCTTCGATTGGCTGATATTGAAATTCGATTTGTTTATTCATATTTTTTATTGTAAGTAACATCACCAAAATTAATTTATATTATATGTAATCAGTAAGTCTTTATTCATTTGAAAAATCGAATAGAGTTACCTGCAGTTAGGGACAATATGCCGGTAGAAACCAATATTTTCCATTCTCTCCTCGTCCTAACAGGGACGAAATACGGATAAATCCACGCTCCCACTCTTAAGGAATTTCCAAAGATAACGCTTTTCTCCGTTTAGCGCAAAGCACCTTATGCCTTGTTAAAGAATCAAATGAATAATTCAATATAAAAATCCAAACAGCCAAAACGGGATTTCATTACGAAAGGCTGTTGTCAAGCCATTCTAAGGCAAGATCAGCGTTCTTTAAATTTTTGATTTGTTTAGTACTTTTATTTTTTTTCGCCAAATTCAATCTAAATCAAGTTGTTTCTTAAATTATTTTATGTTAAAAAAACTAATTTTATAACATGGCTTTTTATTCTTACATTGTTCTAATAATTCCATACTTTTGTGAAATGAGGAAGTATAATTTTCTTGTTTGTTTATGGTTTAGATATTTCCAAATAAGTACTCCTTCAAAATTAGTTTATACTAAATTTTTTAAAATTAATTTTATGTACCTTTCCCAATCCCACCAAACATCTATTCGCAGCATAGAAA
>QMCE01002566.1_pt1 | contig 10016 bp, 5 predicted proteins | sample 1821851 | NCBI WGS metagenome assembly QMCE01 (sample SAMN09453174, study PRJNA476694) | Termite gut metagenome, whole genome shotgun sequencing project. | isolation source: worker | host: Odontotermes sp. | place: South Africa:Pretoria | collected 2016-01-28 | reverse complement strand
TTCACCCAGTCGCGAATCATCCACTCCATGTCGGTCTGGCCGGGTTTCTTGGTGTTGAACCACAGCTGGGGCTGGTTCCAGTAGACGTTGCCGCCGCGGATCTCGCCAATCATCCCCTCCATTATCTTTTGGTACGACGCCAGGTAGCAGCGTTGGTGGTGGCGCTGGGTGCCGGTCACCACGCTCAGATTCTTAGCCGCCGCGGCACGGCCCGAGGCGATCACCGAGCGATAGCCCTCGGAGTCGACGCACACCGGTTTTTCGAGGAACGAGTGGACGCCCTTGTCGACGGCGTACTTGAACTGCTCGGGGCGGAACGCCGGAGGTGTGCAAAGCAACACCACGTCGACCCCGGCGTCGATCACCTTCCGGTAGGCGTCGAACCCCACGAAACACATCTCGTCGGGGATGTCCTGATTGAACCGCTCCTTGAGTCTGTTGCGGGTGCCCTGCAGACGATCTTCGAACACGTCGCCCAGAGCCACGATCGAAACGTTGTCGGCCGCGCGCAGGAAGTTTGCCGCCGCTCCGGCTCCCCTGCCGCCGCAACCCACCAGGCCCGCCCTCAGGGGGCCTCCTTCGGGTGCCTTGTCGGGCAGGTCGGGAATGTAATATTCGCCGGGTTGTCGGAGCGCTACGAGCTTGTCTTTGCCGCCGCCGGCGCACGAGGCGAGCATGGCGGGCGCGGTGAGGGCAGCCGCGGCACCGAGTGCCGACACTTTCAGGAAATCGCGGCGCGGCATTGCGCTTACGGAACTCTTTTTCTCTCTTTTCATATCGGTCTATTTTTTAGGTTTTTTTCTTATATCCCCTCGGGCACCTCCATTACTACCCGGAAGCCGATTGCTCTCATGTCGGAGAACCACCATATACTTTTGGGTTGTTGGGGGTCGGTGCGCAGCCACAGGTCGGTTTGGGTGGGGCCTCGAACGGCCGAACGAACACCCGACGCGTCGTCGGCGTAACCACCTCCTCGAACCACCCGTTCGGTCTCGGGCTCCACTCCGTCGCCCACGTACCAGTCGGAGGTGTACTCCCACACGTTGCCGGTCATGTTTTTCAGCCCGTATGGATTGGCCTTCACCCTGGAGGGCTCCTGTGTGCGGTTCTTGGAGTTGTGGATGTAGATGGCGTAGGTGTTAATCAGGGTTGTGTCGGCTCCGAAGATCTTGTTCCACATGCCCCGGTCGGAGTATTTGCGTGGCGATCCCTCGAAGAAGTAGGGTGTGTCGGTGCCGCCTCTTGCGGCCCACTCCCATTCGGCCTCGGTGGGCAGGCGGTATGTTTTGCCGGTCCTTGCCGACAGCCAGCGGCAGAATATGTCGGCCGCGTAGTAGCTCATGGTGATGGCGGGTCGTTGACCTCCGCCCCACTCCTGTTCGGGGTTGCCGAAGGGCGGGGTTGGGCCGCTGAAGCCGTCCACCTCGGGGTTTTCGTTACGTTCGTTGACCAGCTCGAACGGGGTGCGTCCTTCGGTCTGGGTTTCGGCGTAGAACTGCCAGAACATGTCCCAGGTGGTTTCGGTCTCGGCCATGAAGAATCTTCCCACCGACGACTCTTTTTGGGGGCCTTCGTTGTCGGCTCTCAGGGGTTCGTTGTCGGGGCTGCCCATCATGAAGTTTCCGGCCGGGATGGCTTTCATTTTGAACGCCACTCTCGATCCGGGGATGTGCTCCTCGAAGTCGGCGAAGTTCGTCACCGTGGTCGTCTCGGGGAAGATCGGGCCCAGGGCTTCGCGGATGGGTACACCCGCCATTTTGGCGTGGGTGTAGTTGGGGTTGTAGTGACCGGCGTCGAGGTGGCAGTCGATGCAGTTCAGGTCGAGCTTTTCGGCGTTGCCCTCCCAATAGAGGTGGGCCGTGACGCCGTCGTCGCTGATCCCCTCGGGGAAGAGCTGATGGTGGCACTCGATGCACGAGGCGTTGTGGACTATTTTTCGGGCGTTCTCCATCTCGCCTTTGACCTCCCAATCTATATTTTCGGTATCCTTGAACAGGAACGACCAGATGTCCTTGATGCCCATCCCGGCTTTGGCGGCCACGTAGGCGGGCGAACCGCTGGGCGGCAGGTGGCACTCGACGCACGAGGTTTTGGTGCCGCTGCCGTTCATGTAGTGCTTCGACTGGCGCCAGCTCTCCTCCGAGGCGGGGTGCACGTGGCACGCCATGCAGCTGTCGTCCTTGGATGAGTTGACCCACGCGTAGTTGAGGCCCATCATCACGACCATTCCCGCGGCGCCTGCCGCGCATACTATTCCGGCTATCTTTTTCCAGCCCATATTATTCCCATGTTTCTTCATATCCCCGCAAAGATATAAAAAAAATCAAAAAAAAATGGCAGGCGCCCATAATTGCCGGGCGCCCACCTTTTTTTTATGCCGTTCTCCCGCGGGGTTAGTTGAACAGATACCTGATGCCGATCTGCAGACCCCAGCACTCGCTGTAATTGCGCAGACGAGACCACGTTTGGGTGGGGTACTGGCCGTTGACCTTCACCATCGAGAATGTCGGCGTGGTGGTTCCCTCGGCCATGCCCTCGTAGCGCAACACGCGGCCGTTGTTGCTGCCCGACATGCTCTTTCGCACGCCCCACTTGGAGTTGAGCATGTTGCCCACGTTGAGAATGTCGAGGCTCAGCTGGATGGTGTTGGTCTGGCCTCCGGCCTTGATGCGGAAATCCTGAATGAACCTGAAATCGAAGCGGTGGACCCACGGCGCGCGGGCGGCGTAGGCTCCGGCGTACTCGCCTTTGTGGGCGCTCAGATATTTGTCCTGCTCCATGTAGGCGAAAAACGCGTTCTCGTCCTCGGGCGTGACGAACCGTATGTCGCCCCGGCCTTTAGGGATGTACATCAGATCGTTGCCGTTGCGGTCGCCGTTCATGTCGTTGTCATACATGTAGGAGTTGCCGTAGGGCGAGTAGCCGCGGTAGAAGAGGCTGAAGGTCGACGACTTCCACTCCACGTCGGGCAGGGTGTAGGAAACGGAACCGATAACCTGATCGGGGATCACATACTGCGAACGCTGCAGGGTGGCCATGTTGGGGCCGTCGACGGTGGGAAGTCCCTGCCATGCCGAGGCGGCGGCGTTGCCGGGCATGCCCGTTATCTCCCTCATCTCGGTGTGGGTGTAGGCCGCCATCACGTCGAGGTTGCGGGCGGGCTGCGCGCGGAGTGTCAGATTGAGCGTGTAGCCGTAGCCCTTGTCGGTGTTGACCAGCACGTGGGCGTTCTCGAGTTGCCCGCCGTTGCTCTGCTTCACGTCGTAGAAGCGGCCGTTGCCCGAGGGGTATATCAGACGGTTGTCGGAGCCGCTGAAACGCTCCCATGTGCCGCTCGCCGCGCTGTTGATGGCGTAGTTGTCGAGCATCACGGCGTTGATGTTTTTTGTGTACATCGCCTCGGCCGTTGCGGTGAACGGGAAGCCGGCGGGGATCTGGTAGTCGACACCCAGGGCGGTCTTCCACACCTGCGGCATCTTGAAGTCGGGATCGACCGCCGCCACGGTTGAGCCCACCATGCCCTTGTCGGGGGTGACGACGTCGCTGATGCCCAGACGCCGCATCATCTCCTCGACCGTGGTCGCCATCCCGCCCTGGAAGGCTTCGATGAGCTTGGGGTCGATCGAGATGGGCTGGCCGTTGTTGTCCTTGGGGCTGACAATGGAGAAGGGACTCTGGGTCATGCCCGAGTTGGTGGGCATGTTGGTGAGGAACACCAGCGGCAGACGGCCCGTGAACAGACCCGTGCCCCCGCGCACAATGAGCGAACGGTCGCCGACGGCATCCCAGGTGAATCCCGCGCGGGGCGACATGTTGATCCGAGTGCGGGGCCACACCCCGGTGTCGATCCTTCGGCCGCCGAAGTCGAGCGCCTTGATGGCGTTGTTGGTGATGATGTTGTTGCGAAACGACAGCAGGTCGCCGCGAACACCCACGGTGAGCTTAAATCGGGGATTAACGTCCCACTCGTCCTGCACGTAGAAACCGAACTGGTCGAAGTCCACCGCGTTGGCCGGAACCTTGTTGCCGTTGGTGCCGAAGGTGAGGGCGAAATCGACCGGCGCGGCGTCGTTCAAAAAGTCGCTCACGCTGGCGTAACGGTAGTAACCGGTGCCGCTGCGGATATATGTGTTGTTGGCGTACTGGTGTTCGTAGCTCAGCCCGGCGGTCAGTTTGTGCCGGTCGAGGGCGATGGTGAAGTTGTCGGTCAGGGTGGTGACGTTGTTTCGCACCCCGTTGTTCCACGAAAACAGCTCGTAGCCCGCCGCGATGTAGGAGGTGAAGGTCTCGTCGCCCAGGTCGTTACCCATGATGTCGATGAAGGGGAAGATGGACGAAGGGGAGCCGCGCCACGGGTCGCGAATCTGCGAATAGGTGAACAGCAACTGATTCGAGACGCGGTCGCCGAAACGGCTGTTGAGCTCGGCCGAGAGCGAGTTTACCGCCACCACCTGAGAGTACATCGAGTTGGCGTAGGCCATCGACGACTTCGAAACACGGTTGTCGGGCGAGCGCCAACCAACGTCGTTGGAGTTGCCGTTGGGGCCCACCCACTGGGTGCTTTCGGTGTGGTTGTAGCGCACGTTGAACTTGTGGTTGCGGTGGATGTTCCAGTCCAGGCGCAGCAGGTACTTCAGGCCGCTCTCGTCGGCGGGGAAGTCGCGCCACGAACCGGTGTCGTAGCCATACTTGGTTTTGAGGTGCTCCGACACACGGCGCATGTCCTCATCGGTGGTGCGCGATATGGTCTGGTTGTCCGACACGCCGTCCTGCGAGGCTCTCCACCGGATGACCTGGGTGGGGCTCTTTTCGTACTCGATGTTGCCGAAAAAGAAGAGCTTGTTTTTGACGATCGGCCCGCCAAATGTCGCACCGTACACCGAGGTCGACTCCTTGGCGCGCGCCCCGAAATCGAAATCCTCGACGCGGTTGCCCCTCATGTCCTGATTCTGATAATAGGTGTAGGCGCTGCCGCGGAAGGTGTTGGTGCCCGACTTGGTGATGGCGTTGATGCCGCCGCCTATGAAGTTGGTCTGGCGCACGTCGAACGGAGCGACAACCACCTGGATCTCCTCGATCGACTCGAGCGAGATGGGGTTGCCGCCGCCCGGAAGTCCTTCGTTCAGCCCGAAGTTGTTGTTGAAGTTCGCCCCGTCCACCGTGAAGTTGGTCGACCGGCCGTCGCCGCCCGCAAAACCCATGCCGTTGGCGTAGGGCGACAGGCGGGCCATGTCCTCGATGCTGCGGCTGATGGTGGGCATGAGCCTCATCCGGGTGCCGGTGATGTTGACCGACGGGCCCGTCTTCTGGGTCTCGAACTTCGAAGCCGAGGCGCTCACAACCACCGCCTCGATCCGGTTGTCGGCCTCCGCCAGCCGAGTGTCGAGAACGTATGTGCCGCCCAGCTCGAGTGTGATGCCGGTGTGTACGGCGGTCTCGGCCCCGAGGTAGCTCACCTCAACTCGGTAGGGGCCGCCCACCCGCATCCCCTGAATGGAGAAACGTCCGTCGAGGTTGGTGACGGCGGCGTACCGGGTGCCCGAGGGTTCGTGAACCGACGCCACCACGGCACCCACCACGGCCTCGCCCGAGGTGTCGATGACCCGCCCCGCGAGCGTCGAGGTGGTGATCTGGGCCAATGAGAGGGTCGAAATAGCCGTGAGGCACAGGATTGCTAAAAGTAATGGTTTGATTTTCATACTCTTGAAAAGTTTTGGATTAACCGTTAAAATCATTTCGCGATACAAGTCTGTCTCTGTTTTTACATGGCGAAGGTAGTGCTATATTGTTACAATGATTTACGCCGCCGTTACGTTTGGATTAACAATGGATTGACAGTGGCGGTGTGAAATTATATCGCTATCTTTACGCCTTGATTTGCTGCATATCACATGCCAAAATTATAAACTCAAGATGAAAACCGGAGGCTCTCTCGTAACATTTTTTATCATCGCCACGCTCTTTCCCGCAACACCCGCACTCGGCTGGGGAACGGAAGGACACAACGCCATTGCACACATTGCCCAACAACACCTCACGCGACGCGCCGATAGAGAAGTGACGCGACTCTTGGAGGGTCGGAGCATGGCCTACTGGTCGGCCTGGGCCGACGGTTTGAGAGGCGACGGTCGGTACGATCTCCTGTCGACGTGGCACTATGCAAACGCCGACGAGGGACTCACCTACGCCGCGGCGCCCAAGAATCCCGCGGGCGATGTCTACACCGCCGTCGTGGAGTGTGTGTCCAGGCTGGAAGAACGCGGCACGAGCGACTCGCTGCGGGCGATGTATCTGAAATTGCTGATCCACTTCGTGGGCGACATGCACTGCCCGATGCACGCCGGACACCCGGAAGATCGGGGCGGGAACGATTTTCCGGTCAGATTCCAAAGCCGGGCGAGCAACCTGCACCGACTGTGGGACAGCGAGATAGTCGACGCCGCTCGGCCGTGGGATGCCCTTGAGTGGGCGGTGAATCTCGATTATGGAACACAACGCCGCCGCCCGAATCCGGAGCTGTCGGCGGGTGAACCTCTCGATTGGATGGAGCAGACGGTGGTGTTGTCGCACCGCCTGTACGACGACACCCCCCGCGGCGAGAATCCTCGTGGCGAGAACCCCCGCGGCGAGACTATCTCCCGGGCCTACATCACCCGCTACACCCCCGTGATAGAGCAAAAATTCCTCGAAGCCGGACATCGACTTGCCCGACTGCTTAATGAACTTTTTCCCTGATTTTTACTTTCCGATGCAGAATTTTGAGAAGATGTTGTTGAGGAGTTCGTTGGTGGTGATGGTGCCGGTGATGGTGCCAAGGTGGTGGGTGGCTTCGCGGAGATCTTCGGCCAGCAGGTCGGTCGACACTCCGGTCGACAAGCCCTCGGTCACGCGGCCGATAGCTTCGCGCGCTCGGATCAGAGCCTCGTAGTGGCGCGCACCCGATACTACCGCCGCTCCCGCCTCGAGAGCACTCACGTCGACCGCGCCGGAGAGCCACTCGCGGAGAGCGTCGAGGTTTTGGCCGGTTTTGGCTGAGATGGGGATGATCGTTTTTTCGGCCGACCACCCCGCCCCTTCGAGGCACCACTCCGCGGGAGGAGAATCCGGCGACCTTTTATCTATCTTGTTGACAACCACACACAGACGCTGGTCGGGGCGCAACCCGAGGTCGGCGATCTGGGCCTCAACATCGGCCGGATCGTGACCCGAGGAGTCTATCAGCAGCAACACCACGCCGGCCTTCGACACCGCCTGGCGGGTGCGCTCGATGCCCATCAGTTCGAGCCGGTCGCCGGTCGACCTCAGACCCGCCGTGTCGATGAACCGAAAGTCCACCCCGCCGATCACCGCCCGCTCCTCGATCCTGTCGCGCGTCGTGCCGGCAATCTCCGACACCATTGCCCGGTCGTCGCCCACCAGCGCGTTGAGCAGCGTCGATTTCCCGGCGTTGGGCCGCCCCACGATCGCCACCGGAACCCCGCCGCGAATGGCGTTGCCCAGGGCGAACGATCCGGCCAGAGTGTCCAGCTCGCCCGCGATGCGCGCCGCAAGCACGGCCAGCCCCTCCCGCGAGGCAAACTCCACCTCCTCCTCGCCGAAGTCGAGCTCCAGCTCGAGCAGCGCCGCAAGTTCGGTGAGCTCGCCCCTCAACTCCGCCAGCGCCGACGACACACCGCCCCTCAACTGCCCCATCGCAAGGGTGTGTTGGGCGCGACCGCCGGCCGCTATCAGATCGGCCACGGCTTCGGCCTGAGCAAGGTCTATCTTTCCGGCCAGGAAGGCGCGAACGGTGAACTCGCCCGGCGTGGCGGCTCGGGCGCCCTTCCCGATGAGCAGTTGGATGATCCGATTCTCGATGTAGGGCGAGGCGTGGCACGAGATCTCGACCGAGTCCTCGCCGGTATATGAGCGGGGGGCGCGAAACACGGTGACCAACACCTCGTCGATGACCTCCGCCCCGTCGCGTATCTCGCCCGGATGGACGGTATATCCCGCGGCTTGGGAGAGCATCCGTCCATTACGCGCGGCAAACACCCCCTCGACCACACCAATAGCCTCCCCGCCGCTCACCCTCACCACGGCGATCGCCCCACCCCGGCCCGTGGCCAAAGCGACAATAGTATCCCCAACGCTATGCATAAATTAATCGCCGCCGGCGTTCCGGCTTATTTGTGGATCTCTATCCGTTGGCCGATCGACAGTCGGTTGGCGTTTCGGAGGTTGTTCCAGCGTATCAGGTCGGACTGTCTCACGCCGTATCGTTCGGCGATGTGTCCGAGGGTTTCGCCGCTCCTGACGCGGTGGACGGTGGCGGTGGCGGTGAGCAGGGCGCGTGTGGTGTCGATATTTGCGGGGTTGAGATATTCGGCCAGGTAGATCGAGTCTTTGCCGTGTATCTCCTCGGTGCGCCCCACGAAGTCGGTGGTGTGGCCCAGCGGCAGCACTATGGGGTAGGTTTTGTCGAGCGCGGGCACGACATCCTTGAGGTATTGCGGATTGAGGGCCCGCACCGTCTCGATGGGAATATCGAGCGTTGTGGCCACCTGTTCGAGATGCACGAGGCGCCCCACGGCCACGGTGTCGACCACCAGCGGAAGTCCCGCCTCGGCGATCTCGATGCCGTGTTGTTTGTGGTAGGCGTAGGCGTAGGTGACGGCGATGAACGAGGGTACGTAACCGCGAGTCTCGGTGGGCAGGAAGTGGTAGACGTCCCAGAAGTTCGACGCCCCCTCTCCGGCCCTCCGCAGGGCCCGGTTTACGTTGCCCGGCCCGCAGTTGTAGGCCGCCAGGGCCAGCGTCCAGTCGCCATAGGTGCGGTACAGGAAGGCCAGATAGCGGCACGCGGCGCGGGTCGAGGCTACCGGATCGTTGCGCTGGTCGACGAAGGTGGTTATCTCCAACCCGTATTGGCGCGCCGTGGGGTACATGAACTGCCACAGCCCCACCGCACCGGCCCGCGAGCGGGCACTCGGCACGAGCGCCGACTCGATGGCGGCCAGCATGCGCAACTCCTGGGGCAGTCCGGCGGCGGCGAGCTCGGCCTCGATCAGCGGGAAGTAGTATTGCGACCGGCCGAGAATATTGCCGAGCGTGGTTCGCCGTGCGGTGGTGTACATCACTATGTACTGCTTGACGATGTCGTTCCACGGCATGCCGATGGGTGTGAGTATCGAGCGCAGACGGCGCTGGAACACCGAGTCGGGGGTGTCGCTGGTGTACACCACCGTGGTGTCGAGCCTGATGAAGGAGTCGAAATAGCGATCGTAGGCGGCCACGTTGCCCTCTCTGGCGGCAATGGTCACCAGCGAGTCGAGCGCTCCGGGATCCGGAAATATGGGTGCCGTCCGTTCCTCTCCCGCCGCGGGCAGGGCGAGGAGAAGCGCAAGTGCGAGTGTCAGTAAAGTTTTCATATGTCGTGTGGTCAAAATCTCATCGTGAACGAAAGTCCGTGGGAGCTGGCCCCCCCCCGCGCGCCGTAGGTGTAGAGGGGGTGGGCGGAGGGCTCGATGTTGAACCGCACCCTCGTCAGGTCGTCCGACACGTCGTACACCTTCATGTGTGCCGTGGCGTGGGCGTCCACCACCTGAATTATGTAGAACAACCCGAGCAAGATGATGCTCATGTCGCGGGCCCGGCGGTAGGCGTTGCGGTACTGCAACAGGTCGTTGTCGCCCCACTGACCGAAGAACTCGTCGACCGCGTTTTCGTCCATTCGCTGTTCGTAGGCGAGTTTGAATCGCTGGTAGCCGCGGTTGTTCCAGTTGACGACGTATGTAAGAACCGAGAATCCGCCCATCACTATGGGTACTTTCCAGTATGTTCGGTTGTAGAGTTGTCCCGCGCCGGGAAACACCGTTGCGAGGGTCGTGGCTTTCTTCACGTCGGTGGCTTCGCCGGCGTAGTTGAGCGCCCCGTCGACCAGAAAGTACATGTATGACAGGGCGGCGAACCCCATGGCGAGTTGCCGGTTGGTGTTGTGGCGTATCATTCCGTTCTGAAGCTCGATCATGGTGGTC
>QMCE01770182.1_pt1 | contig 10019 bp, 10 predicted proteins | sample 1821851 | NCBI WGS metagenome assembly QMCE01 (sample SAMN09453174, study PRJNA476694) | Termite gut metagenome, whole genome shotgun sequencing project. | isolation source: worker | host: Odontotermes sp. | place: South Africa:Pretoria | collected 2016-01-28 | reverse complement strand
CCACTTATTCCTTCCTGTAAGTGAAATTTTGCAGTTATTCTGTAATTGATTTTTTGCATGCTTGTTTTATTAAATGTTTCCATTTTACCTTATTATGAAAAGGAATCTTTTCATGCGCAGACTTTAGTATTAATATATGGATTATTTTCTGAAAAGCAACCGAGGTATCTGTATAATTCACATTATCTTGAGTACATTATGTACATAATCTTAATACGAAGGAAAATATATGCAGAAGTATTTTAAGACATGAATTCGGCAGACGGTTTGGCGAAGAAAAGATTATATATATTGTATAAATAGCCTGCGCATCCACTATATAATAACCGGCAGATAGGTTGGCCATACCTGCCGGTTGGGTATATATCTTTAAGACTATCTTTTTAGCTTCCTTTAACCCCCTTTTCGATTATTTTCTTGGCCGCTTCCGACAACAGATCAAGGACGGGGGAACCCATGTAACCTGACAATGCGGTCAGGCTGGCGGTAAGAAACTGGGAGGCTTCGAAGTTTTTACAGAGAAAATATACAACGATTCCTACAAATGTCGAAACAAACGAACCGACGATATAATATGAAAAAGTAGCCTTCATGCCGGGGTTTTTTTCAAGTTCCGCTACCCGCTTTACCAAGCCGCCAAACCAGGCAAGAATAATATTAATTAACACTTCAATGTAGTTAACCGGCATGGTCATCTCCTCCTTTTGACTCTTTCTCAGTGTTTACTGACAAGGGAATCATCTTGAGCCAGACGATTTGCTCCGTCAAAACAAGAAGCAGCACACCGACGATACAGATAGGAATGATAAATCCGTTAATATGGATACTGGATTCAACTATCCGTCTTTCCACACACATAAACAAGCAATACTCATCTTCCCCGCTGTAGAACCAGTGATAATATAAGGTTTCTTCCGTGCCATTGCGATCCAGCGTGACTTCGCCGTCGTTTCGGGCTGCGTTAGCAGCAATAAGGATTTCCTGATTATCGGCGTTTTTCAGCAGTTCTGACAGATAAGTCCGGTTGTAGTCATTACTGTGAAGGATCCGTCCCTCTTCGTTCATTAAGAAAGTGATAATAGCTTCTTTTTCGCCGAGGGTATTACTATAATTACGAATCATGTGGGTATAAAGGTTCCCGTATATATCACTGCTGTATCCTTGTGACGATAGTGCATTTAGTTCTCTGGAGAACCGTTTTACCGATTCGACATTAGTATCGTAAACAACAGTATGGGCGGTGTCCTTAAAAAGTCTGACCGAGTAATTTATAAAAAATAAGGTTATAAATAAAACTAAGATGGGCATTATCAGCAGGCATTTTTTCAATTCGTCTGGAATAAAAATTACGTTTGTCATAAATTTCACGAAGTCTGCAAATTACGTCTTCTTTTTTTGCAGGATTTAATTTTACTTTACTGTACAACCACCCAACAGGATTTATCTCTATTCCTAAACTATGTCTTCCAAGAACAGCCCCTGCATAAATACTTGAACCTCTGCCAGCAAAAGGATCGAGGATATAATCTCCTTTCTCAGAATAATTACTTACAACATCAAAAGCAAATTCTACAGGAAACATTGCATAATACGGACCAAATCGAGCCCATCTGGATTCAGCATTCTGATGAGTTTTTGTTACCAGATCAATATCAATCATTGCTTTGATTTCTCCCTGATTTCTCTTGCAACTTCTTCAAATATTCGTTTACCTAAGTTTAATGGTATTGCCGCCTCGGCATGTGCTGAAACAAGAGGAGAAACCGCATTTGGATAACGGCTTGAAAACAGTTTATCAAGTAAATTCATTACATCAGCTAATCTTGAAAATTGAGAGGGTTTAGCAGTTGCCAAATTTGCTTGATTTTTATCATAAGTCGCTATTGTTGAAACTATTCTTTGTCCTAATTCTGTTTTGTAAAAGAATTTTCGTCCAAAATAAGTATCTTGACCATATGGTTTATCACTCTCGCTAAAAATAATATTCTTTTTAATGTAATTATCATCTAATAACAATGCAGATTGTGTTGGAAACTTGTCTGATATACCGTCTTTTGTCATATCAATAGATTCAAAATGATTTACAAAAGTACCTGTCTTTTCTATTCCGATTATTAGTAAATCTTGACCGTTTATTTGTTTTTGCAGTTTATTTATTCTTTTAATTTCATAATGGATTACCTTTGTTAACCAAGAAGAAGTGCTGAAAACAGCTAATGGACCATCCATTATAAAAGCAACACGCCGCAAAGTAGATAACCAGCCTTTTTCCTCAAAAGACCTTAAAATATGAACTAACCACAATTTTTCAAAAGTGAACATTGTTTGACCAAACAACTCACCGTTACTGCTGCCGTTGTTCATTAACGAATGTAATCGTAACGCATCCGTGGAAAATAAAACTTCACCTGAATGGGGACAAGGATATTCCCCATAGCCATAAGTCATATCTTTATCTTCATAACCTTCAATTGGATTTGGTGGTAAGTTCCTTTCACAAAAATGCTCTTGTTTTATTTTAAACAAATATTCGTATGTGCCAAGTAATGTTTCACATTCTGAAAAAATCGTATTACTTTGTAACTCTTCAAACAACACTCTACGAAACGATGCTTTTGCATTTTTTTCATCACCCAAGATTACATTACAGCCTGGAAAAACGCTCTCAATTGTTGAGGCTTTTTCGGTATCTCTAAACAATTTTGGATCAATAAATTCGGATTTTTCAAGTTCATTAACTTTATTCAAATCAATCAAGACAGAGGCAATGGTAACATAACCGATTTCTGCACAAGGGAACCCATTTTCAACCATCGCTTCTAAATGGCTACCGTCAATAGCAAGCACTAAATCCGGTTGTAAAGTACTTTCGGAAAGGTCGGATTTTTTCGTAATTATGTCTTCAAAATCCTTTGTATCTTCTACTTTGGGTCTTACTTTAAACCGTTTTTCAAGCGCCTGCACTTTTTCGCTTTCGCGCAAACGCCGTAATGGTTCATAACTTGCAAATTCGCCTTCAAAGCCCATGCATTATTCCTTCTCTATATCAAATTTATCAACTTGAACCGGAATAACAAAAAGATTGCTTAAGGTTTTTACCCGCAAAAATCCCTTGTCCTGCGCCCGCCTGATTGAAGGAACAAAATCATCAAAATCATAATACTTGCTCAATTCTTTGGTTTCATCAGAATTGTTTAAATGACTGATAAACCAATTTGCCGTATTTTTTAGAATGTTTTTCTGAATACTGCTCACTTCTTGTGTGGCATAAACCATTCCGATACGGTATTTTGCGCCCTCTTTGGCTGTTCGCACCCAAATGTTTTTTGTATCCAAATCCGTACCATAAGGCAATATGTTGTGTGCTTCTTCGATATACACAAGTATTTCAGGAATTTTGGTATCGCCTTTAATAAATCGCGCTTTATTCCCATTAAATATCTTGTTTATTATTCTATCTGCGGACGATTGATTCAAATCCGGCTCGCCTGTAGATTGGTCAATGATTACCAATTTACCGTCAATTAAATGATTGTAAATATCTTCTGCATAATCGCTTGAAGTATCTGCACTATGCTGCTCTACGGCTTTACCTATTTTTCTTGTTCCATTCGGATATTGGAAAATCCCAATGATTTTTTTCAAATCTTCGTCTGCCCATCGGTCACCAGAACCATTAGGACGATTTACATACGCGCTTTCAAATGCCTGATAACCGCTTCCGTTATCTCTTATGAATTTATCTAATGACTCAAAAGCGTTAGCAAGTTGCCCCCAAGTTGCATTTTGATTATCAAAAATTTGTACTGCCGATTGATAATCAATAGCATTTTCTCCATTGCTATTCCGCATTGCATCAAGCAAATCTTTATTAAATAAACTTCTATTATTTGGCTTCAAATTTGGACGCAAATTTTGGGGGACAGGAAAGCCTGCTCTTGCAAGAACGGAACGATATGCCAAAACTCTACGATTATGCCTTGTAATTGCACTATAATCATCAGGGGCTGGTGTTTCAAAACTAACCTGACAGAAATTTTTAATGTAAGCAGATGTGTCTTCTGCTAATATATTGTTAATAATTTCTTTGCCTATTTGCAAATTTTCATCAAGATAAAAATTCAGCAACATTCGTATCCTGTCAGGATCATTTGGGTGCGGTGTAATTCCATAAGTAACGACTTCGTTTTCTTTTTTTCCATCTATCAATTTGTAAACATTTTTCAAAGCAGAATTATTGTCCTGCACATTTTCATTGGCATATTCGCCGTTGGGGTCAAAAATAATCTGACCTATACGCAACAATGTCTCATCTTGGTTTTCAGGTTTCCGCAACTCGAACACTGATTTTGCAATAATTTTTGTCGTATTTGATTTTCCTGTTCTTGTCATTCCAAACAAGGCTGATTTTTGAGAAAGTAAATCGGCAGGATAAATATAGACAGGCACATCATCTATTTGCTGATATTTCCTATTTGTAGAAGCATAGCGGACTTGTCCGAGTTTAACCCTTTCGGTATTGCCGTATTTTTCAATATGCTCTTGAATGGTGGAAGGGGCAGCGTAATTCACAATTTCTTTGAGTGCAATACCGTTGGGTTTATAAACTTTTAATCCTCTGTTTGGATAATAATTTGAAATATCACTGCCAAATTTTAGGCTAAGTGGAGCTTCGCTGTTTTGCGGATTTTCTTCTAAAAAGAAAGTGCCTATTATCCGACATTCAACACCTGCAAAACTGAGCAAATTTTTAGTGCGAATATCCATCGAACCTGCATCGTCCCAATTCTTATTGGTTTCTCCACTAATTCTTTGAGCCGTTTCAACTCTGATCCGTTCTGCTTCTTTGTCCTGTGGTAAAGCTGCCGCATCTTTTACACGCAAAAGAATGAAAGAAGAATCTTCCTCTTTAAAATCAATATTTGAATTGTTTGGATCAATTCTTGAAGCGATAAGAAAACTCAAACTTGGTATTCCGCCAACATCGTGCCTGTGCTTGTCATGAATGATCACTCGTGCTGTTTCGTAGTTAATAGAATACAAATCGCCAACCAAATTTTCAGGTTGAATGAGTTTTTGAAAGCATTGTTGTGTTTCAATTTTTTTGTCGTTTTCACGGCGTGCCGTAATGCCTTTTTCTATACTCATATTTTACCTCCTATTTTTACACCAGTTTCAGGTATGCTACTTTGTTGAACTGAACTCCCATTTTTGAGATAATTATGTAACATTATATCAATAAACAAATATGGTTTCAACTCACCCGCTTCTGCTGAACTCCCGCCAATAATTCTTTTCTTTACAAATACGACAACGGCACGGCGACACTATTTTCTGAAAGCGGGAGGGGCGCGTCAACAAAACAAATCAGGGCTCCTGTGCCAACGTTGATTCCAAGCGATTTGAGCGTTTCAAAGTTTTTCACATCTTTCAGTGATGGCGCGGCAGTGCGTTTTATTTCTACGGGATATATGGCTCCGTTTTTTTCAATCAATAAATCGATTTCTTTTTTGTCTTTATCTCTGTAAAACCAAATATTGGCGCGTTTGCCGTTATGCCAATAGCTTTTGATGATTTCTGAAATGACGTAGGTTTCAAGAATCGCGCCGTTCATTGCGCCGTTTTGTAATACCTCCGGGGTGTCCCATCCTGTCAGCCAGCACGCAAGTCCTGTGTCAAAAAAGTATAGTTTGGGTGTCTTTACGACTCTTGACGTCATATTGTTGGAATATGGATGTAAAAGATATACCAAACCTGATGTTTCGAGTACAGACAGCCATGCTTTTATGGTGTTTATGCTTACATCCACGTCCCGTGCTATATCCGCATAATTCAGCAGCTGCCCTGTTCTTGCGGCAGCCGCTTTCAAGAATTTCAAGAACGTGTACTCTTGTTCGATATTGATGATCTGCCTGACATCCCGCTCAATGTATGTTGAAATATACGAATTGTAAAACATATCCCAATCCATTTTTTCTGAGGCGATGAGCTTCGGATAGCTTCCTTTCCAGATGCCGGCGTAAACAGTTACAAGAGACATTGCCGCCGCATGTGTTTTGAGCTCAAACGAAGGTAAAAATGGGGCCGTATCAGCCTTATCCAATTTTTCTGCCTGCGAAAATCCTTGAAGGTTTAATATTGCGGCGCGGCCCGCAAGACTTTCCGTTACATTTTTCATCAGATTAAACATCTGTGAACCTGTCAGCCAAAACAACCCGTCCCGCTGTCACACAACAACTTGATCTGGGGGAAAAGCTCCGGCGCGTACTGCACCTCATCAATCAACAGCGGAGGGGTATAGGTCTTAAAAAACAAGGCAGGGTCTGTCCGGGCAAGATTGCGGATATTTACATCATCAAGGGATATGCTCGTCCGCTCATCCTGTGTATGTTCAAAAACTGTGGTTTTCCCTACCTGCCGCGGTCCCGTAAGCAGTACCACAGGGAATGTTTCAGAGGCCTTTTGTATTGTTTTGGAAATAGTTCGTTTATAGTACATAAGCTAATAATACAGCAATTTACCGTGATTATCAAGAATTTTCCGTCTAATATGCAATCGCATTGCATATTAGACGAATTATCATTTATGCAATGGAAGGTTAGCTTTGCTCGCCTCTGTGTACAAATGGAAACCGACAGCGGCAGGAGGATTTTCCTTCAACTACTAAAAACGCTGCGTAACAATCGGCTTCATATTTCGGCAGCCTGATTTTTCTTGGCTGTCATATCCAGCAATACAACGGAATCGGAGACAGCATTATCATACTTTCCAGAAGCGTTGAAATATTTTGCGGGTAATCCGCAGTGAGGACATGATTCCGCGCGGTCCGAAATTTTATTGTTACAATCAGGGCAGGAAATCAGCGGCATAAAACCTCCTCATAGAATCCTATCAAATTACATATCTATCTCAACAACCTTCCCCGCCGCAAGGACGGCAGCGTGATCGATAAGCCGCTGGTTAGATGAGCCCCGGAATGTAAGATCAATGTTTTTAAGTTCCTTGATATAGGGGCCGTCCACAAGAATGTCGGTTTCCTGAATAAGAGAGCGCCAATCGCTTTGGGAAGAAGAAACAAGTTCTTCCCATACGTAACCTGTGTAGGTTATTACAGTTAATCCCAAAGCGTGAACTTCCCGCGCAAGATTGGCGCAGGCTGCCGCCTGGGTGAAAGGTTCTCCGCCGGAAAGGGTCAGCCCCGACAGAAGCGGATTGTCTTTTATCGCTTTGAGGATTTCTTCCGGCGAAATAATCTTGCCGCCGTTAAAAGGCTGCAACTGGGGATTGTGGCAGCCCGGACAGGAAAAGCAGCAGCCTTGAACAAACACCACATAGCGGAATCCCGGTCCGTCCACAATGGACTCACTTTCGATTCCGCCAATGATGAGCGATTGATCATTATTCTCCGGCAGCATGAGACGCGCTCTCTGTCTGCATGTGAAGATGTTTCACCCGCTCGCGTTCCTCCGCGCGCTTGGCATCATTGAAGCGGTCAAGCGTTCCTACGAGGTAACCGGTAATCCGGCGGATGCGTTCAAAGGGAATACCGTCTTCGCTCCGTCCGCATTGGGGACAGGTTTCCCCGATAATTCCCCGGTATCCGCAGACGGGATCTCTATCAACAGGATGATTCAAACTGCCGTAACCGATGCCCGTTTCTTTCATGGCGCGGACAACTTTCTCAAAGGCTTCAGGATTCTTGGACGCGTCTCCATCAAGTTCTATATAACTAATGTGCCCAGCGTTTGTTAAAGCATGATACGGCGCTTCAATCTCAATCTTTTTAAACGCGCCAATCGGATAATATACCGGAACATGGAAACTGTTCGTGTAATATTCGCGGTCCGTAACGCCCGGTATTACACCGAAAAGTTCCCGGTCCATTTTTACAAAACGTCCGGCGGTTCCCTCGGCGGGAGTCGCGATCAGCGAAAAATTCATCTTGTGTTCCAGAACCGCTTTATCCATACGGCTTCTAAGATGACCGATAATCCGCAGCCCAAGTTCCTGGGCTTCCTGCGTTTCCCCGTGATGCGATCCGCAAAGCGCCTTAAGGCATTCCGCAAGACCGATGAATCCGGCAGTCAGCGTTCCATGTTTCAGAATTTCGCGAAGTTCATCTTCCCAAGCGAGTTTGTCGGAATCAAGCCAAATTCCCTGTCCCATAAGGAAGGGATAGTTCTTCACTTTTTTCCTCGCTTGAATTTCAAAGCGTTCCAAAAGCTGATCAATTACAAGATCAGTCTTTGCGTCAAGGTCTTGGAAAAATTCATCAATATCGCCTTTTGCTTTCAGCGCAATCCGCGGAAGATTGATCGTGGTAAAACTGAGGTTGCCGCGGCCGAATGTTGTCTGCCGCTCCGGATCGTGAATGTTAGCAATAACGCGGGTTCGGCAGCCCATGTAGGCGATTTCTGTTTCCGGCTGACCTTCTTTATAATATTGAAGATTGAACGGAGCGTCCTGAAACGAAAAATTCGGAAACAGCCGCTTTGAACTCACCTTACAAGACTGCTGAAAAAGATCGTAGTTGGGATCGCCGGGATTAAAATTGATGCCTTCCTTAACCCTAAATATCTGAATCGGGAAGATCGGAGTTTCTCCGTGACCAAGTCCCGCTTCCGTAGCTTTGAGAAGATTCCGAACCAGCATACGGCCCTCAGGGTATCGGTTCCGTAGTTGATGGAGGAAAATGGTATCTGCGCTCCGGCGCGGCTGTGCATGGTATTAAGATTGTGAATCAAGGCTTCCATAGCCTGGTAGGTTTTCTTGTCTGTTTCATATAATGTTGTACTTCGGGTAAATTCCTGTATACGGGTAATCTGATCCGCGGAAAGTTTTCGGCTCAAAAGATCAGTTTCCGCTTGAGTATAAGCATCATCGTTTTCAAGGGCGGGCTTGCATCCTTTAGAAAAAAGTTCCTCCCCTATCATTTCTTTTAAAGATTCACTGTTTCCCGGTGTCAAAAGATCGAGTGCCTTAAAAAGATTATCGCGGTACAGTTTGGCGTAGGTTTTGGCAACGCCGGGGGCAAGGCCGTAATCAAAGTTCGGAATACTTTGTCCGCCGTGCTGATCGTTCTGATTCGATTGAATAGCGATGCAGGCAAGCGCCGAATAACTTTGAATATCGTTCGGTTCGCGGATAGTTCCGTGGCCGGTCCCGAACCCGCCTTTAAAGAGCTTCGCAATATCAATCTGGCAGCAGGTAGTTGTTAAAGTCAGGAAATCAAGATCGTGGATATGAATATCCCCGTCATGATGGGCTTTTGCGTGATCCGGTTTGAGAACAAATAATTCATTGAACTGCTTGGCGCCTTCCGAACCGTATTTCAGCATGTGCCCCATGGAAGTATTGCCGTCAATATTGGCATTCTCGCGTTTCAGATCGTTATCTTTTGCGTCCTTTGTGGTGATTTCCTCAAAAATCCGCATAAGGCGGGTATTCATCTCCCGAATGCGGGTCCGTTCCGCACGGTACAAAATATACTTCTTCGCGGCGGCGGAAAGCCCGTTTTCTATGAGGATTTGTTCTACCGTATCCTGAATGTCCTCTACGCCGGGAGCCTTTTCCCTGAAAGATGTCTCCAACCGTTCCGCCGTCAACTCGGACAGATTCATCGCCTCTTCCCAGCTCATCGTTCCCGCGGCAAGTCCTGCCTTGTACACCGCGTTCGTAATCTTTTCAATGTTGAACAGGGCTTCTCTGCCGTCTCTTTTTAAAATCCGTGTAGCCATTATATCCTCTCCCTTCCCATATCATATTATTATTATCGGCAGAAAAGATCAATATATAGCGTTATTAAATTTTCTATTGCGCTATGTGTGGTGTATCATAGTAGACTTTCAAATCCCAAGTTCCTTGTAGACCTCATCAGCCGGATAGGTTTTCATTTTCCCACTTTTTATCTGTGCCAAAATTTTTTCAGCTTCAGAGGCATCTTCCATAGCAGCAGATCGGCCGTTTTAGCAAAACACAGACGCATCTGGCGCAGGCGCAGATGCTCCTGCACACGATAT
>QMCE01013187.1_pt1 | contig 10020 bp, 9 predicted proteins | sample 1821851 | NCBI WGS metagenome assembly QMCE01 (sample SAMN09453174, study PRJNA476694) | Termite gut metagenome, whole genome shotgun sequencing project. | isolation source: worker | host: Odontotermes sp. | place: South Africa:Pretoria | collected 2016-01-28 | reverse complement strand
TGTTGAATTGATTACCTCTAAAATCCCCCGTATAAAAGTATTTTTGAAGGCTGTGTTGCGGTATAAATCTCTTTTATTTAAGGGACGTGACCCCGTTGAGATTACGTAGCAATCTCAACAAAAAACCACCCGCTATGCGGGTGGAGACAAATGTTATACAAAAAACGCCTTACCCAAAAGTATACTGTGGAAGTCTTAGCCCACAAGTAAACAGGAGGTAAGGCTCGAATGGCAAATAAAACGAATTCGCTGTCGCGTATAAGTCTGAAATATATGTTTGAGAGTAGGCATTTCTGAGCGGAAAGATATTATGTAAGCTCGGTGGGATTGAATGAAACGACGATCAGAAAATATATCGAAGAACAGGAATCGCGCAAAAAAGCGCGGAATAAACTGATCGTGAAAGAATAAGAAGCCCGCTTGAGAGGATGGTAGAAGTAGCGTAGAAAAAGCGTAAAAACCCCTTCAAGGGGTGGCGACGAGTCAAAAGCAGTGGGCTTGAACGTAAGTGAAAGCCAGCGCCTTTAGACGCTGCTGGCAACCACGGCTTATAGCCGCAGTGCAAACCACCCGCTATGCGGGTGGTTCTGATTTTTTGTCAATTAATTGCAAAAGATGTGTAATATCTTTCGTTATAAGCGGCCGCATGGAATCCTTGAAACGTGAGCAATCTATTGAAAGAACTGCCTGTTTAATTTCAGCGTGTAATTCTTTTTTGCATGACACAATGAATTTCAAATATTGCAAAACCTGCCTTACAGCAGTTGGTTTTTCATCGTGAACCGCGTGTAATATATTATCAATTGCCTTGTTGATTTTATTGTCGCGATCCCATTTTGCCTGTTTGCACAGCAGCCTGAATCCCCTGACTCTTACAACATATTTTTCGCTTTTTAACATGGCGATAAATTTATCAACATACGGATAAAGAATATTTTCATGTTCGGAAAGCGCTTCAAGTTCCCGCAGCGCCGCATAAGCGTTTTTTGTATCTCCGTCATAAAGACATTTCAGCTTGTCAATTATTTCCATAGCTGACACCTAAAAACACTCCGAATATTTCCCCGTTCACATTTTTCTCGCAATTTATCGCGCTGGATCGGGTTTTTCCTGCCCTGCGTGAAATTGCTTCTTAACGGCGCAGCAGTTTTTCTTCAAGGAAAGCCGCAATTCCCTCGTCCGCGTTGGAAGCAAAAATATAATCCGCCGATGCTTTTACTTTTTCCCTCGCGTTTTCGGGAGCTGCGGAAAAACCGGCAACGTTAAACATCAGAATATCATTTTCCTCGTCTCCCAGAGCCATCACTTCTTCCCGTTTCAGCCCAAGATTTTCCATTACGATTTTGAGTCCTTCGCCTTTTGAAACTCCGGCGTTCATTATTTCCAAAAAAGTGGCGTAAGTTCGCGCAATATAAATACGGTCTCCGAACCGCTCGATCATTTTATTTCTGATCTCATCGTGCCGCGCCGGATCGGTTATAAACATTGCTTTAATGCAGCCCCGCAAACCAGGAATCGCAATGGCCTCTTTCAAGTCTTTTACAACAGGAATTATACCAGTATGATTGCGGTACATTTCCGCTTCCGGGGAAAGTTTATCAACCACCAGCGCTTCGTATTTGCCGTTTCCGCAGTCAATGCCGGGAGGAAGATATATCTGAAAATGAACGCCCATGCTCCGCGCTATTTCAATTCCGAATTTAACTACTTCCAAATCCAGAAGATTCATGCTGATAATATTGCCTGAAGGCATATCTATTACTTCCGCGCCGTTGAAAAAAACCATCGGCCCTGCCGCGCCGATTGCGCGGCGGTATTTTTCCGCCGCCTCGACAGCTCTTCCGGTACAAAATAACACGTAATAGCCGCGTGAAATCAGTTCTTTCAAAACTTTGGTTGTCCGTTCTCCCAGAGAAGTGTCCGGTTTAAGCGCGGTTCCGTCGAGGTCAAGGGCGAGAGCTTTTATTTTCATACAATGAATTTAACACGCTTCACGCGGACTGTAAAGGCTGGCGGCTCTTTGTCTGCCGTGATATAGTTCCCGTATGACTGAAAACAGCGATTACCTTACTCGCCAGCTTATTACGTATCTGGGCAACAAACGCTCGCTGCTGGATTTTATCGGCGGCGGAATCGAAAAGGCGCAAAAAAGGCTGAAAAAAAATAAATTAAAAACATTCGATGTTTTCAGTGGATCGGGAATTGTCGCCCGTTTTTTGAAACAATTTTCTAGTTTATTGATTGTAAATGATCTAGAAAAATATTCATCGTTGATAAATCAATGTTATTTATCGAATCAAGACGAAATCGATATTCCGTTATTGCAAAATTATTACAATGAAATTATCGAACAATCAAATAATCCGCGCTTAAAAGGAATCATTTACGAATTATACGCGCCGAAAGATGACAACAATATAAAGCTTGGCGAAAGAGTTTTTTTCACTTCACGGAACGCGATGTACATTGACACCGTTAGGCAGCTCATCGAAAAAATTCCCCCGAACGCGCAAAAATTTTTTCTCGCCCCGCTATTGTCGGAAGCGTCAATTCATGCCAATACTGCGGGGGTTTTCAAAGGTTTCTATAAGAACAGGGAAACCGGCGCGGGACAATTTGGCGGCATGAACCGGGACGCTTTGTTCAGAATAACGGGCGATATTAAACTGCCGTTTCCTGTATTCAGTAATTTTAATTGCGAAACAATTATTCTCAACGGCGATTCAAACAAAATAGCGGAAACACTGCCCGAAGTCGATCTGGCGTATCTTGACCCTCCGTATAATCAGCACCCTTACGGTTCAAATTATTTTATGCTGAATTTAATACTGGATTACAAATATCCTGAAAATATAAGCCGGGTATCCGGTATTCCTCAAAAATGGAATCGTTCCAATTACAACAAAGAAAACGCCGCGTTAAAAAACCTGACGGAACTTGTGGAAAATATCAAGGCAAAATATGTATTAATTTCATTTAATTCAGAAGGTTTTATTGGCGTTGAACAAATGACGGCCATGCTGAAAAATATTGGCAAAGTCGAAGTGCTGGAAACCAAATACAACGTGTTCAGGGGAAGCAGAAATCTGAATAACCGTGACTTCCATGTAAAGGAGTATCTGTATTTGCTTGAAAAAAAATAGGGCGCAAAAAATCGTTTGACAAAATTATCCGGCGGGAGGAGGGGAGCGCCTTTTTCCGGTGAACTCGTCAACTTCCATTTTATACACGGCGACAGTATTCAATACCGCGTCATCATAACTGAACGGAATATCTTTTCCGGTTTGATGCCGCATCAGCGCGTTCAAAGCCGCGACTTTTTCTTCCCTATCCTCAATAAAAGAAATTGTCCCGAAACCAATCAGACTGGCAAACGTGAAACCAGTGCGGCAGGCAATGTCGTCCGGTATCAGTCCGTGTTCGGTATCAATTTCAAAACAAGCGCGGGGATTATTACGCAGAATATCTATTTTTCTGCCTTCACGCGCGCTGTGAAAGAAAAGCGTCAGAACATCATCACAAAAAGTATAGCCGAAATTAAGAGGAACTATATACGGCGCGTTGTTTTCCGCAAGGCCGATTCTGCATACTTTGCATTTTTCCAGCAAAGCAATTTTTTCATTTACATCCGTAATCTCTCGATCTTTCCTCCGCATAACCACCTCCGTCTGTGCCGCTAAAACGGCGGGTAAAACAGGGCATCATTGCCCGCGCAATGTTCCTCCGGCCTTATACACAAAAACGATAATATGTGATAGCATAACCAAAATAAAGTTCCTCGGAAATTTCAGTTTTCGAGGAACTTCTATAGCAAAACTGCATTTTGCGCAGCGTTTTGGAACAAAACGGGAGCAAATGCACAGACTTCCGAGGTAACTAACCGGGTTTCCGAGGAAGTCTAATATACTATAACGCACAATGGAGTAATCAATGAAGTGGTTTGTACTTGGAACTGCGGTTCTTATGTATGCGCTGGTAATTATTTTTCCCGCAAGAAAATCGTGGGCAACTCTGGGAGCGGCGCTCGTTATGATAATTGCCCGCGCGGTCAGTCCCATGCAGGCGATGACAGAATTGATCGACTGGAATATTCTTTTAATTTTTACGGGAAGTTTGATTATCGCCGAACTTTTTATTTATTCCCGTGTTCCCGCCGTAATAGCCGATTCAATTATGAAGCGCGCGCCCAATGCGGGAATCGCCATTGTATCAATACTGATGATGACCGGAATTATTTCCGCGTTTGTCGAAAATGTCGCAACGGTACTGGTAATGGCTCCTATCGCGCTTGCTTTCTGCGCCAAACTCAACTTGAATCCGAAAATGTTTATGACGGGACTTGCGGTAATGGCTAACCTTCAAGGAACGGCTACTCTGGTGGGTGATCCGCCTTCGATGATTTTTGCCGATTTTACCCGTTACGGATTTAACGACTTTTTTGTGTATCAGGGACGGCTTTCAATTTTCTTTGCGGTACAAGTTGGAATGATAGCCGGAGCGATTTATTTTTATTTTTTCTTTGCGCGTGTTGGAAAAGAAAAAAACCTTACAGAAAGTGAAAAAATAAAAACGATAGTACCCACGATACTGCTTCTTATGATGATTTTGGGACTGGCGGCTGCTTCCTTTATTTTCGGCGGATTAACTATCGCGTCAGGAATTCTGGTAATGGGACTGGGGATTTTCGGATTTTTCTGGTATTGGTTTATCCAACGGGAAGGCTGGGAAAAATCCCGCGAACTCATCAAAACACTCGACTGGGATACCGTGCTGTTTCTGATAGGCATTTTTGTCGTGATAGGCGCGGTTTCTGAAGTCGGCCTGCTGGAAGATTTTGCGGCGCTGCTTTCAGGAATTATCGGAAACAATGTGCTTATGGGCTTTTTGTTAATTACTGTGGTCTCTATTTTTATTTCCGGCTTTGTGGACAATGTTCCCTACATTATTGCAATGCTTCCCGTTGCCTCAACTCTGGCGGAACAACTTTCGCTCAGGCCGGAACTTTATATGTTCGCTCTTTTGATCGGCTCATGTTTGGGCGGAAACCTTACTCCGTTCGGCGCTTCGGCGAATATTGTTTCCGTGGGTATTTTGCGTAAACAAGGCGTGCCGATGAATTTCGGGCAATGGCTGAAAATCGGTATTCCGTTCACGCTGATTACCACCACTGCTTCGGCGGCGTTCGTCTGGTTCGTGTGGAGATAAACGCAAACATTTTTCCGGGGGCGGCCTGAAATCGCCGCCCCCGCCTAAACCAGCTCTCCGTCCTTTTCGATCACCTGTTCCGATCCATCGTCAAACACGGCGGTAATTGTGGGATTTTTAACCAGACCGTCCAGATGGATCAGACAGGGAGCGTCATCGTCATAATTCATGCCGACAGCAAAATGACAGGTGCGAAACGCCTTTTCATCTTCCAGCATATTCCCTGAAATTTCAGCCTTTGGATTCAGCCCGATCCCCAGCTCGCCGATATTGCGGGCATTACGCGCATATATCTCCCCAAAACCGGCCGACAGTTTTCCAGCGCGTTCAAATTCAACCGCGCTCATCTCCGCCGCTTTAATAGTATGCAGCAAGCTATCGGCCTCAGCCCCGCCGCGAATATCCGTTATCAATCCTTTTTCCACAACACATTCGATAGGTTTCCGAATTAAAATTACGCCTTCATTTACGCTGATAGAACCGTCAAAACAAATACGTCCTTCCGCCGTTCCATTTTCCGGGCTGATAAACGTTTCACCGGCGGGAAGATTGCCCCCGCTGCCCGGACGCGAAAAATCTCCGTCGTCAGTTTTTGCCGCTCTGTTCCGCAGCCCGATAGTAATATCCGTGCCGCCAGGAGCGCGTACATGAACAGACACCGCCCTATCCAGCGTCTCCTTAATCGCCGCGCACCGCCCCCGCAGTTCCGCGTAATCAACCGGCACAGTGCGGATAAAAGAATCAACCGTAGCGGACGGCGACCAAAAAGCCCTGCAGCATTTTTCGCCGTGCAATAACAAATGAAAAATATGATCGTATTTTACGCCATCATACTCATACGGACTAGCAATTCCCTGCGGGTCTTTCCCCAGCTTTTCCGCGCTCATCGAAATAACAACTTCAGGCCGCGCATTAAAAGCGGCAATCACACCCGGCTCCGCAAACTCCAGCTGCGTTTTGACCGGCTGAAAAATCAAAACCGGACACCCGCCCGCGACAAGACTCGCGTCATACAAAGCCTCGGCAATAGCCAAAGCATCAGGAGCCGGATTCCCCACAATCAAAACCTGCTCCCCCGCCCGCACCTTGAGCGAAGTCTCAATAGCAATCCGCGCCGCTTCCTCAAGCCGCCCCCGCGCCTCGTCCGCCCCCAGAGAACTCAAATCAGAAAATTTCCAAATCCTGCTACCCATAAATTACCCCCAGAATAAAATAAAAAGCAAAATAAAAAAAGGGCTGTCCGGCAGAGCCGGACAGCTTCGGAGTTTTGCCATACGGCAAAACTCCACACATTTATCGCATTGAGAAAGGGGGGCTGTTTCCACACGGCCCCCCGCATACAGCCGCGTTTTCCGTCCGCCCCCCTTACGTCTCCGCCCGCTGCCGCAGGCTGCGCCTATCCCCCAAATATGGCAATAGACAATCTAGAAATTCCATCTTTTTAACCCACTCTATCTATGGTGTACCCAAGTGCTTGTGACACCATGACTTTTGGGTGACTGTCACCCCTACCAATCCTCGCCGGAGGCGAATGGTTGGGGGATAGGCGCAGACTGCTTGCGGGCTGCGGCGTAAGGGGGGCGGGCGGGAAATGTTTCAGTGTGCCGGTTGTGACGGTCTGGAAACAGCCCCCCTTTCTTTTGGATTATTAATATGTTTATGTGGAAAAGATAAAAAGTTCGGGTGTTGCGCTGGTTTTTCCTCGACAAAACTACAAAATGTGATATAGTGGGGTTGTGATGTCCGAAGTGAATGATTCAGAGGGTTTAATGACCGCTGTGGCGTTGTGCGCGGTTGGGGCGGAAAAGGCGCTTTCAAATGAATTGAAGAAGCTGGGGTTTCAGCTTGTGGATTCTGGGTTTGGCAGGGTGAGGTTTCGGGCGGATACGGGTGGTTTATTGCGCTCTCATGGGACTGCGGACGGCGGACAGGGTTCTGCTGGAAGTTGGTTTTTTTGCGGCTGGGGATTTTGATGGTTTGTTCGAGGGCGCGCGGGAGCTTGCGTGGGAGCATTTGATTCCGGCGGAGATGGGTCTTGCTGTTGTTAAAGTGCGTTCAAATCGTTCGCAGCTTAGGGCTGAAACGAGTATTCAGGCGGTAACGCACAAAGCTATTGCCGAACGGCTTTGTGATAAGCATAAAATTTCCCGGATTCCCGAAGGCGGCCAAACGGCGGAAGTCAGGGTTTATGTTGAAAAAGATATGGTTTCGTTGCTGTTGGATTTGAGCGGCGAGCCGCTTTTCAGGCGGGGATACCGGACGGAGGGGGGGATTGCTCCGCTGCGCGAAACTACTGCGGCGGCGATACTGCTTCTTTCGGGCTGGCGGCGGAAATTTCCGTTGTATGATCCGTTTTGTGGTTCGGGGACGATTCTGATTGAGGCGGCGATGTACGCCTGGGATTTGGCTCCTGGACTGGGGCGGCGTTTTGCTATTGAGAATTTTCTGTTTGCCGACAAAAAAGCTGAGCGGGAAACGCGGGAGGAATTCCGCGCGCGGGTGAATTTGGACAGGATTATCAGGATTGCCGGAAGTGACGGGGACAGCCGGGCGGTGTCTATCGCGCAATCGAATTGTGAGCGGGCGCGGGATTTGGCGGAGGGCAGAGCGCCGGGCAAGGGGATACGTCCGGCTGTGCTGACGGAAAGCGCTCTCCGGGGTATGCCTGTGCTGCGGGCGCGGACTATGGACAAAGCGCGGTTTCCTTTTGAGATGGCTGAGCGGGACGCGGCGGAAAGCCCGGAAAAAACGTCTGCGGGATTTATCGTGACGAATCCTCCGTATGGCAAGAGGTTGGGTGAGACTGGCGAGGCGGAGCGTATTTACAGTGAAATGAAAAAACTGGGCGGACATTTTTCCGGCTGGAAACTTGCGGTAATAACGGATCATCCGGGGTTTGAATCGTTTTTTGGCAGTAAAGCTGATTCGTGCAGGGAAATAAGCAACGGGGCTGTTCAATCGTATTTTTATCAATATGAACGGATTTCAGGATAAGGGGGAAGTGAGTGTCCATTGTAGTCGAGCATGAAAAGCGAAGAAAGGAAATTCTCGAAAAGGCGCTTGATGTTTTTATGGACGAGGGTTTTGAGGACGCGACATTTCAGAAGATCGCCGACCGCTGCGGTATAACCCGGACGACTTTGTATATTTACTTCAAAAATAAAAGGGATATTTTTAATTACAGTATTAAGTTGCTTTTGATCAAAGTCGAGGAAGATATTCAGCAAATCCGCGCGGACACATCTCTGGGCGGCGCTGAAAAAATCACTGTTATTCTGCTGAATATAATGGATCGTCTGACGGAGAATCGCCGGCTTCTTTCGATAATTCTTGATTATCTTTTGTATCTTTCCCGTATAGATTCTGATCCTGAATTGCGTGTCCGACGGCGCACGCTCAGGCTTAGGCATATTTTGTCCGTCATCATTATTGAAGGTGTCAAAAAAGGAGAGTTGTCTCCTGTTAATGTTAAAACGGCGAATGATTATTTGTACAGTTTTATAGAATCTGCGATATTCCGTCTGGTTGTGCTTAAACGCGAAAATGTGGAAGACTTGAAACTGGCGGCGGCGCAGGCCGTGCTGCATTTGAAGCGGTGAACTTGTGAGTGCCGGACAAGGCCATTTATCTGAGAGTAAAGCATGAAAATAAAAGGTATAATACCTTTTATTGATGTAGAAAAAGCGGCGAATAATACTGGTTATATTCATGTTGCGTTCAGCGCGGGCAGTAAAAATAATGTTGATGAATTGACAAAACAATTGGAAACAGACGGATATAAAATAGCAAGTCAGCCGAGGACAACCGGGGACGGCTATTACGAAAGCTGTGTTCTTGATCCTGAAAATAATCGAATTGAAATTGTCGAGTAGATTTTAATTTACTTAATGCGATAATCGCGGTAAAATTGCGTTATGTCTTTGGGTTTTTGCGATTTTTTCCGCCTCCAAGCCGCCCCGCAAATGAACTTCTTCAAAAGGCTTTTTTTCTTTTTTACGTTTGTTTTTATTCTTTCGCCAATTTGTGCTCAGGACAACAGCTCCAGACCGGTAGATGATTTCCTGTTCAAAGTAGCCGTGATTGGCCCCAGTGACGAAGTTTTTATCTGGTGGGGTCACGCCGCTTTAATCGTGGAAAATACCCGGCGGAATTATTCGCGGGTTTTTGACTGGGGTATTTTCACCTATCCCGGCGACAGTTTTCTTTACAATTTTGTTCACGAGCGGGTGCGGTATAAATGTACTGTCGGCGGCCTTGATTTGGAATCGTATATCAAGGAAGACCGTGATGTTACGGTTTACACGCTGGATTTGGACAACGAGGCAAAAGAAAAAATTCTGGCATATGCGGAAAATAATGTGCTGGCCGAAAATTGTTTTTATGATTACCACGAATTCCGCGATAATTGTTCCACTCGTATCCGGGATATTATCGACATGGGAATCGGCGGCCAGTTAAAAGCCGCTTTCGGCAATGTTGAGGGGCGATTTACTACGCGGGAGCAGGTACGGCGGTTTACGTGGTCTCGCCCGTTTTCTGACTGGCTGCTCGGTTTTTTGATGGGACAAAATCTGGACGAAAAATTGACTGTCTGGGATGAAATGTTTTTGCCTGTGGAAGTCGCCCGTAATATCGCGGGCTTCAAATACACTGATAATTCCGGTACAGAGCGCCGCCTGGTTAAATCCGCTGAAATAATTTACAGCTCGAAAAAAAGACAGCCTGTTCTGAACGCGCCCCTGACGACATGGCCTTTTGCGCTTATTGCCGGGTTAATTTTTGCGGCGCTGATTTTGCTCATCAAGAAAATGGGTG
>QMCE01002563.1_pt1 | contig 10021 bp, 9 predicted proteins | sample 1821851 | NCBI WGS metagenome assembly QMCE01 (sample SAMN09453174, study PRJNA476694) | Termite gut metagenome, whole genome shotgun sequencing project. | isolation source: worker | host: Odontotermes sp. | place: South Africa:Pretoria | collected 2016-01-28 | reverse complement strand
ATTTCCTTGGCCATGTCTACGTCGCGGATGGAGCTTTCAGCCGACTGCAGGTTTTCCTTGGCGACTCCCAGGTTGTTGATCGTGTGCTCAAGCCTGTTTTGCATGGCGCCGAGGTCGGCGCGCGTGCCGGACACCTGGTTGATGGCCGCGTCGAGTATCCTGATAGAGTCGTTGGCCGCCTCGCGGGTGGAGATGTCCACATGCCCGACCTTGTTGCCCTGAAGCACTCCGGTCGTGTAAGCGCGGTCGCCCAGGTTCCACACACCCATGTTGTTGACTGAGAGCTGGACTCTCTGGTCGCCGCTTCCGTTCGCGCCTATCTGGAACGTCATTTTTTCCGCTGTCACGGTGCTGGTACCGTCTATTTTTGTCAGGGTGACGCCTTCTGACTGCCAGTTGTCCAATTTGTCGTTTTCGCCGACTAAAGAATCAGTGGAGTCGATCGTAATACCGTGCATAACGATATTTTCGTTTAAGCCCGTAGAGAAGTCTCCAAAGGTTCCATAGTCCGCGCCGGACAAAGCGGAGGCGGCGTCTGCCATCGAACCGTCGAGCAGCTTGATGCCGTTGTAATGGGTACTCATCGAGATACGCTCGATCTCGCCCTTAAGGGCCTGGACTTCCTTGTCGAGATTCTCGCGGTCGACTTCCTCCTGGTATGTGCCGTTCGAGGACTGTACCGCCAGCTCGCGCATGCGCTGGAGTATCGCGTGGGTCTCGTTGAGCGCGCCTTCCGCGGTCTGGATGAGCGACACGCCGTTCTGGGCGTTTCTGGTAGCCATGTCAAGCCCGCGAATCTGGCCGCGCATTTTCTCGGAGATTGCAAGTCCGGCGGCGTCGTCGCCCGCGCGGTTGATGCGGTAGCCCGAAGAGAGCTTCTCAAGGTTCTTGCTGTTGTGTGAATTGTTGATACCGAGATTCCTGTGGGCGTTCATAGCCGGCAAGTTGTGTTGGATAACCATTATTAGTTCCTCCTTGTAATTGTTTGTTTGGTTTTCCGCGTGTGGCTTCGGTTCATCCTAAACCTCTGGCCCCGCGGGCTTTACTGACGGTGTGTTCCGTCTCTAACTCTTATGTCGGCGTGATTTTTAAAAACTTTAGCGCGGCTGGTGACAAATTAAAATAAAACCTGTATGATAGTCATATGCATAAAACCATCCCGGAGGTTGTGTTGAATAATGGACTACACCGGCGTTTACGAAAATGAAAGCGGAGTCGCCGTGACGGGGCTCACGGGCTTTTGCCTTGACGATATCCTTGACTGCGGCCAGTGCTTCAGATGGGAGAATATCTCCAAGGGGCATTGGCGCGGCACGGCGTTCGGCCTGTGCCGCGAGTTGATCCAGCAAGATGACATCCTGCATATCCCCGGAGCTTCCATGGACGAATTTTCCCGGGTATGGCACGGCTATCTTGACTTTGGACGCGACTATTCAACGGTGCGCGAAATATTGACAAAAGATCCGGCTATGCGCCTGGCCGTGGAGTTTACGCCGGGCATGAGAGTTCTGCGGCAGGAGCCGTGGGAAACCCTTTGCTCGTTTATAATCAGCCAAAACAACAACATAAAAAGGATCAAGGGAATCGTCTCCCGGCTGTGCGAGCTGTTCGGTGAAAAAACAGCCGGCGGATATACATTCCCCTCGCCCGAAGCGCTTTCTTTTCTTGCGGAAAGCGACCTTGCCCCGCTTAGATGCGGCTTTCGCGCGCCGTACATACTTGACGCCGCCAGAAAAGTAAGTTCAGGCGAGGTAGATCTCGCCGGAATCAACTCGCTGCCTGACGGCGAGGCCGCGGCCGAGTTGATGAAAATACGCGGAGTCGGTCCCAAGGTCGCGGCCTGCGCGCTGCTTTACGGCTTTGGGCGCGCCGGCATTTTACCTGTGGACGTTTGGATAAGGCGGGCTCTTGACGAGTTTTATCCTGACGGGATCCCGCAGGAAATAAAAGAGGTCTGCGGGCTGGGCCAGCAGTACCTGTTTCATTATTACAGGCTGCGGAATAAGTCGGCAAACTAAATATTCTTGTTTATTTTTACACAAAATAATGGTATACTTATATAGTGTCTGAATGTAACGGTTAGGAGACTGGCTAATGCTTAAAGAGAAGTCTTGCGGGGCGTTGGTCTGCCGTAACGATATTGACGGCGTTATGATATTGATTCTGCGGCACAAGCTCGGCGGGCACTGGTCGTTTCCGAAAGGGCATGTCGAACCGGGCGAAACCGAGCGCCAGACCGCCCTGCGTGAAGTCAGGGAGGAGACCGGCCTTGACATTAATATCCTCGGTCATTTCAGAGAGGTCGTCACCTATTCGCCAAAGCCCGGAGTCGACAAGGACGTCGTATATTTTCTCGGCGTTACCGAACAGGAAAAAACCGCCATGCAGCCCGAGGAGGTAAGCGAGATACGCTGGGTAAATCTTGCCGAAGCGCATGTATTCCTCACTTACCACAACGACAAGCAGTTGCTTCGCAGCGCAAAAAAATATATTAAAAAATACGGGATATAAAAAGAGGGGGCAATAACCCCCTCGGAAACCTGTTTTGTTAGCGGAGCATGTCGGAGACGTTTTCGATAAATCCGCCGACCTGCCTTAGCGCCTTGCCGGTAGTTTTTTTAAGCTTTTTGACCCGTATCTGGTTTTTGTCTTTGCCGGCCAGCACATATGCCGCGCTGCCGACGGCCATGCCGACGCACGCGGTGGTAATGGCCGCGCTGGTTTTTCTGTTCACTGCAGTTCCTCCTAACTGGTTTTACCGCTATTTTGCCCCCTGCGCGGCATTCTACTCTTTGAAAAATATTCCGCTGTGTGGTATAATTAATAATTATGTACGAAAACAACGAAAAATCAAACGGGCGCGAGCACGCCCCGCGCGAGGATATAACAATAGGCCGCAACTCCGTTTTGGAGTTGCTGCGCAGCGACCGCGAGGTAGAGTGTCTGTGGCTCAGGCGCGGTCTTGGCGGCACGCTTAACAGGCTCGCGGCTTTAGCGAGAGAAAAAGGCGTAACTGTCAAAGAGGTCGACGCAGTCAAGCTGGACCGTCTCTGCGACCGCGCCAATCATCAGGGCGCCGTGGCGGAGCTTGCCGCCGCCCGCTACAGCGAGCTCGAAGACGCATTCCGGCTTGCCGCTGAAAGAGACGAGCCTGTGTTTTTGGTAATTGCCGACGAAATAGAAGACCCGCATAATCTGGGCGCTATAATACGAAGCGCCGAAGCCGCCGGAGCGCATGGGCTTATTCTGCCCCGGCGCCGCTCGGCGGGCCTTAGTTACACGGTGGCCAAGACCTCGGCCGGGGCCGTGGAGCATCTGCCGGTTATAAGAACGCCGAATCTGGTCACAGTCATAGACAATCTTAAAAAGCGTGGCGTTTGGGTCTACGCCGCTGACATGGACGGTCCCAAATGGTGCGAGGCCGACTGTTCCGGCCCTTTGGCCCTGGTCGTGGGTTCAGAGGGCAAGGGGCTGGGGCGGCTTGTCAGGGAAAAATGTGACTTTACGCTTTCGTTGCCCATGCGCGGCAAGATAACGTCACTTAACGCCTCGGTTGCCGCCGGGATTATCCTTTACGAGATTGCGCGGCAACGCATGGACCTGCGTGCATATAACAAGGGGGTAAGCAAATGAGCGCTAACCGCGACCAAAAATACGAAATTGACGATATCCTCTCTGAGATAAAAAGCCGCAAGCTGCGCGAAAAAAACGGCGCCGAACCCCTTGCGGAGCAGAAAACCGCGCCCAAGGCCCAGGTAGAGCCTGAAGCCACCCCCGCGCCGGAGCCGCCTCCGCCAAAACGGGAGGCCGACGCCGGGCGCGTTTTGCCGCCAGAGAGGGAAGCGCCGCCTGCTCCGCGCGACGAGCCCGCGTTCGCTTCAAGACCTCAGCCTGCCAACAAGCCCGCCCGCGCGCTCGACGACTTCGACTTTAAAATGCCCGACCTTTCGTCAAAGAAAAAAAACCCCCTTGAGTACACCGGCAACGCTCCGGATATCAGCGAACGCGCAAAGCGGCGCGGCGGCCTGCGCGGCGCCCGCCAGCAGGAAGGACTCGCGCGGGAGACCGCAGACGGCGGCTTTGCCTTTAAAACCTTTGACCCGCCCGAGGCGCAGGCCCCGCCAAATACCCTCACCTTTGACGACGCCCCGGCGGCCGCGCGGCCGGAACCCCGCGATTTCAGCGTGGTTCCCGATTCGGGCGAATTTGGTTCCACCCGCGTGCTGCCGGACATGACCGGAATGCGCGACAATTCGCGCCCTTCTTTAAAAAGCAGGACCGCCGAAGGCAAAAGTCCGCTTACCGGCGCGTCGTATAAGCAGGGCAAGTTCGCGTTGGGCGCGGACGACGATTATTATTTCGAAACCGGGGACGAAAGACCCGACGACATCCCTGAGGGTTCGGTCGTGGATTACAGCGAGTACAACTCGGTAAGCGACCGGCGCGACGTCCAGCGGGATATTGCCCGCGTGAAGCTCTGGCTGTTCATACGCGCCTCGCTCACGTTAATACTCGCGGTGGCGCTGATGGTCATAACTCTTGCCGGAAAGTACACGGCTATTCCCCTTCCGGCTTTCATGCTACCGGAAAACACCGAGACCGTCCGCTCGTACTTTATAGTCGGCACGGCGCTCACGATCCTCATAGCCGTGGTCAACAGCTCGGCCGTTGGCGGCGGGCTGATGGCTCTGTTCAAGATGCACTCAAACTCAGACACCCTGGCGGCCTGCGCGATCCTCGCGTCTATCGGACAGGGCGTCGCCATAGTCGCAGACCCGCAGGCCGCGGCCCCTGCAAGCCTTAACTTCTACTTTGCGGTCGCGTCCCTCGCCATGCTGTTCAACGCTTTGGGCAAGCTTACGATGATAAGCCGTATTCTTTCAAATTTCAGGATACTCGCGGGCAAGGGGCCTATGAAAGCCGTGGTTGCGGCGGAGTCCGACGAATTTTGCCACGAGTTTTTTAAGGATACGCTGCGCAAGCCGGTAATCGCGCATCCGGTACGGGCCGGGTTTTTCACGGATTTTCTGGGGCTTTCGTACTCAGACAAATACGACGTGGGCGTAAACCGTGCGGTCGCGCCGGTTTGCCTCGCGGCGTCGCTGGTCGTGTGCGGCCTCACCTTCCTTTTGACCGGGAACTCCCTTTCGGCGCTTTCGGCTTTTGCGGCGATACTCTGCGTTTCGGCCACGTTTTCCTCAACGTTTATAGAAAACGTTCCTCTGGCGAGGCTGACGAAGAAGCTTGCGCCGGACGGCGGTATGGTATCCGGCTGCAAGGCGGTTGAGGATTTTTGCGACACAAAGGCCGTAGTCCTCACCGAAAGCGAGCTGTTCCCCAAGGGGCATGTAAAGCTGCAGGGTATAACGCCGTTTTCCCAGAGCCGCCTTGACGAGGCTATCACCGACGCCGCCAGCGTTCTTTGCGAAATTGACGGCGCGCTGGGGCCCGTGTTTTTGGATATGATAGGCGGAAACAAAAAGCTGCTTAAAAAGGTTGACAACATCGTTTTTGAAAACACCATGGGCGTCTCTGCGTGGGTAGACTCGCGCAGAGTGCTGATCGGTAACCGCCGCCTTATGCAAAACCACGGAATTTCCTTGCCCCCCGAGGCGATGCAGGCCATGAAACGTTCCCCGGAGGCCGAGCCGCTGTTCGTGTCAAACTCGGGGGAAGCCTCGGCAATGTTCACGGTGAGCTACCACGCGGACGACGACCTCGCCGTGGAGCTTGAAACGCTGGCACACCGCGGCAAAATGCTGATAGTCCACACCACAGACGCAAATATCACCGCCGACAAGCTATGGGAGCTTTACGGCTACCCCGCCGAGCTTTTGCGTATCCTGCCCGCCGAGTGGCACGCCCGCTACGCCGAAATGACCAAACCGCGAGAAAAAGCGGTCGCGAAGATTGTCTACGCCGGTGACAGGGCTGTCACTTTCGTGCGGGCAATACTGGCATGCGCCGCCGCCCGCTCGTCGATCCTTGTGGCCACCGTGGTGCAGCTTTTGCAGATTGTGCTGGGCTACGCGCTCATAACCTTTATGGCCTTTATGGGCTCGATCTCGGGTATCAGCGTAGAGATGTTCTGCGTCTACCAGCTTTTCTGGTTCGCGGCGATATTTATTATTCAGCAGATAAAGAACTCATAGATAGAGAGGGTAAAGTGTTCCCGTCATCCTATCCTTACCCTATCAATATCAATAACCGGCTTTGCCGCCAATCCCTCGATAGAAGTGCTGCCAACATGTTCTATAGCCAGAGCATAATTCTCAAGAGCGTCAGCTAATTTGCGCTTTATCTGTTCAAAGCTCTTCTTCCATTTTTCGTCATACGGAACGACTATAACACTTTTCATATTCCACACCATAAACCAAATCCCATTGACAACATGCGTAAAAACTCCTCCCTGCCAGTATAACACAGCAAAGCCGCGTGTACAAGTTAACGCAGAAAAAGAAACGCAAGCATCGCATCCGTCTATACGCCGGACACAAGGCCAGTTAGGGACGTTGCTCCGAACCCCATGCTAAAGACCGGGAACGATTTAGCCTTGACAATCAAGAAGTAACCGTCTATAATAAAAACAGAGGGTAGGCCATATAACGGCTACGCCCCAAAGTTTATTTGCTACAAAGTAACCGTCAACCTTGGGTGGGGGCGGTTACTTCGCGTTTATCGCGTTTATCGTAAGCGCTGAGCACGTTATAAGTAACGCCGCTATTAAAGCGGATACAGCAACTACATATTTCACGCTTTTCCACATCTGCCTCACCCCCTTTCGGAGGCTGGGCGCAACCGTCCACAAGCTACCCTCTTCGATTATTCTACATTACGGAATAATAATTGTCAATCATATCCAATGAGGATTTTGTCCCAGTGGCCCCCCCGTATCCGGGGGCTTTTTTCTTTTGCTCCGCAAAAATATCACCGGGGACGGCGTGCAGGCATGAAAATAATCTGTAAAAATGCAGGCGGAGCGTGTTGTGTCCAGCTTCAAGCTGGTCTAAGTTGGCCAAACCCCTCATATATTATCTTAGAATTTATGAGGAGGAGAGGGGAAACCTTATGGAACTGAACCTTCAACGGCAGCCTATCACCATAAACGAGGTGGTGTACGACGGCTCCGCTGAGCAGCCCTTGGAGTGCGACGCGCTTTTGCCCGACTACTGCCCTGATATTGTAAAAATATTAAAATGCGGCGTCGAGGCCCACATAGGCTCCGCTACCGCCGCCGGAGATCGCTGCTCGGTGGAGGGGATGGCACTTGCGCATGTTTATTATGTCGCGGAGAGGGGGCTGCTGAGGCACGCGGAGTATAAAATCCCGTTCTCCAAAAGCGTCGAGCTGCGGGTCGCTCCCACCGACCCGGTGATCACCGTAACGCCGAGCGTGGATTATATCAACTGCCGCGCCGTCAACCAGCGCAGAATCGATATCCGCGGCGCGGTCACGCTTAAGATCAAGGTAGTGGACCAAAAGCAGGAGCAGGTCGTCAGCGACGCTTCGGGCGGCGGCATGCAGCTGAGACGCGACGTCATGCACGTCACGGAGCTTACGGGACACCACGAGAGTTCTTTCCCCGTTTTAGAGGAGCTGGAGATAGGCTACGGCAAGTCCCCCGTGGGCTCGATCGTGCGGGCCGACGCCAAGGTGAACGTCTCGGACCACAAGATCATCGCGGGAAAGGTGGTTGTAAAGGCCGACTTTTTACTGCATGTCTGCTACCAGCCCACCGACCAGGAAAAGCCGCTGGAAATAATGGAATATTCCCTGCCGCTTAGTCAGATCGTGGACGCCGAGGGTACCGACGAGAGCTGCCTCTGTGAGGTGGAGATGTTCGTAAACCACTGCGACGTCGCACCCAAGCAGGCCGACGACGGCGAATACCGCATGCTCGCGCTGGACGCCGGAGTCAAGGCCATCATCGGCAGCCACCGCCACAACGAGATCCCCGTGGCGAGCGACTGCTATTCCACCAAATACGACTGCTCCTGCAAACACAAGAAGCTTCACTTTATGCGCCTGCAGCAGGTGCTGCGCGAAAACGTCATGCACAAGGCGTCGCTTGACCTTCCCAAGGGTACCAGAGCCGTGCTGGACGCCTGGTGCGAGGTCGATAACCTGAGCTGGAAGGTCGAGGACAAGGAGCTAAAGCTTGCGATGCGCCTGATGGTCAGCATGTTCGCGGTGATGGACGACGGGGAGACGCAGTACTTTGAGCAGTCTGAAGACGTGGAAAAGACCGTCCCTCTCAAGGACCCACCGAGCCACATTCACCTTGACCCCGCCGCCGGTATACTCAGCTGCGCCTACAGCATAGTGGGCGACAAAATAGATATACGCTGCGAGGTTTTGGTCAGGGGCTGCGTCTACTATCCTGTCAGCGTAAACGCGATCGCCGAGGTCGCGGTGGACGAAAACAAGCCTAAGCCCAAGGAGTACAACAAAATCTACATCTACTACGCCGACGAGGGCGAGAGCATCTGGGATATCGCCAAGCAGTACAACACTTCGGCCGGGGCTATATGGGAGGAAAACAACGCCACAGACGACGTCCTGCCGCAAAAGTCAATGCTGCTTATTCCTATAGTCTAGTCTGAGTGAGGGAGTGAGAACATGGAAAACCGCAACATCTACAAGGATATTGCCGAACGCACGGGCGGTAACATCTATATCGGCGTGGTCGGCCCGGTGCGTACAGGCAAATCCACATTTATCAAGAAGTTCATGGAGACGCTGGTGATTCCCAATATCGAAAGCGACTTCGCTCGGGAGCGGGCCACAGACGAGCTGCCCCAGAGCTCAGGCGGCAAGACGATCATGACCACCGAGCCAAAGTTTATCCCCGAGGAGGCCGTTCACGTAAAGCTCGATGACGCCGCCTCCATGAGCGTGCGGCTGATCGACTGCGTGGGCTATATACTGCCCAGCTCGCTGGGTTATGTGGAAAACGGCTCCCCGCGCATGGTCGTCACCCCTTGGTACGACAAGCCGATCCCCTTTAACATGGCGGCGGAAATCGGCACGCAAAAGGTCATAAACGACCACAGCTCAATAGGCCTTGTCGTCACGACCGACGGCACCGTCAGCGACCTCCCCCGCGAGGAATACGAGGAGGCCGAGGAGCGCGTCATCGAGGAGCTTAAGAATATCAACAAGCCCTTCGCGATACTGCTGAACAGCGCGAAACCGAAAAGCGCCCGCGCCGCCGAGATCCGGGATACACTTGAGGAAAAATACGGCGTGCCGGTTGTGATGACAAACTGTCTCAGCCTGAGTGAGGACGATATCCGCGAGATACTCTCCAAGGTGCTGTACCAATTCCCGGTCAAGGAGGTCTGCGTCGAAATCCCCGGCTGGATAGTCGCGCTGGAAAAGAGCCACTGGCTCAAGTCCGCTCTCTACGGAGCCATTCAGGAGGCCGCGAAGGACGTCTCGCGCGTGTCTGAGGTAAACAATAGCTTCGAGAAGCTCTCGGAATGCGAGCATATAGAAAGCCACAAGGTGGACGACATCAATCTGGGGCGCGGCGGCGTCAAGATAAGCCTGACCGTCGCGGCAGAGCTCTTTTACAAAATCCTCGGCGAGGCCACGGGCCTCGAGGTGGAGGGTGAGACAGGCCTTATGCCGTGCATAATCGAGCTTGCGAACATAAAGAAGAAGTACGACAAGATCAAGGGCGCGCTGGAGGAAGTTGCCGTCACCGGCTACGGTATCGTGATGCCGGGGCTGGAGGAGCTCACGCTGGAGGCCCCCGAAATCGTCAAGCAGGGCGGTAGATACGGCGTCAAGCTCAAGGCAAGCGCACCGTCTATACATATTGAGTGTAGCAAACAGGAGTGTATGGTTCGTGAGGAAGACCTGTACGCGGGGGAGGGAGTTTGGGGTTACATACCGGGTGCGGTTGTATTTGGTGGCTTGAATCGGGTAGGAGGCTGGCCATTAGTTGGCCAGCCGACCTCCCACACCACCGTGCGTACGGTTCCGTACACGGCGGTTCCGAAATTTACGCAGTGAC
>QMCE01004128.1_pt1 | contig 10022 bp, 10 predicted proteins | sample 1821851 | NCBI WGS metagenome assembly QMCE01 (sample SAMN09453174, study PRJNA476694) | Termite gut metagenome, whole genome shotgun sequencing project. | isolation source: worker | host: Odontotermes sp. | place: South Africa:Pretoria | collected 2016-01-28 | reverse complement strand
CAATATGTTCACGTGCCATCGATTTTAATAATATCAAAAAAGCCCGCGCAGCTCAAGAAAAAACGCAAAAACACTGAATTTGTTATGAATATAGGCAGTAAGAGGCAGACACTTCCTCTTCCATGAGTGGGGGTGACGGGCTATTCGCCTATGGCGAATAGCTTCGGAGTTTTCGCGCCGCGAAAACTCCACGTTATTTTGAGTGGGGGTGACGGAAGAACAAAGGCGCAAGCCTTTTTCTGGAGGCAGGGGGAGCAGCGGCGATAACGGCTGATTATGGGCGAATAAACGCGCATTATGGCGGGGTTTGCGCTCCCCCTTCTGAATTGGAATTGTATGGCGTTATCTGTAATTCGTGTCCGCGAAGAGTTCAAAAAAACTTTCTTTGATTCCCCGGCCTGATTCGCTTAATGTGTGGAGTTTGCGTACCAGCGCGTTGGGAAGTTTTTCACGCATTATGCCGGTGACGAGAATTCTCGCTTGATAGCGGGATGTTAGTGATGAAAGGAAACGGGCGCGAATGACCGGGCGGCCTTGCGCGGTGTAACCAGTTTGGCTTGACCAGTAAAAAGCGCATTCGCCGTAGTCAATTCCGTACAACCATGAAGCGGGGCCGTTTTGCGCGAGTCCGGCTGTAAATTCGGCGGCAACAACTGCCGGATGCCGTCTTGTGTTGCGCGAAGAAACATCATCGACGTACCGGGCTTCGGGTTCTTCCCGCCGCAGAGAAATCCGTTCCAGCGGAGAGCCGAAGCAGACCAGCGCGGTATCTCCTTCGCAGCCGATAAATGCCGCCCCCGCTTGCGTAAACCGCCGGGAAACTTCGGCGCGGAATTCCGCCATTGCCCTCGCGCAGACCAGCGGATTGTCCCAGTCCAGTTTGCCCGAACCGTCACGCCTGTCCTGAAAATCCGCGTTTTTCACGGCGATAACCGCCGCGCCGGCAAGCAGCGTTTCCCCCGGAGACGGCTGTCCCGCTTGAATGAGCCGCTTGAGGCTGCTTTTGTTTACCGCCGGGCTGTACGCAAAACGAAACCGCCGCGTGGCATTGTTCCATATCAGAGACCCAATCAAAAACATGACAAGAGTCCCCGCCGCGCACGACAAAGCGGGAATCAGCGGGTCTATCCAATAGCCCGAAACAACAAAACTCCAGCCAAAACCCATCGCGCATAATCCGCTCGCGGCAATTCCGAGAATCAGCATCAGCGCGGGACGGGCAAAATGAATGATCGTCAACAAAATGAACACGGCCAGCATTGACCAGAAAATTATATATATGTTTTCGGCGGGAGTCACACAACGCCCAGTCAGCAGAGTATTGGCCAATGACACGGAAACCGCAAGCTCCGGCGAAATGTCCGGCGGCGGCCCCATAACGCAAAAAGACGAATTGAGCGCGGTTTCCAGAACAGCGCGGTAATCTTCCAGTTCGCCGTATTTTTCCCTCATCGCCGCGAACGAAGCTATCAAGCCGTCTCGAAGGCCGCGCAGTTTATCCAAGCCTTCGGGAGGCAAATCTTCGGTGGCAATCAATTCTTCGTAAGCGTTGACCAATTTTGTTTCAACAGGGCTGTTGAGCAGATCGTCAAGGCCGCGAAAATATTCCGCGCGGGTATCCAGCCAGGCGGCGCGTCCCTCCGCAGAAGCTGCCTCCAGCGCCGCGTCCCGCAAACTGAGAGCGTAATCGTACAAAATCGACGGCACGCGCTCCGGCTTTAACTCCGAAAAAATGCCCAGCGCTTCGGCCTCTTTCAGCAGCTGCCGCATCGCCCGATCCGCCCCGGCATACTCCCTGAAAAATTCAATGTCCACAACGCGAAAATCATCCCAATCGCGGGGAACGTCCATGAGAATATTTCCGTCAATGTCCAGCGGAAACCGGAAATCGCCGGCAGTCAAAACCAGCCCGCGTTCTTCCATTTCAATCCCCGTTTTGCTCCACCGGGGTCTAAGCGCCGTATACACAACATGCCGGGCAGGAGCGGCACGCCTGATTTTACCGCCAAAATCCCGCCGCGAACGAAAATGCCCGCTGTCATCCGGCAGCCCGGCGCGAAAATCGTCAGCTTTAAACACGCCACGGACTTTCCCCGCCTCAAAAACTTCCGCGGCGCGATCCGCCAGAGCAGAATCAATCCCCTGCCGCCCAGTCAACGCCGCCGCAAGCCTGTCCCTGCCCCGATCCGCCAGCTCCACGAGATTTTCTACATAGACACCCGATTCCGAAGGCGAGCCTCAAAAAGATTACGGATATTCCGCCCCAGCACCGCGTACTCGTCATTGAGAATCTGCCGTATTTCCTGATCCCCGCGCATTTCGGACAACGAAGATCCCAAAACCGGAGCCTCAATCACCAGCGCCGAAGCGTCAAATTCACTCAAAGCCAGCAAAACCGTAAACAAATCGCCCGCCTCAACCGCCTCCCCAGTACGAACAAGCAAAATCCCCTGGTGAACCGGCGGCGGCGAACGGCGGCCATTCAAAAAATCGTAGTACCCCCCCAGCCGAGGCCCCGCAAAAAACCAATTCAACACCAGCACAAACCCTGCGGCCACGCACAACCCCGCAAGCAGCAAGAGAAAAGACTGTTTTCTGGAAATAAAACCCGCCATCGTATCACATTAATTTCGGCTAAAAACAAACCCAACTCAACTAAACATCTATTGTTATAAGAAAGGGGGGACACTTTCCAAACTGTCATCGGCATACCGAAACATTTATCGTGTCCCCCCTTACGCTCCAGCCCGCTTACGCGGTCTTGCGCTATCCCCGTGTTTGGGGAATAGGGACTGGGGAACGGGGAATTAAGATTTTTGTTCACCGTCTAATCGTGAAAGTAACACGCGCAGACAGCGAACGGCAAATTCCCCGTTCCCTATTCCCCATTCCCTAAAATTTTCGCTTCATTCCAGAATTGATCCATCGCCGAAAGATTTTCCGGCTTCATCTCCAGACCATTTTCTTTCATCTTTTTTTCGACATGCATGAAACGCGCAGTAAATTTGCCGTTAGTACGGCGCAGCGCAAGTGACGGCTCAACATCAAGAGAGCGGCAGAGATTGACGGCGGAAAAAAGCAAATCGCCCAGCTCTTCCTCAAGCTTTTCACGCGCCGAAGAATCGCCCTCGGAGGCGGATGCCGCGTTTTTGATCGCCTCTTGAGTTTCCTCAAGTTCCTCGGTTACTTTGCGGATAACGCCGTCAATGTCAGGCCAGTCAAAACCGGCCTTCGCGGCTTTTTTCTGGAGCTTGTACGCCCGGTCAAGCGGAGGCAGACTTTGTTTAACGCCGTCGAGAATCGAATCTTTGGGGCGGCGGCCTTCCTGTTCAACTTTTATTTTCGCCCAGTTGTCAAGGACCTCCGCGCTGTCTGAGACCTTGGCACCGGCGAATACGTGCGGATGTCTGCGGACAATTTTTTCCGAAACCGCTTGCAACGCGCCGCTTACCGTGAAAGCGCCCGACTGTTCATGCATATACGCAAGCATAGTCGCCAAAAGAAAAATATCGCCGAGCTCTTCTTTGATATGCGCGTTGTCTTTTTCGTCAATCGCTTCAATACATTCGTAGGTTTCTTCCAGCAGATCGCCGCGCAGACTTTCAGGCGTTTGTTCAATGTCCCAGGGACAGCCGCCAGGCCCGCGCAGACGGGCAACAACATCGTATAAAGTTTTGAACGCGGCTTGCGTTTCATCTGCCTCCATTTGTAAGCTCCGTATATTTCTGAAAATACCGCCTGCCGAATTCACGCAGGGATTCTGAATCAAAGTGAAGATTGTCGCCATTGGAAACGAGTCCCTGCGAGCTTGCCAGCGCAATATCCGGGCTGGCTTCGGCTGTCTCCACAAGCGCTTTGTTGACCAGCGGAAAAAACTTACATTCCTGTCCCGGCATATCCGCCAAAAACTGCCCCAGTTCACCCACGATCACCGGCGCGCTTTCCAGGCCGCATTCTTTTTGCAGGGCGCGTAATATTTTCAAAAAGCGGACACCGTAAGTGACAGCGTTTTCTTCCGTTTCGCTGTCCGCCTCGCCCTGATGCCAGAGTATGCCTTTTACTTCGCTGACACGCCGGGCCAGCTGCGTTTGAAAAACCGCATGACTGTACAATTGCCCGCCCACGCCCCAGTCATCAAGGCTTGTGCCTCCGTCAGCGCAGGGAATGAGACCGGTATCAACGTCAAAATTTTTTGAGTATTCATCGGCGAAACTTGCCGCAAGACTAATGCCCGCAAAAGGCCGGTCACAGTTTACCGGTTCGCTCAAGGGCTGCCATCTGCCGTTGCGAAACATAAACAGACGGCTGTTTTTAATCGAGGGAACATCGGAAAGCCGCCCGCGCCCGGCCATATTTGACTGCCCGATCATCAAAAAAGAATGAATCATATTTTAGTCTTAGCAGGATTGCCCTTTATCGTCAATGGCGATTTTTTTCTTTGCCCATTCGCCAAGCAGATTTTCGGGATTGCTGGTAAGGGCGCGGGTCAACAGAACAGCTCCGGCTTCAAGCGCCGCGTTAAGCGTTTCGGTTTCCCCGGCGGTAAAATCAGAGAGCACCCAGCCGGAAATATCATCGTGCGCCGGGCGGCCTATGCCGATTCTCAGCCGCCAGCAATCCGCGCTGCCGAAACAGGCTTTTACCGAACGAAGGCCGTTATGTCCGCCAAGCCCGCCTGAGAATTTCAGGGAGATTGTTCCCAGCGGAATTTCAAGCTCATCATGTATTACAAGGATTTCGTTCAGCTTGATTTTATAGAACGCCGCCGCCTGAAAAATCGATTCCCCCGAAAGATTCATATACGTTTCGGGCATGAGAAAATGATATTTTTCGGGAAGCCCGTCCGGGTTCACGTCCGCCTGTGCCGCCAGAATCCGCTCACAATCCACAGCGGCGTACAGCCCCTTGAACTTTTTCTGCCACACAAGCGAATCGTAAAAGGGCAACGCCTGCGCGAGATGCCGCCCCGCGTTGTGCCGGTTTTCCGCGTATTGAGCGCCCGGATTCCCAAGAAACGCGGCAAGTTTTATCATGAAAAAACCGCGCTCCGTTACATGCGTTCCAATTCGTTCCGCCCGGTAATCACCTTGCCGATAAGGCCGTATGACACAGCTTCTTCGGCGTTCATCCAGTAATCGCGGTCAGTGTCTTTTTCAACCTGATCAATTGCCGTGTCGGTTTCATTGGCAATAAGGAGGTTTATTTTTTCGCGCAGCTTTTCCAGCTCGCGGGCATGTATTTCAATGTCTGTCGCTACCCCGCGAATCCCCGAAAGCGGCTGATGAATAAGATAGTGGCTGTTGGGAAGTCCGGCGCGGCGTTCTTTGGGGGCGGCAAGCTGAATGATCGCAGCGGCGCTCGCCACTAGCCCCATGCCGATAGTCCACACCGGCGGCCGTATAAAACGGATCATGTCAAAAATCGCGTACCCCGCATCCGCGTCTCCCCCCGGTGAATCAATGAAAACACGCACCGGATCGTTGCCTGCCGCTTCCATCAAAAGCAGCTGACGAATTGTCCGTTCCGCAAGGTCTTTGTTGATTTCGCCAGAAAGCAAAATCGTCCGCGTTTTGAGCATTTTTCCGGCAAGCATATCCTGCCGCCCCTCTCCCCCCGCTTTTTCCATGTCCTCATCATCGTCTATTGTCAGGCCGTTCGTCCGGCTCCCAAAAATGTAATTCATCAATTGTCCTCCGAATAACCTATGATAAAGAATTTCCGCAGTATAAGCAATGGCTGTATAGATTAGAAAGGGGGGACACTTTCCACGCTTGTCCCGGCATACCGCCGCTTTTTCTCTGTCCCCCCTTACGCCGCAGCCCGCCAGCGGTCTGCGCCTATCCCCCCGCTATCCGGCTTCGCCGGTGTCAGTCACCACATACATTCCGGGCTTAGGGTGACAGTCACCGAAAAGTCATGGTGTAGTTGCAGCATGGGGCACACCATATCTGGGGGATAGGCGCAGCCCGCGATAGCGGGCGGAGACGTAAGGGGGGCGGACAGGGAATGCGGCTATGTGCCGATGACCGTGTGGAAACAGCCCCCCTTTCATTACAACAACTGTGTGGAGTTTTGCCGTATGGCAAAACTCCGAAGCTATTCGCCGGAGGCGAATAGCCCTTTTCTAAGGCGTTTTACTGTGATAGGCTGGGGTGAGCGTTGTTTGTGGCGCTCTTTGGAGGTTATTGTGTCTGTTGCGTTAAAAGGGCGATCTTTGCTTACGTGGCTGGATTACTCAGCGGCGGAAATCCGTTTTTTGCTGGATTTGTCGAAACAGGTTAAGGCTGAGAGCAGGGGTGATCGGGCGCTGGCGCGTTTTGCTGGCAAGTCGATTGCGCTGCTTTTTGAGAAACGTTCGACGCGGACACGGTGTGCTTTTGAGACGGCGTTTGGTGAGGAAGGCGGGCATCCGGTTTTTCTTTCGACGGCGGACATTCAGCTGGGGGCGAAGGAATCGATTGAGGATACGGCGCGGGTTCTGGGGCGTATGTTTAGCGCGATTCAATTCCGGGGTTTTAAGCAGGAACATGCGGAGATTTTGGCGAAATTTTCGGGGGTTCCGGTTTACAATGGTTTGACTGATTTGTTTCACCCGACTCAGGCTTTGGCGGATATTTTGACTCTGGAAGAAAATTTCGGGGCGGCGCAGGGAAGGAAACTTTGCTTTGTTGGTGACGGGCGCAATAATGTGGCGCGGTCGCTTTTGGTGATTTGTTCCAAGCTGGGCGTGAATATGACTATTGTGACTCCGGCGGTTTTGGGGCCGGACCGGGCTCTTGTCGAAAAATGTACGCCGTTGTCGGTTGAAAGCGGGGCGAAAATCCGTGTGACGGAGTCGGTGGACGAGGTCGAGGGGGCGGATGTGGTGTACACTGATGTCTGGACTTCGATGGGCGAGGAAGACAAAAAAGAAGAGCGGCGCAAGCTTCTCAGTCCCTATCAGGTGAATGAGGCCTTAATGGAAAAAACCGGCCGCGCCGATAGTATTTTTCTTCATTGTCTGCCGGCGGTCAAGGGCGAGGAAGTTACCGCTGACGTTATCGACGGCTCTCGCAGCCGCGCATGGGATCAGGCGGAAAACCGCAAACATACGATCAAGGCGATAATGCTTGCCACGATGGGGCTTGCGTAAACTCGCGTAAAAGTTAAAAGCCGGCTGTTTTTTGAAACGATTGAATCATTTGAAACAATCGTTCAGAAAACAGCCTTTTTTTTGGGAGGGAGTTTGATGGATAAAACACGCGGCGGCTATGCCGAAGGGATTGTTTCTATTCTGGTGAACAACGCTCTGTTTGCGCTGAAATTCTGGGCGGGAATGACCAGCGGTTCCATTGCTTTAATCGCTGACGCATGGCACACGCTTTCGGATTCGATTAGTTCTGTCATTGTGGTCATCGCCGTCAAACTCGCGTCAAAAAAAGCCGACAAGGAGCATCCTTTCGGGCACGGGCGCTGGGAACAAGTTGCCTCGCTGTTTATCGCGTTTTTTCTGGCGATCATCGGCTTTGAATTTCTCACGAAATCTATCGAGGGATTTCAGAATCGCGCCGCCGCCAACTTCGGCTCGCTGGCAATTGCCGTGACAATTATTTCGATTGTGGTCAAGGAAGCGCTGGCGCAGTACGCTTTTTACATCGCCCGCAAAACAGAAAACGCCAGCGTCAAAGCCGATGGCTGGCATCACCGGACGGACGCGCTTTCTTCGGTGGTAGTGCTTGCCGGCATAGTGTTTGCCCGTCACGTCTGGTGGATCGACAGCGCGCTCGGCGTTATTATCGCCGTGATAATTTTTCACGCGGCTTATCAAATCGTCAGGGAAACAATCACGAAACTGCTCGGCGAAGAACCCAGCGAAGCGCTGACAGTCCAAATCACCGAAGAAGTCAAAAACTGTTATCGTGATGATTTGCAATTACACCATTTTCACATACACAATTATGTCGCGCACAAAGAACTGACTTTTCACATACGCCTGAACAGGGAATTAAGCATCGAGGCCGGACACCGCATCGCCAGCGACATCGAAAAGCGAATTCAAGACCGCTTTGGAATCAGCGCGACTATCCACGTTGAACCTTTGCTTTGACGCGAAATCTGAAAAGGCCGCAAAAAATGGCTAATCGCCATAGGCGAATTTCTGGAAACTAGTTTTGTGTGTGGTTTGCTTCATTGTATATTTTCATTGCCTGTTTACTAATTTCTTCCACGCTCATTCCGGCGCAAATATTTTCTTTTCTCCATTCGGTGTAATCAAACAGCTCGCGTACAAGAATGTCGTATAACAATTTTTTTTCACTTTGCCAGTCTTTTAGCCGCTATTTTGTACACCGTTGCGCGTTTGTCTATTACCAACATTAACACAATGAAAACATCGTCTTGAATTTCCGCAATAAGTCGAAAATCACCTACTCGATACCGCCAATAGCCAGCCAAATTCTCCGCTAGTTCCTCGCCTAATGTTCTCGGATCATCACGTTCTTCAATTTTTTTGAGGTATTTTAATATTTTGATTTTAACTGAATTGTCCAATTTTGCGAAATCAGCTTTTGCCTTTTCCTCAAATTTTACCTGATAAGCCATTTTCAGCTATTACCTCATCAAGAGTATATGTTTTAGATTTTCCAGACCGGACATTCTCCGCCCTTTGTTTTGCCAAATAAATTATTTCAAGTTCGCTAATTTTTTCTTGAACCGCTTCTTGTACATAATACGTTTTGGAACGGCCGGTTATATGAGCTAAATTGTTCAGACGCTCCATCATTTCTTCCGGTATACGAAAAGACATTGAAACCATAATATTCCTCGCTTATGCTTTTGATTGTAATACTTGTATTACATCATGTCAAGATTGTCGAGAATTTTTACAAAGGCGGCGTTCACTTTTTTCATGTATCACCATGCTGCCAACTCCGCAAAACATCGTTGAAAATCAATTGTGCCGCTTTTTATACGCAATAATTGTGTGCAATGATTGAAACATCTGTTGTGAGGGGAATTCTTTTCGTGATTCCTTGTAAAAGAAAGACCTGCAAAAGTGGAGATAAGGGGGGTCGAACCCCTGGCCTGTAGATTGCGAACCTACCGCTCTACCAACTGAGCTATATCCCCGTCAAACCATTACTTCACGGACAACCGTGATAATCTTACGGTATGACCAATGTACAAAATTGACATTAATTTGTCAATACCGTTTTGGGAATCGAAACTGCGCTCTCATTGACTTTTCCCGACGCACAGACGGATTACAGGGCGATTGAGCGTTTGACTTCCACAGGGAAAATTCCGAACAGACGTTCAAGAGAAATGCCGGGGTCGAGAGGAGCATAGGAAGCCTTATTGAAAATTTCCAGCACGGTTTCCAGTTCTTGCGGGTTTTTCGACCAAATTGCCGCCGAATATGCAGCACGAAACATGCCTTTTTCGGCCAACTCACGCGCAGAAAGCGAGCTGAAGCGTTTTTTCGCCTGTCTGTCGACCACAGCAGCAGGACCGTCGTAGCCTATCGTAAATATAAAATCTTCGCGGCTGAGCATATCAAGCAGGGTTAAAGGAATCTTTTCCGGCCCCGCATTCAGGGCAAATATAGTCGTCAGGAAGAGCCTCGAACGCCGTTCCTGGCGCGTATCCGTTACCGGGCTCTCCTTCACTGGGATTATACACATACCCGCAAACTTCGCATTCGTATTTTTGCATATTCCGCTCCTTATCTCTAATGTATAACATAGCAAATTTTTGTCAATTGTGAAAGGGGCTGGCTCATCGGCTTCGCCGATGAGCTTCGGAGTTTTCGCTCCGCGAAAACTCCACACATTTTCTCCGCAATTATTGTATTAAGAAAGGGGGGCTATTTCCAGACATTTCCCGGCACACAGAAACATTTCCTCCCCGCCCCCCTTACGCTCCAGCCACGCTTCGCGTGTCTTGCGCTATCCCCCGGCTATCCGGCGAAGCCGGATAGTGGGAATAGGGATTGGGGAATGGGGATTAAGTATTGTCATTCCGGGCTTGACCCGGAATCTCAC
>QMCE01002562.1_pt1 | contig 10026 bp, 9 predicted proteins | sample 1821851 | NCBI WGS metagenome assembly QMCE01 (sample SAMN09453174, study PRJNA476694) | Termite gut metagenome, whole genome shotgun sequencing project. | isolation source: worker | host: Odontotermes sp. | place: South Africa:Pretoria | collected 2016-01-28 | reverse complement strand
AGATTCAGTGCGCCTTCTTTGCCTGGATCGTTCTGCTCGTCGATTTCTTCAGGCGTGCTCCTCATCTGCGAAAATTGGGGTTTGTTCAGTAGGCATTAATGTAGATTGCTAATCCAAAATACCCTTGACATTCTTAATCGTACGCATCGTGTACCTCGGAGTAAATAGCGGTGGATGCATCATTTTAGCACAAGATTTTTCGATGTCAAATTTTCGTATCAGGTCATTGCAGGCTCCACCCAGCCACCCAACTTGTCACAACGCCAAAAGGGGACGCCCTCGGGCGTCCCCTTTTAATCCTGTCATTCTGAGCGAAGCGAAGAATCTTGCCCTGCGCTTGGGCCAAAAAATCTTCGCCTGCGACTCGTACTACTTCGTGCATCTGCGCAATACTGCCGGGTATTTGCCGGGTGCTACTCGGCGCTCACTTCTTCGGTGCTTGCACCGCTCTCGCCGCCCTTGGCCCACTCGTCAAAGCCGGCCATCACGCGGTCGTAGGTTTGGCCGCTGATACCGGGCAGCTCGCCGCCCCACAGGCTTTCGGCGGCCTTGAAGCCCTTCTGCACGGCACTGCGCAGTTCTTCTATTTTGCTGGGGTCTCCGCCGCTGATGGCCTTGGCGAAGTCCAGAATGCGCTGGGCGGTGGCCTCCACGCCCCAAAAGCCGTCGTCGGCAATGGATTCCGCCGCGGCGTTGCGGGTGGCTTCGTCCACGGTGAGGTTCGAGAAGAAGTCCTTCAGGTTGAAGGCGGGGCCGCCGGCCTGGCGCTGGAACATACCCTGCACCATGTACTGGAAGGCGTTCATGTTCTTGGACATGGAAGCCTTCAGCTTACCCATGGTTTCCACGTCGGGTTTGTAGGTTACGGGTGTGGAGGCCTCGCTTTTCACAAAACCGTCCTGCTTTTGGGCGGCTTCCAGCATTTCCTCGGCGGCGGCCTTCTCGTCGGCCTTGGCGGTGGCTTTCACCGTGGCGCTAATGGTCTGAGTATACTGATAATTTGCGTTCACTTCCATAGGCATGATGATGACTCCCTTCATCGGCGGCCGCCCGGGGGCGGCGCAAGCACTTGTTATAAGGCGGTTGAGGCGGCAGGGGATTACTGAGGACATGAGGCATGAGGACAACAAAACACAGGGTAAATGTCTCCCGCCTATACATACGGCCGATTGTTTGGGAACTTAACACTTAAATTGCGCCGATTACCAAATTTTCCAGGGGGCCTTGCCGCTCTCCCAGGCTTCGTCCAGGCGGGCCTTGTCGCGCTGGGTGTCCATGCAGCGCCAGTAGCCCTCGTATTTGAAGGCCATCAGCTCGCCGTCGGCGGCCAGGCTCGCCATCACTTCCTTTTCCAGCACGTCCTCGTCGCCTTTAATGCGCTCAAACACGCCCGGTTCCATCACCATGAAGCCGCCGTTTATCCAGCCGGTGTCCTGCTGGCTTTTCTCGCGGAAATTCTCCACAAACTCGCCGTCCACGTCCATCACGCCGAAGCGGCTCTCGGGGTGCACGGCGGTAACGGTGGCCAGCTTGCCGTGGCCGCGGTGGTATTGCAAAAGCCCGTCAAGGCGCACGTCGCTCACGCCGTCGCCGTAGGTAAGCATAAAGGTTTCGTCGCCCACATATTCCCGCACTCGCCCCAGGCGCCCGCCGGTCATGGTGTGCAGGCCGGTGTCTATCAGCGTAACCTTCCACTCCTCGGTGTTGCGGCGCTGCACCTCCATGTGGTTCTTCCCGGCGGTAAAGTCGAAGGAAACATCGCAATTGTGCAGGTAATAGTCGGCAAAGTATTCCTTTATCACATAGCTTTTGTAGCCGCAGCAAATAATAAAATCGCTGAAGCCCTGGGCGTGATAGCCTTTCATGATGTGCCACAAAATGGGCTGTTCGCCTATTTCCAGCATGGGCTTGGGCTTCAAATGGCTCTCTTCAGAGATGCGGGTACCGAACCCGCCGGCCAAAATGACAACTTTCATGCGAGGCTCCTCTTAACGGTTTTGCTCAAGGTAAGCGATGAATCATCCAGCAATCTTGTCATCCTGAGCGAAGCGAAGGATCTTTCCCTTGAACTAACGACTAACAACTAACAACTGCCCTTAATGCCACAGCTTCATTTGAAGCCGGCGCAGCTTACATATCAGGTAAATGGCCGGGTACAGGCGGCGCCGCACCAAAAACACCGATATCTGATGAGAGGGAGGCAAAACGGCGGCCTCGGCGCGGCGCACGGCCTCGGCGAAGGCCGGCAGGCGGGTCACGTCGCGGTAATCGGCTATCTGCTGCTTCACGGGGTTTGGGTTGTCGGGGCTGAAGGCGCTGTTGGGGCCCACGCCCAGCATCAATACGCAGGCCAGTACATAATAGGCCGCCAGCACCTCGGGCGGGCTGCCCTCGGCCCTTATCTGGGCCAGCATTTTTGCGCAGGCCCGGTGGTAAAGCTGGCCAAAATCCGGCAAATAGCGCCGCGAGGCCGAACCGGCCGTGACGAACACATGGTGGTAGGCCGGGCGGGCCAAATACCAGGCGGAACCCGCCTTTGCAAAGGCCCGGCGGCTGTGCTCAATGTCCTGTGCGCGAGGCAGTTCGGGGTCGAAGAAAATCTCGTTGTCTGCCAGGAGGCTGCGGCGGTACATCTTCGTCCAGGGCGAGCCTATCATGTTGAAATAGGGCTGGCGGCGTCGTCCGGCCAGGTTGTACAACATCAGCGCCTGCAAATGCGCCCCGCCGGGGATAAGGCCGTCCTCCTCCTGAATGCGGCTGGTCACGGGCTCCATCTTGCCGCGTTCCAGCGTGTAGGCCCACAGCACCACATCCACGCCCCGGGCCTCAAAGGCCGCCACGGCCCGCTCGCAAAGATCCGGCTCGGCCCAGTCGTCGGAGTCGAGAAAGGTGATGAACTCTCCCCTCGCGGCGGCAAGGCCGGTGTTGCGCGCCACGGCGGATTTCAGGTTCGGCTGGTGCAGGGCGCTCACCCGCGCGTCGGCCTCGGCGTAGGCGTCGCACCACTCGGCGCTGCCGTTGGTAGACCCGTCGTCCACCAGAATAATTTCAATATCGGCGAGGCTTTGCCCCAAAAGGCTGCCCATGCAGCGGGCAAAATCCTTTTCGTCCACGTTGTACACCGGTACCACTATGCTCACGCGCGGCATGCCATCCCTCTTTCACTAGGGCAAACTTCTGGGAAACCACTGATTAATTGTCATTCTGAGCGAAGCGAAGAATCTTTGAGCCAGATAATGAGCGGTTACACGAAGGGAAAGATCCTTCGCTTCGCTCAGGATGACAAGATAGCAGGGTGATTCATCACTTTGCTGGGGCAAACTTCCATAAAAGTATAGCACAGCCCCGCTAAGATGACAATTCGCGCCAAAAACCGAGCTTTGCCGATAAAGACAAGCGGCCGCTTTTATGATATACTTTTAATTTAAAGAAAGCAGGGAAAAGGGGTATTGGCAATGAAACTGACGGTTACGGGCGTGGGCTACGTGGGCATTGTCACGGCGGTGTGCCTGGCCAGTATGGGGCACGAGGTTACCTGCCTCGATGTGGACGAAATAAAAATAGCCCTGCTGAAAAGCGGCAGCCCGCCGGTGTACGAGCCGGAATTGCAGGAGATGATGGCCCGCCACGCCCAGCGCCTAACCTACACCGGCGACGCCGAGGCCGCCTACCGCGACGCCGAGGTCATCTTCATTGCCGTGGGCACGCCCGAGCAGCCCAACGGCAGCGCCAATTTGGCCTATGTGTACGAGGCCGCGCGCGGCATTGCCCAAAACGCAAGCAGGGACTGCGTGGTGGTGGTGAAAAGCACCGTGCCCGTTGGCACGAACGACCGTGTGGAGGCCATCATCAAAAAGAACCTCGCGCACAACGTGAAGGTGGAGGTGGCCTCGAACCCCGAGTTTTTGGCCCAGGGCACCGCCGTGCAAGACACCCTGCACGCCGCCCGCATTGTGATAGGCGTGGAAAGCGAGGCCGCCGAGGCGGTGCTGCGCCGCGTGTACGAGGGCTTCGGCCAGCCGGTGCTGGTGATGGGCCGCAAAAGCGCCGAGATGACGAAATACGCCTCCAACGATTTCCTGGCCCTCAAAATCTCCTACATCAACGAAATAGCCAACCTCTGCGAGGAGGTGGGCGGCAACATAGACGACGTGGCCCGCGGCATGGGCATGGACCCCCGCATCGGAGACAAGTTCCTGCGCGCGGGCATCGGCTACGGGGGCAGCTGCTTCCCCAAAGACACCCTGGCCCTGCACTATGTGGCCAACCAGTTCGATAAAGACCTCAAAACCGTGAAGGCCACCATTGAGGTGAACGAGCGGCAAAAGGCGCGGCTCATTTACAAGGCCCGCAAATACTTCGAGAGCCTTGAGGACGTGCCCGTGGCCCTGCTGGGCCTGGCCTTCAAGCCCCACACCGACGATTTGCGCGGCGCGCCCGCCTTCGTGAACGTGGCGAACCTGCTCAGCGAGGGGGCGAAGCTCTCGGTGTGGGACCCGGTGGCCATGCCGGCCTTTAAAAAGCACTACCCCTCCGGCCTGCGCTATTGCGACAACATCGAGGAAGCCCTCGCGGGCGCCGAGCTTTGCCTGATTATGACCGAGTGGCCCGAGGTGACGGGGCTGGACATCCAAAGCTTTAAGCGCCTGATGAAAAGGCCCCTGGTGCTGGACGGCCGCAATTGCTTTAGCCCCGCCCTTTTCGCCGGCAGCGGCATCGTCTACGATTCCATTGGCCGGGCGGTGGCCAGCTAGGGCCTTGTTCAGCCTAAAACATGACGTGTCATTCTGAGCGAAGCGAAGAATCTTTCCTAAATAACCTGTCATCCTGAGCGAAGCGAAGGATCTTTCCCTTCGTACATAGATAGGAGAGTGCCCGTTTGATTACCAACAATTGCTTTGAACGCTTCGGCACGCGCTGCTTCGACGACAGGGCCATGCGCAGCGCCCTGCCGCGCGCCGTGTACGACAGCCTGCGCAAAATACGCGACGAAGGCGAACCCTGGGACCCCGCCGTGGCCGACGCCGTGGCCGACGCCATGCGCCAGTGGGCCATCAGCCACGGGGCCACGCACTACATCCACTGGTTCACCCCCATGACGGGCGCCTCCGCCGGCAAGCACGACAGCTTCATCAGCGGCGTGGCCGGGGGCGAGCCCATCCTCAAGTTTTCGGGCAAGGCCCTCAGCACGGGAGAGAGCGACGCCTCCTCCTTCCCCTCGGGCGGCCTGCGCACCACCTTCGAGGCCCGGGGCTACACCACCTGGGACCCCACCTCGCCCGCCTTCATCATCGGCTCCACCCTCTACATTCCCACGGCCTTCTGCGGCTACAACGGCGAATCGCTGGACCAAAAAACCCCCCTTCTGCGCGCCATGCAGGCCCTGAACAAGCAAACCATCCGTGTGCTGCGCGCCTTGGGGGATGAGGCCACCGTGCGCGTGCGCCCCAGCGTGGGCGCCGAGCAGGAATATTTCCTCATAGAAAAGCAGCTGTTAGACCAGCGGCTGGACTTAAAGGTCTGCGGCACCACCCTGCAAGGGGCCAAGCCCCCCAAAGGGCAGGAGCTTGAAGACCATTACTACGGCAGCGTGTCCGAGCGGGTGCGCAACTTCATGCGCGAGATGGACGAAGAACTGTGGGCCATCGGCGTGCCGGCCAAAACCGAGCACAACGAGGTGGCGCCCGGCCAGTACGAGCTGGCCAGCGTGTTTGCCGACGCCAACGTGGCGCTGGATCACAACCAGATAACCATGGAACTGCTGCGCAAGGTGGCGCTGCGCCACGGCTTCGCCTGCATTCTGCACGAAAAGCCCTTCGCCGGGGTGAACGGCAGCGGCAAGCACAACAACTGGAGCCTCGACACCATCGACGGGCGCAACCTGCTGCGCGGGGGGGACAACCCCGTGGAAAACCGCCCCTTCCTCCTCGTGCTGTGCGCCGTCATCGCCGCGGTGGATAATTACGCCGACATGCTGCGCCTTTCGGCGGCCAGCCCCGGCAACGATTACCGCCTGGGCGGCGGCGAAGCGCCCCCGGCCATCATCTCCATCTTTTTGGGCGAGGCCCTCACCGAACTGCTGCAAAGCCTGGCCGACGGCCACGCCTACGAGATGGGCCGGCGCGGCCACCTGAAAACCGGCGTGAAAAGCCTGCCCCACCTGGTGGTGGACGATAACGACCGCAACCGCACCTCGCCCTTCGCCTTCACGGGCAACAAGTTCGAGTTCCGCATGGTGGGCGCGGCGCAAAGCATCGGCTTTGCCAACACCGTCATCTCGGCCGCCGTGGCCGACGAACTGGCCGGCTTTGCCGACGAACTGGAAGCCGCCGCGCCCGGCGCGGTAGACGCCGCCATCGCCCGCATCATTCATAACGTGTGGGACAAGCACTCCCGCCGCGTGTTCAACGGCAACAACTACGCCGATGAATGGGTGGCCGAGGCCGAGCGCCGGGGCCTTGAAAATCGGGCCGACACCGTGGAGGCCGCCGCGGCCTTCATAGACGAAAAGAACATGGCCATGTTCGAGCGCACGAAGGTGCTGAGCCGGGGCGAGTGCCACAGCCGCCACGAAATGCTGCTGGACAACTACGCCAAAACGGCCCGCATCGCCGCCGGCACCCTGCTGGAAATGGCGCGCCGCAGCTTTTTGCCGGCGGCCTGCGCCACACTTTCCGCCGTGGCCAAAACGGCCACGCGCGCGGCGGCGGCGGGCGCGCAAAGCGCCTATGCCCAGGCCATGACGCAGAAACTGGCCCGCGCCACAGACGCCTGCGGGGCCGCCGCCGAGGCCCTGGCCGCCGCGCTGGAAAAGGCCGAGCCTGCCCGCGACGCGAAAAGCGCCGCCGAGGCCATGCGGGATATTTTGCAGGGGGAAGTGGCCGCGCTGCGCCGCCTGTGCGACGAACTGGAAACCCTGGTGCCCGAGGCCCGCTGGCCGGTGCCCGGCTACGACGCCCTGCTGTACGATGTGTGAGCAACAAACGATGTTACCGATGGAGGATGATACCGTGGCCGATGAGCTTAAAATCAAGCTGGAAGCCTTTACGCTGGACTGCAAGCAGCCGCTGGAACTGGCACATTTTTACGCGGAACTGCTGGGCTGGGTGGTACCTTTTCACGACGAGGAATATGCGGTGGCCGGCCCTGCGGGCACAAGCCTGGGCGCTTACCCCGGGCTAACCATCCAGCGAAACGACGAATATGTGCCGCCGCAGTGGCCGGCTCAGCCAGGCGTCCAGCAGCAGATGGCGCATCTGGACTTCGCCGTGAACGATTTGGACAAAGCGGTGGCCCACGCCCTGCGCTGCGGGGCTGCGGTGGCAGACACGCAGTTTACCAGCGAGTGGACCGTGATGCTGGACCCCGCCGGGCACCCCTTCTGCCTGTGCCTGATGAAGCAGATTTTTGACAATCCCGATTTTGGGTTGAAATAAGGCCAAGAATTGCGTAATGTTACCCCATATGCCCTTTGTAGGGGACGCCATCGGGCGTCCCCTACAATTTCCCTGTCATTCTGAGCGAAGCGAAGAATCTTGCCCTTCGTAGGGGCCGCCCCTGTCCCGTGTTCATTACGCAGGCAACGGGCGCCCTTCCGTAAAGCCCATTCAAACCCACTCAAGGCGCACGCCGCCGCTGGTGGCGCGCATTTCCACCTTATGCTCCGGGTTTTCGCCAAAGCTGCCCGCAGCCTCGTTGCCCTTTTCGTTATAACTCAGGCCGCCGTCCTCCGGCGCCCGGATGGAACCGCTGCCGGTCTCGGCCTCAAAGGCGAAGGCGCTGTGCGCGGGCAGGTACAGCCGCACGGTGCCGCTGCCGGCCTCCATGGCCAAATCGCCCTGCAGTTCCTCCAGTGTCAGGCGTATGCCGCCCGAGGTGGTTTGCACGCTGCCCTGCCCGGCGCCGCCGTCCACCGAGACGCCGCCGCTGCTGTTTCGCAGGCGGAACGCGCCCTCAATGCGCCCAAAGCGCAGGCCGCCGCTGGTGTTTTCCGCCGTAATCTCCCTCGCCGAGGCCGAATCGAAGTGCATTCCGCCGCTGGTGCTTTCCGCGCGGAGGGCCTCCGCCTTCACCGCGCCGGGGCGTATGCCGCCGCTCGCGGCTTTCAGCGTCACCTCGCCGCCGGCGGTAAGCCCCTCGCAGCCAATTCCGCCACTGGTGGCGGCCAGGCTGATGCCCTCCCGCGCGGTGATGCCGCCCAGGCGGATGCCCCCGCTGCTTGTTTTGGCGCTGAAGCTGCCGAAGCTGAAATCGTGCTCACTGTGCAGCCCGCCGCTGGTGGTTTCCAGCGAGAGCGCGCCCAGCCACTGCGTCGGCACATACAGCTTCACCTTGCAGCGCCAAGAGGGAAAGATGCGCAGCATCGGCCGCTCGCCACTGCGAATGCTTAGGCTGCCCGCCGCCGCGCTCACTCGGGCCAGCATGCTTTCATCCCAGCGGCTCATGTATTCCTCCAGCACCACCTCGCCGCCCGCCGAGGGAAGCAGCGTGATGCTCTCGGAGTGGTAACCAAGGCTGATTTCGCTGAAAGCCGAAGCCTCAAACACCTGCCGGTTGACCAGCGGCGGCTCGGAGAATAATCCCCCCGCCCCGAAGGACGGCGCCACCTTCCCGATGACAAGGCCCATGTACACCAGCAGCCCCACCGCTGCCAGGCTAATAAAACAAATCACGCCAATCATCAGCTTTTTCATTGGCGGAACTCCCTCAGGCGAAAGACAAGCCCGATAACCGCCTCAAAGCAGGCCGCCGCCACGAAGATAATCCAGGTAATCTGCCAGTCGAAGGTGGCGAAGCTGACGGCGAGATAGGCGAACACCGCCACCGTCCACAATAGCGCCGAAACCGCGCCGCGCAGGCTTTTCGTCTTGCGCGAGTCATTGTTCCACGCCTTGAATTCCTCCACCACCGTGTTGTCCTCTTTTTTGTACCGGGGCCAGCGGTAGGCGTTGTACACCAGCATGCAGGTGGGCGCAATGCAGATGAGAAGCGCGAGCACCAGGCCCAGCGCGCCGGCGTTCGGCCAAAAGGCTTCCGACAGAAAACCGCCCACGAAGAACACCACGCCCGCCAGCACATACAGCCCCACGGCCACGGTCACCGTCACGGCCGAGCGCGCGCGCCGCTCGCTCTCCATCTCCCGCAGGGAAACGGGGTCGTCTGTGGGCAGCCCGGCCAGCAGTTCGTCCACGTTGCCAATGCTGCCGATAACAGCTTGGATGGCCGCCTCTTCGCCCATGCCGCCCTTCACAAGGTCGCCGTAGCGTTCCAGGCTGTTGGCCATCAGTTCCTCCTGCAGCTCGTAAGCCGCGCGGCTGCGCGGCGCCGCCGCAAACAGCCCGTCCAAATGCTCTCTCAAAATTTTCTTCTCGTCCACCCTGAACTCCTCCTGCCGTTTTCGCGGCCAATAATACTTACTGCCAGGTAATCCCAGGTTCGGCTTTCCCCGCTATTTTATCAGTTTGTCTAATATCTCTTTGCTGTAGGCCCATTCGCGCGTGTAGCCGCCGTGGGCGTCGCGCCCCGCGTCGGTAATGCAGTAATAGCGCCGCCGCGCACCCACGTTTTCGGCCCCCCAGTAAGACTGAATGAGCCCCGTCTGCTCCAGCCTGCGAAAGGCCGTGTACAGCGTGGCCTCCTTCAGCTCGAACTGCCCGCCGGTGGCCTCCATGATGTCCTTGTTTATTTGGTAGCCGTAGCTGTCTTCCCGGCTGAGGTAGGACAGAATGATGGCATCGGTGTGCCCACGAATCAGGTCGAATGTAATCGACAAATTTTCACCTCCCGCGCTGTTCATTAATTGCATTATACGCAAAGATACCTCGTCTGTCAAGGTATCTTATGAAATAATATATATAGACATAAATCAACCGCCTGTGGAAACCCACAGGCGGCCGGTTTATGTCTGAATATTACGCCCCTCATACTGCTCTCTGATTGAAATGGCAAATAGCAGAGCGAGGGATTTTTTCTCCTCGCAAGGCGGAGGAGGGAGGAATACTTTGTGTATTCCGACCGACGACAACG
>QMCE01770387.1_pt1 | contig 10027 bp, 9 predicted proteins | sample 1821851 | NCBI WGS metagenome assembly QMCE01 (sample SAMN09453174, study PRJNA476694) | Termite gut metagenome, whole genome shotgun sequencing project. | isolation source: worker | host: Odontotermes sp. | place: South Africa:Pretoria | collected 2016-01-28 | reverse complement strand
AGCCTTGTTCCCGAGTGTGCCGGCCAGCCGGTGGGCGTGGCCGTCCGCGCCGTACAAGACCACACTGTTGATGAAATCCGCGTTGTATCCCTCTGCGTCAAGCATAGTGCCGGCGTTTGCGGCAATCGTATAAAAAGCGCGGCTGTCTTGCTCACGCATCAGTGTTTTCACATTTTCGTCCTGCGTCAGATGATAGGACAGCCTTTCCACTTCCGCGAATTCGTCGCCTAGCTGCTCAACAATCTGGCCGGAGGCCAACGCAATCTGCTTTTGTGTGCTGTCGGATATGGTTTGGGATATGATAAAGTAGAACAGCACCCACACAGAAAAAACCGTGATGAACAGGAGAAGGGAGATATATTTTATCCTTGCTTTCGTATCCATATCAGCCGCCCTCTCTGAACCGCGACGGCGGCTTGCCAAAGTGCAGCCTGAACACTCTGGCAAACTGATGATAATCTGAATATCCGCAGTGTACCGAAATCTCTTTAAGCTGTACTTCATTCTCCAGTATAAGGCGGCTGGCTTGCTGCATACTCGGGGTTCAACAGTTCGTGAAGCTGGTCTTTCTGGGTTTGGCTAAAAAGATACTGCGCCGCCGCTTCGTCTGCGGTCTGCTGTGTCATGGTGATGGTGAGAATCACCACCTCCACTTCCTCGGTGGTTTCCTCGCCGTCCTCATCCATTACAATGCGCTCTCTCGTTTCGGTGCTGACGGTGTAAGACAAGTCCACCATGTCATCCAGCACCCCGCGCAGCAGCGCCACCTTGGTGTCGTCCAGCGTGGCCACATCCATGCCGTTTTCGGGGTCGGTGTTTACCTTTACGGCGTATACGGCCAGCACTTCGCGCCAGTTGATGGCCATCGCTTCCACCAGCGCCACGTCATGCGGGTTATCCGCCTTTATTTCCTCAATCTGCTGATAAAATTCGGTGGTAAGCTGCTGCACCGCATCGGGCATGGTGCGCCCGTTACCGCTCTCCTCGCCGGAAAAGAAGATGCCGAAGATGGAGCCGACCAGCAGGCCAATTAAGCAAATCACCAAAATCACCAGCACCGCCACCCAGCCGCCTGCGGCGATGGCCGCAATGAGGGCTTTGGTGGCAGCAATGATGGCTTTTACCATAGCGGCCACAATCTTCGCTGTGGCTTTGGCGGCGGTGACGGCAGCTTTGGCCGCCACCCGCGCCATGTGCGCCGCCATTTTTGCGGCCCGCACCGTGGCCTGCGCGGTTGCTTTGGCCGCTTTTGCGGTGTGCTGCGCGGTCTTCACGGCCACTTTGCCGCCATGCTCGGCGGTCTTGATGGTCTTTTGAGCCGTTTTTACCGTACCTTTGGCGGTGGATTTCACGGTTTGGGCGGTGCTTTTCGCCGCTTTTGGCGTGGATTTGGCCGTGCTTTTGACGGTTTTCTCCGCCGTCTTCCGCGCGCGGGTGGGGGTCTGGCGGGCGTTCTTCGCGCGCTTGACCATCTCTTTTTGGGGCGTGTGCTGGGCGCTGGGCTTGACGGCATCTTTGATATTGCCCACTTGCCGCCGCAACTCCTGCACGTTTTGCCGTGCCTTTTCCATGTTGGCAGACGCCTGTTTGACCGGGTTCTTGCGCAGGGTTTGAGTGGCTTTTTCGGTGGTGGTCTTGGCGCTGCTGATGGCGGTATCGCTGGCATAGGCTGTGGGGGAAGCGTGGCCGGCGTCCTGTGTTTGCTCGGCTTCATGGCTGGCCGCTTCCGCCGCCGATTTGGATTTCACGGCGGCGTTTTTCATGCGGCTGGAGAGATTGGCGGCCTTGTCCAGCACCTTGATGTCGCGGGTGGCAGGGCGGGTTTTGACTTCTTTCATAGGATAGGTACTCCTTTGCGTTAATTTTGGGGCAAAAGAAAATCCCCGACAATTGTGTCGAGGGTTGAGGAATTGGCGAGAGAGTGGTATAATATTTTTAGAAATTGGCGTGTGCTTGCTCGTTTGAATGCGATATAAGGATGTGATTTAATTGTTTACATGGGTAGGCGAAGATATTACAAAAAGCATAAAAAAACTCAGTGGTGTAAAAAAGATAACCATTGCAACAGCCTTTTTCTCAGAGTATGGACTCAATCAGCTGCGTAGGTTAGTTGAAACAAATACGATTTTGCCAAAGAATCTTATTGTCTATCTGTCTATGGACTTTTCTGATTCTAACCCAGTACACTTATTGCAATCACTTCTTGAAATCGCAACTCCACATATTGTAATTCGCTCAAAATTACACGCAAAGGTATTCCTTTTCGAGGGAATGACAAATCTGCTGATAACTGGCTCATCGAATTTCACGAAGGGCGGTTTTCAAGATAATTTAGAGTTTAACTATATATCAGACACTGAAGATTTATCTAAAGTACACTCTTTTTTTAGCAAGTGCTGTGACCGGGCGATTCCAGTTAACGATATGGTTATCGACGCCTATAACAGCACTGAAAGTGAACGCATAAAAGTGAGAACGCTCAAAAACTCTTTGCACAATTTATTGAACGCAACAATTACTTCTGATGCGTTCAATGAAGCAGACTATCCCAATCTTGATAATCAATACTTTAATTATAGCGATTACGAAACACTTTTCGAGAAAAATGGAAAGCGCAAAGATATTGACATCGATAAACGCCGCAAAACTCTTCAAAAGAAACTATTAGCAGTCAATGCTTTAGTAAAAAATCCACTCAATAAAAATGGATTAGTTCATCATTGGCGTTCGGAGAATATTACATCTACTATCGTTCCTTTGGAATACAATCGTTTTCAAGTTGAGTGGTGTGGCGTGCGATACACTCGTAAAGAAACTGCACAATATATACAAGAAATGAAACTGGCTGGCGAGGGCTATGGTTTTCCCAAATATGCTTGCTTGCAATTCTGCTTATTAGCAGATAGATTTGCTATCAACTTATTTCATGCCGTAAAGCATGAAGCTGTAGATAGAGATTATTTTTACAAAGCAATATTAAGCAAAGAATTTTGTGATGATGTGGCTACTGAAATCAAAAAGCTACAAGGGTACAATTTGTTCTGGTATGCTGGTGATGGTTGCTTTTCAGTTGATGATGACAACGCAAGTGATTTTATTGAGTGGTACAAGGAAAACGACAGGGATGGGGCAGAAACATACTTAGCTCGCGACTATAAACCCGATGACCCTGTACTTAAAAGCGCACAATCAATATCAAATGAATTTGTTAAGTTTGCTAAAATCCTCTTACCACTTTTTGACAAGGTTTCGTTTGGATGGCAAAAATAAGGCTAATACTTGATTATGTAGAGCAGACAGCCCCCTGTCTGCTCTTTGCTGTTAAACGCTCTTCGCCACAACCACAAGCCGCCCGTCTGCCTGTGTATACTCGCAAGTGGAAAGCGTAATCAGCTTGTCGCCGTGTTTAGCGGTAACGCCTGTGCTGTAGAGCGATAACTCAACGCACCAACGCACATAAGCATCAAACCCGGCTTCATCGGCGGCATCCACAAATTCATGGTAAGGAAATTCTGCGGGCGTGGTCTTGAACATCGCCAGCACCGTATACTCCCCAAATCCAGCGCGGGTGTCAAAGCGGATGATGGGGTGCTGCCGCCAAAAGGCTTCGTCTGTGTAGCCGTCCAGAGCGCCAAACAGCTTGCCGCTCTTCATGTGGTGGCCGTAGATGGTGATGTTGTCGCTGGCCGGGTCGATGGAACAGCCCTCGGCGGCATAGGGCACACCGTAATCGCTGGGCTGGCCGTCAAAACTGCGTTTGAGGTAATAGTCCGGCCTGCCCGGTGTCTGCATCACAGGATAGTTGAGCGCCGTGCCCTCGATACTTATCCAGCCCACCATGTCGGGGTTTTGGCTGAACAGCGCCCCGTACTGGTCTTGCACCGTCCACTCACCGGGCACAGTAGGCGGCGCTTTACCGGGCTTTCCCGGCGCGGACGATGGCTGCATGGGCGGCGTTGCAACCAAACCCGCCAAAGCGCCGTATGCGTCTGCGGCTTCTTTTTCGGCAGCAAAGTAGCGCCAAATCTGAATGCCCGAAAACAGCAGGGCGGCGGCCATTAAGGCCGCCGCCACAACCGTTAGGCGCTTCTTCATTCCCGGTATTCTCTTATTCATCTTCGCACCATCCCCTTTACTGCCGTGCCACCGGGAACCGGTCGGACGGCTTCGTGGTCATCAAGCGGTACAGCTCGGTGGAACGGTCAAAGGTATTGGTAAAAGGCACAATTGCGCTGCCGATGCGCACCAGCCCCTCGCCCTCTTTGGCGTTTTCGATGTGCCGCATCTGCTCGTCCGAGATGTTCAAAAGCTGTGCCAGCTTCTCCCGGTCACTCGCCGCCTGATTGTGCATCACAATAAACTCGCTGTTGGAGAGCATGGTGCTGGCCAATACGGAATCCAGCAGGTACTCCACATTCTGCGTGATGCCGGTGGGGTATGCGTTGCGCTTGCGGAAACGCCGCCACGCGGAGTTGAAAAACTCGCCCGAATGCTCATTTTCAAACACCACATGGAATTCGTCAAGGAAAATGTGCGTCCGCTTGCCCTTGCGCCAGTTCTCCGTCACGCGGTTCAGCATCGCATCGGTAATCACCAAAAGCCCCATCGTTTTAAGCTGCGCGCCCAAGTCCATGATGTTGTAGGCGATGATGCGGTTGTTCACGTCCACGTTGGTTTTGTGCGCAAAGGCGTTCAGGCTGCCGCTGGTAAACAGTTCCATTTTAAGGGCCAGACGCTGCGCTTCCGGCTCTTTCTGCTCCAGCAGTTCCTCCCGCAGCACCGCCAGCGTGGGCAGCTTGCCGCCGCGCTGGTAATCCCCGTACACATTGCTCACCGCGCGGTCAATGATGCTGCGCTCCTCCGGCATGAGGCCGTTCTTGTCAAGCTGCTCCAGCAGGGAACACACAAAGCCGCTCTTGTCGATGATGGGGTCACTGCCCTCGCCGTAACCCTCCACCATGTCCATTGCGTTGATGTGGTCGTCACTGCCCGCCGCGATGCGAATAACCTCGCCGTGCAGTGCTTTTACCACTGAGGAATACTCATTTTCGGGATCGCATACGAGGATGTCGTCATCGGGAAACATCAGGGCAATCATCACCAGCTCCATCTTCGCGCCAAAGGATTTGCCGCTGCCGGGAACGCCCAAACGGAAAGCGTTGGGGTTCAAAAGGTTCTCTTTGCGGCACATGATGAGGTTGTGCGAGATGGCGTTTTGGCCGTAGTAGATACCGCCCCTGTCCATCACCTCCTGCACCTTGAAGGGCATCAGCACGGCGGCGCTCTCTGTGGTCAGCGTCCGTATGGCATTTATCTTGGTGTGCCCGAAGGGCAGCACGGTGTTCAGGCCGTCAAGCTGCTGGAAGGTGAGCGGCGCAAGCTGGCAGCGTTTGCCCTGTGCTTTGGCAAGCAGGGCTTTGGTGTTTTTGGTGTCCGCCGTGTGCACGATGGTGACGGTGCCGAACATCATGCTCTGGTCGCGGCTGGTAATATCGTCCAAAAACTCGCGGCTCTCCTGCCGCTGCTGTTCAAGGTCGTGCGGGATGATGGCGGAGAAATTGTTGCTCTGGTTCTGACGCCGCTGCCAGTTCGTAATGTTCGTCTCAACGCCGAGAACACGCCGCTCCACCTCGCGTACCGCTTCATCAGTCGGCACCGGGCGGATGTCGATGGACAGCATGGTGTTCTGGTTCAGCTCCACCAGTTCCTTTATCATGCTGTCCTCAATGAAGCTGCCGTATTCCTTTAAGAACAGCACCCGGCCAAAGCGTTCGCCCACCTTGAAAAAGTTCTTGTCAAACTCCATGCTGTCGGGGCAAATGCTGTCTTTGAAGCTGTGCCCGCGCCGCATGAGGGTTTTCAAGTCAAAGTGGAATTCGTTGTCGTCGCCGGGGTTGTAAAACTCATGCAGCAGTTTCAGCCGCTCGTTCAGGCCCATCTCATCGCATTTGGAGGCAAGGCGCGAGAATTGGGACACCAGATTGGCCCCCGCGCGGGTGAAGAAAGCCCGCGCTTCCTCGATATTCTTCTCGCACACGGTCAGCGTCACCATCTTGTCCAGCACGATGGCCCCGGCCTCCATCACCTTTTTCAGCAGCAGGGCGTTCAGTTCTTTGCGGTACTTGTCCAAATCGTCGCCTACCAGCGTCATGAGGATATGGGTTTCATAGTCGGCTTTGGACAGCCGCCGCGCCCGGATGGTGATTTTGGCCGACGCGCCGCAGTCGAGGGTGTTCAGCAAGGCCATGTATTGCAGCAGCATCGACTTTTTGTCCTCTTTGCTGGCCACGGCGTAGTTGATGTCGGTGAAGGTGTAGGTCTTGCTGTATTTGTTGTCGCCGTGCAGCCCGCCGCCCCTGCGCAAAAGAAAAATCCCGTCCTCGTAAATGGCATGGACGGGAATGACGGCCTGCACGCCTTTCGGGATTTTGAACTGCTCCTTGTTCTCTTTGCTCCATGCTCTAAGCGATTTCAGCACTTTTGTTTTCCTCCTTCTTCTGGCTTTTCTTCGGGGCTTCGATGAGAGGGCGCACCGCTTCGTAGTAGAGGTTGGTGGGGTGGAAGCGTAGCTGTTTCGGCATCAGAAACTCCGATTTGAACCATGCCCACAGAAACTGCTCCGCCGTCATGCCGTGGTAGGTGATGAAGCCCATCGCGCCAAAGGGCGCAGCGCCGAGGACACACACCCACGATACGGTTTCGGTGCCAAGCTGGTTGCGCAGGCCAAAAAAGATGCCCACGGCCACGCCAATGGCCAGCACGGAAAAAACGCACTGCCGCAGCGACAAACCGAAGAACATGCTCTCGGTGTAGCCACGGATTTCTTTGTTTACTTTTACTTCCAAAATCATTCTCCTTTCACGCTAAAATAAACGATATATCGCGCTATAACCCCATCAATTCGCGAACACATCTGTCCGCCATCTTCACCGTGCCCACCAACACCAGCAGATTGAACGCCAACTCCCCAACGTATGACCAAACTTGGTTCACCGCTGGCATGGCAGCGTCAATGGCGATGGGGCTGGACGCGAACACCGAAAAGATGATGCAGGCCAGCACGATGATAGCGCCCTCCAAACACACGGCGCAGTAGCTTTTGATGAACGCCTTGCCCACCGATTGGCTGGGCTCCCCCGCGAACGTGGCCAGCGGCACCGGGGCGATGGCCGTGTAAAGGTACAGCTTAAAAAAGCGTCCGTACACCGACATTATCATAATGAAACTCAGCACGGTGATGACCAGCCCGCCGATGAGCGTAACCGCCCACAGGGGGATGGAATCAAAGAAGCCTGTGTTGTCGATGGCCTCCTTGATGCTGTCCGGCAGCACGGTTAGCCCCATGCCCGATGCCCGCATGATGGTGGACATCAGCCCCTGCACAATGCGGAACAGCGCCATCATCAGTTCAAGCCCGTAGGTTACAACCGCCTTTGCCAGCGCAAAGCGTATGAAGATTTTCACGGCGTGTTCGGGCTTTTTCAGTTCCGCAAAACTGCCACAGGTCTTCATCACACCGATGACAAAAAACAGCACCAGCAGGGCCAGCCCGATGGCACGGACGGCATCGTGGATGTTTACGATGACGCCCCAAATCGCGCCGCCCTTAAATTCTTCCGGGCTTTGGGTGATGAGCAGCCATATCTCGGCCAGCTTTGCATTCCATGTGTTTAAGGCATTTTCGAGATTTCCGATTACCCAGTTCACTAAATTACCACCGCCTTTCCTTAAAGATAGGGCGGGGCCGCATGGTGGTGAGCGGCCCCGCCCCTTGTTTTCCCGTCCTCAGCGCGCCCCACGGTCTGCGGGCTTGTGGTCGCGAATGACGCCGTACTTGTCATCCACGTAAAATTCGCCCCGGAACGGATTAAGGATGGCGGTGCATTTCACGCCGCCATACTCCGCAAGGTACTGGTTGTCGCCTGTCTTTTGCAGTATGGTGGCTTCCCGCATTTCACCGCCTAAGGAATGGATGTGGCAGGGGCATTTGGCAATATACTCACTCATACCGCACCGCCTGTAATCAGCCCCAAAATCTCACGGGCAAAGGTGATGATGACGCCACCGGCGAGAGTGAGGAAACCGTTCGCCCTCTGCGATGGATCGTGGCTTTTTAACGATAAACCGATTTGCACGATGCCGAAACCCAGCAGAATGAGGCCGATGGCGCGGATGAGGCCGAAAATGAAGTCGCTCAAATTGTTTACCACCACCAGCGGGTCGGTGGCGGCGGCAAAGACGGTAGTGCCGCCGTGCAGCAGCAGACACACCACCAGCACACAGGCGGCGTACAGCTTAAACCCGCGCATCGTACCGGCGCTGCGGGTACACGGCGCTTTCTTCCGCGCCGCCAGCGGGCTGGGGCTTTTTGCGCAGTTTTGAGGGGTGCAGGGGCGGTTGTTTTTGGGTGTTTTCATGTTGGTTATTCTCCTCTGTTTTCTTTTCTTCTGCGTTATATAGTTCTTCCAAGTCTTCTTCGGAATAGAGCGCGTAAGGGCTGGGAATGGCATCGGGTGCGGGGCTCTCCTGTTTCCGGCTCCCGGCAAGCTGGAGGGCAGCGGCGGAATACTTGTCCGCGCCGTGGGTGTAAGGCTGGCCGTGGCCGTCTGTGGTGGCGCCCACAAAGGGATGGCGCAGAATGTCAAACTTCTCGTCCTGCACCGGGCGCTCCCCACGGATGAACAAGAGGGCAAAACGGTTGTCCAGCATCCGCACCTCGTCCGGGGTCAGCAGGTCGCGCCCTGCGATTTGGTAATTGGTGGAATAGTTGCCGTTGCGCCCGGTGGAGTGCCCGTAGGTGTTGGTGTCGATGGTGGATTTACCGAGTAATTTTGACACATATTCGTGCGTTCCCTGTTCGTTGCCGCCAAGATACAAAAATTCGTCGCAGTTGCCGCAAATACTTTCCCATTGTTTCTCGAATAAGGCTTTTAGCTGCGCCATGTTTTGCAGGATGATGGACACCGAAACCCCACGGCTGCGCATGGTGGAGAGGTCTTTTTCAAAGTCATCTGGCAGGGCGACATTCGCAAACTCATCCATGACAAAGTGGACGTGTACCGGCAAGCTACCGCCGTGGATGTGGTCGGCTTGGTAGAAGAGTGTTTGGAAAAGCTGCGTATACAGGATAGAAACAATGAAATTGAACGACGTATCGCTATCTGGAATGATGATAAAGAGCGCCGTCTTTTCCGTGCCCATTTTCACAATTTCCAGTTCATCGGTGACGGTCATCTTCTCCATCTCCACCAAGTTAAACTTCTCCAGCCGCGCCGATGGATTTCAGCGTCTTGCCGCTGCCTTTTCGATACAGTTGGTAATACTTCACCGCGATGTGGTCGGGTTCCTCCGAAGCGAGGATGATGAACAAATCGTCCAGCGGCGAGCGAAAGTCTTCGTCCTCCTCCTTCACGTCCGCCGCCCGCAGCATTTCCATCACCATAGCGAAGTTTTGTTCTTCCTCCGGTGCTTCGTATTTGAGGTAAAAAATGAGCGATAACAAAAGCATTGACGCGGCGGTATCCCAAAAGGGGTCTTGACTTTGGCTGCCTTTGGGCGTGGTGGCTTTGAAGAGGTTGGTGACGAGTTTCTGCACATCCGTGTCGCTTTTGAGGTAAACAAAAGGGTTGTAACAATGCGACTTGTGCATATTGATGAGGTCTAAAACGCGCACATTTACGCCCTTCTCATTCAGCAAATTGCCGGTATCACGCAGAATTTCGCCTTTGGGGTCAAGAATTACCATAGATGTGTTACAATTCATCACATTGGGCTTCGCGTAAAAGCGCGTCTTGCCCGCGCCGCTTCCGCCGCATATCAGCACGTTGAGGTTGCGGCGGTGGCGTTTTACATCAAAGCCCATGCGCACGTTTTGGGTGAGCAGCTTGTTTGCGGCAAAGGCTTTGTCGCGGTATCGTCTGCCGGTGGCGGCGGCATCGCCCCACTTGGCGCTGCCGTGTTCCTCGGGGCGGCGGGTGTTGCGGCGTGAAGATAAAAACACGCCAATGCCCATGCCATAGAGCAACAC
>QMCE01002561.1_pt1 | contig 10029 bp, 9 predicted proteins | sample 1821851 | NCBI WGS metagenome assembly QMCE01 (sample SAMN09453174, study PRJNA476694) | Termite gut metagenome, whole genome shotgun sequencing project. | isolation source: worker | host: Odontotermes sp. | place: South Africa:Pretoria | collected 2016-01-28 | reverse complement strand
CATCCTGATCACGTACAGCGACATCTACCTGAAAAAAGTCGAGCGCCATTTTCAGGGACTCGACTTTCAGGGCGGGAAATTCGATCTGATCTGATTCTCGTTTATTTGCCGATGCAGAAACGATAATAGATAACGCAAGTATTTCAATATCTATCGTTTACATTACGCCACTCGCAAATTAGGGTGCAAATATGTTGCAAACTAATTTTTGAATTTTGCGCGTACATTTTTCTCTCGATTGGTTACTACACCTTCGGCGAATATATACAAAGATACGGAAATACGATCGAATATCAATGCTGTACGCACAAAAAAGGGCGGCAGAGAAACCTCTGCCGCCCTAATTAGGTTAAGCCTTATCCTCTCGGAGGACATGAATCATTCCCGTAGCTATCCTTGTCTCGAATCTGCCCATTGGGGCGATGAATAACTACTTCGCTCTTTTGACCAATAGCAATCTCACGCGCTCTTTGCCTCGCTTGGTCTTGCGTTCTGAAAGTTTCAGTCACTTTCGCATTGCCGGCACCTCTAACAGCCCATCGTCCACTATGAGGAACTACGTGTTGGTTCTTTCCCATAACGGATACTGTTAATGAGCATGACACGCAGGACAACAATAAGCACACCCATCCACGTGAGAGTAGTATTTACGTGCTTCTTTTACTGCATCCGCACAGTTAATAAAATAACCAAGTCCCTTGAGATTACTGGAGTGGGGTAAATAACTGCACGTGCTCTTGTGTACTTCATGCTCGCCTGTCGGCTGAGCGTTCTTGTTGACATAATAATAATCCATGATCGCTTTTTTATTTAGGTTAAACTAATTTATTGATTTTCACAGTGACACATATTTGTCTTTCCGTGTGCGCCTCTGTATTGATCCGACTGACCCGTACCGAGAACATTTTTAAATATCCCAACTGAAGAAACTTAGATATTTCTTCGTTCTCGCCTCTCGGAATGTAACCCAACATGATTTCTTTGAAAAGAATTTTCACAGCATTAGGGTCATAACCGTTTGCCGGTTCGGCTTCCATAGTCAATTCCGTACCGATTCGCAACTCGTCGAAAACTTCTAAGCCGTCCCAATAAGTGAAACCGGCGATGTGAAATGTGGAGTAGTGTTGATTCACCATGACATTGTTTTATTTGTTAATACAAAGCTGGGAATCAACTATGCAGCCCACCTGCACAGCTATAAAAATGCATTATGCTGCCGCGTTCGCGTCTATCCGGTTCAAGATGGTGAGTAGTTTGGTCAGACGCCCTTCGTCAAATACGCCAGCAATGCCATTTGTGTGAAATTTGATAAATGGTTCGTCGAACAACTTATCTGCGTCAATAACACCATTTTCACAGAGATAGTCAATAATCATGTTCACGAAGCTGATTTGATTCGCAGATAGGTCTCCGGCATCGAGAAACTCACTGAACGCCTCCTTAGCAGCACTCATCTCCAATCCTACAATACCTCGTATAAATTTACCTAACGGCTGCTCTCCGTATCGACGGACAAAATCTTCTTTCGTTCCACGTTCTTTCCCGTCGAATAAAATTCGCTCTAACTCATTTAACTCCACATGAGTGATGGGTTTGTTTTGCTTCAACTTCTGTATTGTCTGGTTATCCTCATTCTCTCGCACATAGCGTTCAACCTTCTGCCTGTAATTTTCCGAATTTGCATAAACTGACTTTACATCGGACACAACGGAAGGGGATAATATCTCATCCGTAAAGTATGAGTAGACCACTCCTCTTTTCTCCTTATCTAACAGGCGTATTAATTCTCGTACTTCGATTCGGATATTTTCCAAAGCATTAAGAGACAGTGAGGTTTGCCAAAAAGCTTCGGAAGCAACCTCCCTTAGCAGAGCTTCCTTTTGTCGTACAACCGGCAAATTTGTCTTTTTCAACAAATTCGTGGATATGGATTTTATTTGGTTTGCATAATGCAGAGCCTCGGGAGAGCCATTAAATACAGCGAGCATGAAACTCAGGATTAGTAGATCGAAACGCCTCGCCTCTTCACTCGCATCGTCTGGCTCCGCAAGCGGAGTCAACTTATTTAGTATAGTAGCAATGTCTTCAGATGATAGCGATTCCCATCTCTCTCTTGGAGTAAATTCATCGACGTCACGCAGAACTGCCTTTACAATAAAACTTTTCCTGTTGAATCGCAGAACCGTTCTATGCAACACATCGAGCAGACTATTCTTTAAAACACGATCCTGTTCGTCAGGTAAATCGGGCATTCGATCAAAAGCCATGACGATCTTTAACCGCGCCTCCATAATGCGTTGGGCAATACTTTTAGGCAACTTGGTCTCGAAGCCTTCCGGGTTAACATCAAAAAACTCAAAATTGCCGCAGTAGTCAAATATCAGGAAGCAGGATTTGTCTTTAGTTTTGTCATTTTCATCCTCTGGAATACCAAAAATACCGGGACACAACCGTGTACCGCGACCAATCATCTGCCAAAACTTGACCGACGATCTCACTACTTTGAAGAAAACCAGATTCAGGATTTCGGGAATATCTATGCCCGTGTCCAGCATATCGACGGAAATCGCTATCTGAGGATGCTTCTTGGGATCGCTAAAATCATCTATCAGATTTTGGGCATACGTCTGATAATTGTCGATCACCTGAATGAAGTCGCCGCCCAGATGGGGATAAAGCAGATAAAAACGGTCTTGAATGAACTGTGCGTGCTTGTGGCTCTTGGCGAAAATGATCGACTTACCGATTTTATCCCCACCTTCAATTTTCAGACCGTCGGTCATCAATTTACTCAGAACTATATCGACCGTATCGGCATTGAATACGAATGAGTTTAACTCAACCGAATCAATCTCTTCGGGCATAGAATCGGTCTCCTCATCATAGAATTTCTCCTCATACTCTTGTTTTTCTTCTTCCGGTAAATCGTTGTACTTGATGCCATCTCTCATGAAGCGGGTTGTAACCACCATTTTTTTAGGGGGAACGAGGAACTGATCCGTAACGGCTCTCTCAAGCTCGTATGAGTAGGTCGGATTATGGTTTTCCAGATCGAAAAATTCGTAAGTGTTTTTATCTATGTCGGACTTCGGTGTCGCCGTCAGCCCCAACAGCAACGCATCGAAGTAGTTGAAAATCATCTGGTATTTTCGATAGATGGAGCGATGAGCTTCGTCAATAATTATGAGATCGAAATGCCCGGGAGAATAGACCAACAAATCATTCACCTTTTCCGAGTCGATTTTATTGACGATGGTCGGATAGGTTGAAAAGATCATTCGGTGTATGTCGATATTCTCTTTTTCTTTCGTGATATCGGCACAGGAAAGATTGGGCAACAGTTTCACAAAATTATTCTTCGCCTGAATAACCAAAGCATTTCGGTCTGCCAGAAACAATATCCTCCGCGCCCAACCCTGTCGCATAGCCATATCGACAAAAGCAATTGCAGTGCGGGTTTTACCCGTGCCCGTCGCCATTACCAACAATGCCTTCCGATGCTTGCTGTCGTACACTTCCGCAACCCGCTTCAAAGCCTCCTCCTGATAATACCTTCCGGCAATCTCTTTGTTGATGGGTGCTTTGTGTAACGACTTGCGGTCACGTTTTATTATCGTCCATTCGAGTTCGTCTTTGGTGTAGAATCCGGCCACTTTTCGCGGCGGGTAAAGCAAATCATCCCATATCCATGTATCGTATCCATTTGAATAGAAGATTATTGGCCGTCTTCCAAAGCGGTTTCCGAGACAATCTGCATATAGTTTTGCCTGATGCTGCCCCTTTCGCGGGTCATGTAACGCGCTCTTCGACTCAACGACAGCTAACGGACGACCGTCATCGCCCCACAAAACATAATCGGCATATCCGATGCCTGTCTTATTCGGCATGCCGGTTACCTCATATTCCATATCCCTGGAATCATTCAGATTCCAACCGGCTTCCCTCAACATCACATCTATCAATACCCGGCGCGTCTCGGCCTCCGTGGATGGATTTAGAGTAAACGCCTCAACTTGTTTGTTGGCGTTCCCCGCCTTGATGCCGGATATTTCAGCTCGCAGACATTCGAGTTCCTCCTCTTTTTGTTGAAGTGCTTTTTCCGTTTCCGCTTTTATCTTTTCGAGTTGTGCCTGTGCAGCCTTGGCCGAGGCGATGCTCTCTTCCAAACCTGTGCCTCGTGGAATGAGAGAACCGTCCAATGAAAGAGGTAACTTTACCGAGCTATCTACATATGTGTAGTATATCCACTTCGCAAACTCATAGAGGTTGTTGATCGAACTATGGGCATACCGGAGAGCTACATCGTTTTTGTTGTGGAGTGCAAGATTACCGTTTTTTCGAATCGCCGTCAGTCCGTCGATCATATTTGGGACCGAAGCGATCAGGTCTTTGAACGACTGATGGTACATCAAACCTTCGAGCGTCTGTTTCTCCGGAGCGTTGTTCACGAGCGTGGGATCGTACATATACATCCACTTGATCAACTCTTCGAGCGTGAGGCGGGCGTACATGACGGACGTGCGCGGAGCCGTAAACATATTTTGTTCGGCTTCGACGGCAAGTTTATAGTATTCGCCGAAACGATCTTCCAGAAAACAGAAATTGCTCTTCATGACTTCGGGCGTTTAATCTGGGTTTAATAAATCCTGCATTAATCGTTGGAACAGGTCTTCACTATCTTTTAGGGCTTTGCGAACGAGGGACTTTTGTTCTTCGATTCTTTCGACAACAGTAGCGAATTGGGTTTGTAATGATATCGGAGGGAGAGGAATTTGAAAGTTTTCAATATCAGTTTTCGTCAAAGCCTCTCTGGTCGCTCCGTTACTTTTACTCAGACGTAACAATTTTTGTTGATACGACAAAGATGTCAAAACCGAAACTAAATAAATGTAATTCAGTTCATTCGAGACCCTTATAATCGCAACGTGTTGATTTACACGAGCAGGTAGCAATTCTTGAGGCACTACACAACACCTTGCCACCGATGCTCCCGTAATATTCAACAAAACATCATTTATATGCACTGTAACATTATTTAACGAGTTTGCCTGAGTGTCATCAATATAGGCTAACCCATCTCTTTGGAATCTACCGTTATATACGTTAAGGCTGCGAATTAAACTAATTCCACAAGATTTGTAATTGGCATTACCTCCTTTGGGTGTCGCCCCAGAACCAATTTTGCTACATACTTTTTTCAAAGAACAAATTTTCCATTCTTTTTCATTCTTCACCGGATCTCCGAACATATAGTAAAACAAAGCCTCGGCCAACGCATCCAATTCCTCCAGTTGCCTCTTTCTTAAAGTGATTAATTCAGTAGCTTTATTTAGAGTATCGACGATTTCGCGCTGTTTGCAGATAGAAGGGAGAAATACTTTTTCGCTCGAATAATCTTTAAAATAGATATGCGGTATCGTGGCTCCAGTCGCATATTTGGCTAAGTCCATAGATGTCAGGATATAATACAAATACTGCGGCAAGACATTCGCTTTGGGTAATATGTATTGCAGTGTTCCTATGACAGATGATTGTTTTGGAAGCAGCATTGCGCGTCCAACTCCTGCACCATCTTTGACAATACCTACATATTCTTTCCCTTGGTGATAAAAATCGACATTCTTTATAAATCCGGATGCCCCATAAATAGGAAACGTGCCATTTACGCCAGCAACATCTTTTTGTGCTATGTTAGATGATGACTTATTGCAAATATCCTTTAACTGCAATCGCTTCCTATTATTCATCATTACCTCCTTCCTCATATCCGATACTTCCTTGTTCCATTGCATGAACGATGTCGATTTTTAACCCCTCGTCAAAATCACAACAAGCCACAATACACTCCATAATGCGTAGCGATAGTTCCTGATCTATATGGCTTGCAGCAATATGATAGATGATCGCCTCCAGACGTTGCATAAACTGCACGGCAGCCCAATAATGTCCGTTTTTGTGCAGAAAGTAGACCCCGAGAGTAAGGGCAATGCGTTTATTCCCATCCTGAAAACAATGCCCCGAACAGAATCTGAAAACCAGATAATTTAGCTTCGACACGAAGTCCGGGTAGTAATCGTCGTTCCGAACAAACTCTATGATGCTCTCTATCTTCCCGGCATCAAGGATTCCGGCCAAACCGCCTCCACTCTTTTCGATGGTCTTTTCATAGACGGTCATAACCTCATCGAAAGATATGTACTGGATATCGTTACTCATCTTCCGACTGCTTTAATCGTTTCAAGACCTCTTTATTCTCTTCAAGTATGGCGTCGAAGTCGATGGACTGACTGCCGATGAATCGCTCGAACTCCTCCGGCGTAACGGCTTTCAGATACTCGGCGATATTCCCGTGATAGGCATCACGGAATCCGAAGTCGCGGGTCGCCATTTTGGTTCTGGCATCGTAAAGATATGGTGTCTGAGTAGGATAATCAGCCAGTTTGTCGATTATGTTTCCTACCTCCTGAACACTTAAACTCCTGCCCGAATGCGCAAACTGCTTTTCAATCTCGTATGCAACGCCATTTTCAAAGGAGGATATAACCAGCAAAACCTCTGCATACATCGTGCGCCTTGCGCTATCAGCAGGGGCAAGTCGAAGAATCTCCTTGTATTCTTTTACATTTTCCTTAAACACCGCCTTGTATATCTGGTCTGTTATCTGAGCATACTTCATCGTGGGGTGCCCGTCAACACAGTTATTGATAGCGGAGGTTAAATTTTTTCGATAGTTATCCTCCGCAATCGCTGCCGGCAGATAATTGACATCCCTGCGATTGATGTATTTAGTACCTCCCCCGCTCTTTTCATTGATCGTGGAGATCACAATATCGAGAATTTGGCTACGCACCCATTTTGCTTTCTCGCTGTCTGTCAACAACATGCCAACATTGAGAAACGCACGGAAATTGAACAACCCCAAGATTGTGGTTTTGGTCGCGACATTTATGACGCGACCAAATTGTAACTTAAAGTCATTCAGATACTTACCCTTGCATAAAAAATATCCGTTGTGCTTCAACTCTTGCTCGTGACTTTCGAGATAGCGATCAATTGTACGTTCATCTACCTCGTAAAAATCGGCAACCATTTGCTTCGTGAAGCGATACTCTCCCTCAAAGAGCATTCCGGTAATGTCTAAATGTTGTTGGATGGTATTAACAGCCAACTTGTTGTTCAAAACATTCTGCCTCTCGATATTTGATATGGTCAAATCTTTTTTCATAACTATTCTATGGCTATTAGTTTCTTGAGTTCCAATGTAACTTGTGCGATCTCTTTGTCAATTTCCTTAAAGCGCTCTAAAATCACACTTGGCTCATCGTAAGTTTTTTGCTCATAGACCACTTCCTTGTATTTGTTGATGCTGAGGTCGTATTTGTTTTCTCGTATCTCTTGGGCCGGAACAAGAAAAGACTGATCTAGCCGTGTGCGTTTTTTTTCAGCTTCGAGATTATCCCAACGATTCAAAATATCAGGGATATCATCGTTATCCGGCATGGGTGTCCGCTTGTCGTTTAACGCAAACCCGTCTGTCTTCATGTCGTAGAACCAGACCTGATCCGTGCCTCCGCTTTCCGTCTTGGTAAAAATCAGGATGGCTGTACTTACTCCGGCATAGGGTCTGAACACGCCGCTCGGCATGGAAATCACAGCTTCCAGTTTCTGCTTGTCAATGATGCTTTGGCGAATATCGACAGCCGCTTTATCCGTGCCGAACAACACCCCGTCCGGCACGATAACGGCACACCGTCCGCCTGTTTTCAATATCCGCAACATTAAGACAAGAAACAAAAGTTCCGTTTTCTTTGTCTTGACAATGCCGCTCAGACTTTTAGCTACCGTAGATGCCTCCAACGATCCTTTGAACGGCGGGTTGGCTAACACCAACGAGAAACGTTCGTGAATACCATAATCCTCCTCCAACGAATTTTTGTCGTACAAATCGGGATTGTCAACACCATGAAGCATAAGGTTCATGGCGGATATAGATATCATGGTTTCGTCGAATTCACACCCATGAAACATGTCGTTCTTATAAAACTCGACAAATTTTTTGTCGAAAAAGGCTTGCTCGTAATGCTCTCGCAAATATTCCGATGCCGCAACTAAAAAACCGGCAGACCCACACGCAGGATCACAAATAACATCTTCCGGTGTCGGCCTCATCAGCCGGGCCATCATCTTCGTTATATGGCGTGGTGTGCGGAATTGCCCGTTGTCGCCCGATGTAGATAATTTGGACAACATATATTCATACACGTCCCCCTTTGTATCGAGATCGTCCATCGGTATTGCCGAAATCATCGAGACAACCTGTTCCAGTACAACCGGGGAAGGTATTGCCAAATAAGCATTCTTAATATACTTGGCAAAAGTCGAATCTTTACCCCCCAGCGCTTTGATAAAATCGAAAACCTTGGTTCTTACCAAATCGTACATGACCCCGGCTTCCAAATTTTTGAAGTGACTCCAACGCAATTCCTGCTCCTTTTCATCAAAGATCGGATCTGACACCTGTTTACCCGTTATATTAAACCGGCTTTCATTGGCTATTTCAAGATCGTCCAAACGTTTGATAAACAGTAAATAGGTAATCTGCTTAATCACCTCCATAGGGTTACTTACCCCTCCAGTATGAAATCTGAGCCAAAGATTGTCGATACTGCTTTTCATCTCTCCTACTATCATTTATTTATATCTGTTTTACAAAGGTACGAAAAACTATGCAAGGCACGTGCATAGTTATGAATTTCTCATTGCCGCCTCCTTTACCCTCGCCAACATCTTCTCGCGGAAATAATCAGGGGCAACAATTCGCACTTTGTCGATGTAGCCCAGTAACAAGTTTTCCAACTCGTAATTTATGATAAGATTGAGTTCGATTGTCGTGGTGTTCGGATTGCGTGTCTTGATCTTTTGCGAGCCGTGTAGCGGTTTGGTCTCTACATAAGGGAATAGTTCATTGTCAATTTCCAGCACAATACGCTCCGATAGCCGATCGTGAACCGTTACACCTATCACATCGTCGAAATATTCGTCGAAGTCAATACTTTCGTTCTCAACCCACGGGATAGCGGCGGGAATTATCCGCTCAATCCTGTCAAGAGCCAAGTTCGTAACCAGCCTTCTCTCTCCGAGGCTTTCGCAACGACCGAGCAGAAACCAGCGATTGTTGTACTGCTTCAAAAAATATGGGTGAAAGATGTACGCACGACTCTCTCCGTTGAATTTCCGGTAGTCTATGCTCAAAGATTGTTTATTGACGATGGCATTGAAAAGGTCCGTAAATAAATTCAACCCTTTTAAATAGGGGTTGTGCTCGAAGCCGACTGCGTTGATCGTCCCACCTTTCAGCCTAAACGTGCTTTCGAGGCGGGCGAGTAGCTCCTCCATCCAGCCGAACTGTGGCATGCCCTTAAATCGGTTGAGCATATAGATTGTCTCTTTTAGCTGTCGAATATCGGTCTCATTTAACGGCTGATTATTGATCGAGTAGCGGGTGTCTTCGTAGCGATACCATACCCTGCGACCATCTTTGTGGCGCTCAAGCGGGATACTCCAACCGGCCTCGCTCTCCATAAACGAAATATCCTCCTGCACCTGACGCTTTTTCACACCATCGGCGATCCCGGCATGCTCATATATCGCATCGCTACAAGTCTTCACTAAATCCTCAATGAAATACCGCCGCCCCGGATTACTAAAACACCGATCAAGGGTCTGATATCTGATTTGGGCATGTTTATTTGTTGCCATAAGAAATTTTATCGTCGTTTCAATTCCGATTCCAAAGATAGGTAATTTCCATCAATTTTATCTCCGCAGTTGCGGCTATTCCATCACAGTCGTGGGTTTAGGTGCGTAGCCGGCCACACCACCCCATTGTCACATCGTAGCAGACCTGCAAACGATGGTTGGGATGCGGTGCAAGGCCGCCGAAGGCGCTTGTATAGCCTTGCTTCGCATTCCAACCATCAGTATCTTTGCGCAGATGGGGCGATGGGGGTTCCGCTCACCGGAGTTGGC
>QMCE01002560.1_pt1 | contig 10029 bp, 9 predicted proteins | sample 1821851 | NCBI WGS metagenome assembly QMCE01 (sample SAMN09453174, study PRJNA476694) | Termite gut metagenome, whole genome shotgun sequencing project. | isolation source: worker | host: Odontotermes sp. | place: South Africa:Pretoria | collected 2016-01-28 | reverse complement strand
CCATATCTTTAACATATCGCAGGCAAACCCCCATCATTTTGCGGGAATACTTATCATACAAAGCCTTTTGGGCTATACGGTCACCACCAATACAACCTTTTATCAGTTGTTTTTCATCCATTGTTGTCACGTACGTTCTTCTTGTGTATAGATGCAACCTTTAGCTAAAACGCTGCATGGCATTATTTTTTAAACAACAAAGATAGTAAACAATTGACAATTGACAATCAAAGATTCGTTCGTTTCACCTTGATCTTTATCTCTTTTTATCCGGAAAAAGCACAACTTCATTGAAATTATTGTAACTTTGCGCCCGAAAAAGTTATAACTATGGCAGAAAATACAACTCCGGAAGAAAACAGGAAAAGTTTAAATTTTATTGAACAAAAGATAGAAAACGATTTGGCCGAAAGGCTGAATGACGGACGTATCCAAACCCGTTTCCCGCCGGAGCCGAACGGTTATCTGCATATCGGACACGCAAAAGCCATCTGTCTGGATTTTGGTATTGCCCGGCGATACAACGGTTTGTGCAACCTGCGTTTCGATGATACGAATCCGACAAAAGAAGATGTGGAATATGTGGATGCCATACAAGACGACATCAAATGGCTTGGCTTTCAATGGGCTAACATATATTATGCATCCGATTATTTCCAACAATTGTATGATTTTGCCGTACGGCTTATTAAATCGGGGAATGCCTATGTCGACGAACAAACTGCGGAGCAGATCGCAGAACAGAAAGGAACCCCGTCACAGCCCGGAGTAAACAGTCCTTTCCGCAACAGGCCGGCAGAAGAAAGCTTGGATCTGTTCCGTCGCATGAACGAAGGTGAATTTGAGGAAGGATCCATGATCCTGCGGGCGAAAATAGACATGGCCTCTTCGAATATGCACTTCCGCGATCCGATTATATACCGTATCATTAAACATCCGCACCACCGCACGGGTACCCAATGGAAAGTATATCCGATGTATGATTTCGCACACGGACAAAGCGACTATTTCGAAGGCGTTACCCATTCGCTATGTACGCTGGAATTTGAAGTACACCGTCCGCTGTACGACCACTTCATTGATTTGCTGACAGAAGAAGTAAACAAAAGCGGAGACGGATTCGAAAAGAATAAGATCTATGCAAACTACCGTCCTTTTCAGACCGAATTTAACCGTCTGAACCTGACCTACACGATGATGAGTAAACGCAAACTACTGCAACTCGTAAAGGAAAAAATGGTCAGCGGCTGGGATGATCCGCGTATGCCGACCATCTGCGGATACCGCAGACGGGGATATACGCCTTCGTCTATCCGTAATTTCATCAATATGATCGGATATACCAAATATGACGGTACCATTGATGTGGCGCAACTCGAATACGCGGTACGGGAAGACCTGAACGCAACGGCCAAACGGGTAGCAGCCGTTATAAACCCCGTCAGGCTGATTATAACAAACTATCCGGAAGACCAGGTCGAACGGTTTGACTCGGTGAATAATCCGGAAGATCCGTCCGCCGGCACCCATGAGATAACCTTTTCACGCGAACTATACATCGAAGCGGAAGATTTCATGGAAGAAGCCCCGAAAAAATACTTCCGGTTGACGCCGGGACAAGAAGTCAGACTACGCTGTGCATACATCGTGAAATGCACCGGATGTAAAAAGAACGAAGCCGGAGAAGTGACGGAAGTATATGCGGAATACGACCCGGAAACAAAAAGCGGAATGCCGGGAAGCAGCCGTAAAGTAAAAGGAACCATACACTGGGTATCTGTAAAACACGCTGTTCCGGCAGAAGTTCGTCTATACGACCGGCTTTTTATGGTCGAAAACCCTGCGGATGAAAAAGAAAAAGACTTCCGTGAACTGTTGAATCCCGATTCTTTAAAAATCCTGACAAACTGTTTCGTCGAGGAAGAACTTAAAAATGCCAAACCTTACGACCATTTTCAGTTTCAGCGTATCGGATATTTCAATGTAGATCCGGATAGCCGGGATGGTAATCTCATTTTTAACCGTACAGTTTCCCTGAAAGATACATGGAACAAAATAAAAGAAAAATAAGCAAAAAATTATAAGCATATAGACGAGAAATACCCGTCATTGTATAATAATGAAAAATATTTCATCATTACTGAAACGATTTTTCGAATCGCAAAAAAGCAATACGAACCCCTACTTTGATGTAGACGAAATCGTATCCCTGATTGATCATTTTCTGAACAAAGATGATGTATCAAATCTAAAAACGGCGATTGAGCTGGGATACAAACTGCATCCCGACGACATCGGGTTCAAAATCTCTCTATGCAAAACGCTTGTATCCATTGAAGATTTCGATTCGGCCATCAAACTGATAAACAATATCGGGCTCAGAAACAACAAAGACCTTGATCTGATGCGGCTGGAATGTTATTATGAACTTGACAGGTATCATGAAGCGTTGGCGCTAATCCATAAACTTACGGCAGAAAACAGCGAATACCTGGAAGATGCCATTGTCCAGGCGGCATGCATCATGAACGATATGGAAAAATACCAGCAGGATACGTATGATTTTATAATGCGTGCGCTTACCATGTTTCCCGATAACCTGACATTGAAATCAGAACTTTGCTTCAGTCTTGAATTGCAGGGTAAAACAAAAGAAGCATTAACACGCTGTCGTGAACTGATCAGCGAAGATCCGTATGCCGCTGAGACATGGTACATGCAGGGACGATTATATTCATTATGTGCAGATTTTGAAAAGGCAGTGGATTCGCTTGATTTTGCACTGACCTGTATCCATCAAAACGAAGAACTGGAATATGAAATAAAACTAATGAAAGCGTATTGCCTTTATAAAAATGAAAGCTACCAAAAAGCCATTTCTACTTATGAAGAATTGATTTCATACGATGAATTTGTCAGTTCCGAAGTGGAACCGCTTCTTGCAGAATGCTACATGGGTCTGGGAAGCTATGAAAAAGCCTATCATATATTAAAACATGCGATCGACCTGAAGGATCTGGAAGATGAAGTATCCGTTTTCGGAAACTTCATCTATTGCTGCATAGAAACCGAACGCCACAAAGAGGCGTTAGATATTTTAAGTGAAACCCTGATACGTTTCCCTACCAGTATTCTTAAATATCTGTCTACTTTGAACATAAAGAAGAATCAATTATCACTGGAATATACCGGAAAAGAGAACATCCCGCTAAAGGCGGGCGATCTGGCCAGAAAATATCTTGAAAGTAATTTACACAATAACTAATATGAACAGAACAATCAAAGAGTACGGATTAATACTTCTAAAAGGAATCGGCATGGGAGCGGCGGATGTCGTACCCGGCGTTTCCGGAGGAACGATCGCCTTTATTGTCGGAATATACGAAGAACTGATCAATTCCATTAAAAGTATAAATATTGCATCATTAAAACTGTTCTTCTCATTCAAATGGAAAGAATGCTGGAAAGCGATCAATGGAAACTTTCTTTTATCACTTGTTTTAGGGATAGGAATCAGCGTTTTTTCCTTAGCCAGAATGATAACCTACCTCCTGACCGAATATCCGGTTTTGGTCTGGGCTTTTTTCTTCGGACTGGTCCTGGCCTCTACATGGATCGTCGTACAGGATGTAAAACAATGGAATTGGAAAACAGTTATTAGTTTTATTGCCGGAGCCATCGTAGCCTATTTCATCACAATGGCAACTCCCGCAAAAACACCCGACGGATATTGGTTCATTTTTATCTGTGGGGCAATAGCCATATGCGCCATGATCCTGCCGGGGATTTCGGGAAGCTTTATTTTAGTGCTTCTGGGAAAATACTTTTTCATTATGGAAGCGCTAAAATCGCTTAACATCTCTGTTTTACTCACTTTCGTCGCCGGAATAATTGTCGGAATCACCTCATTCGCCCGCATATTGTCTTTTGCTCTACACCGGTTTCACGACATTACGATAGCGGTACTATCCGGCTTCATGCTTGGTTCACTCAATAAGGTATGGCCTTGGAAAAGAGTAATGGAAACATATATTGACAGTCATGGCGCCGAAAAACCGCTTGTCGAAGCAAACATATTGCCCGACCAATACCTCTGGCAGGCAATCGTGCTGGCCATCTTAGGTTTTGCAATCGTCTATTTTCTCGAAAAACTATCCGGCAAAAAATAAGCGCATACAGACTATTTAATTAAGCATCCGTAAAAAATAAAATCAAAACATATATTTTACGATCGAATATCTAATAATTAGCAAATAATTATTAGATTTGTATGTTATTTCTCGGATGTTAAATATAAATTTGTATGTATTATGAAGAAAACAGTAATTTTTATATCTCTCGCCGTATGCCTGAGTTTATCGGCTCAGGAAGAAAAAAAAGATACGACTTATTGGAAAAAGCAAGGATCTACCTCCCTGACATTCGGACAAACATCATTCACAAACTGGTCCGCAGGAGGTGAAAACTCGGTCTCCGTACTCGGCGCTTTCGCTTATAAGGCCGACTACATGAAAAATAAGATATCCTGGAACAACAGTATTGATCTGGGCTACGGATTAAGTTATCAGGGCAGCGACCAGATAAAAAATGATGACCATATAAATGTGGCCACGAATTTTGGCTATCAGGCTACAAAAGTATGGTATTATGCTGCGGAAATAAGTTTTAAATCTCAGTTTTATAAAGGATATAGTTCTTATCCCGTTGAAAATGCCGATAAAGATAAATATATATCCCGGTTCATGGCGCCGGGATATCTTACCGGATCCATCGGTATGAACTACATACACCCCAGGGAAGACCTCAAAATATTACTATCTCCCCTATCGGAAAAAATGACATTCGTAACGGACGACAGGCTTTCCGATGAAGGCGCTTACGGCGTAAAACCCGGCAAAAAACTGTTTGCTGAACTCGGCGCCCTCGTCAAAGGTACTTATTCGAAAAAATTCAACGATAACATCCTGTTTGGAACGGTCATATCTCTGACCAGCGCTTATGACACATTCGGAAATATCGATGTGGACTGGACGATGTCGCTTGATTGGAAACTGAATAAGTTTTTCACGTTCAAAGCCAATACATATTTATTATATGACGACAACATAAAATATGTAGACAAAGACGGCAATAAGAAAGGTCCGCGTATCCAGTTCAAAGAAGTGATCGGTTTAGGAATCGGATATATTTTCTGAACAAATACCCGGACAAAACGGCAACTGTTAACATAGCACAGAAATACTTCATATTTATAAAAACGGTGAATGTAGGATGAAAAAATCACCTGTTTTCATCCCACATTCCTCTTTTTTTCGTACTTTTGTAACCTTTATAAATAAACTACAGAAAATTTAGAGGTTATGGCAAAAATAAAAGGAGCAGTCGTTGTTGATACGGAGCGCTGTAAAGGTTGTAATTTATGCGTAGTAGCCTGCCCGACTGATGTACTCGAATTGCATCCCCGTGAAGTAAATAATAAAGGGTACCACTATGTGTATATGCAAAATCCGGATGCCTGCATCGGATGCGCAAGTTGTGGTTGGGTATGCCCGGACGGCTGTCTCACTGTTTACAAAAAGAAAATCAATAGTTAAAAATGGAAGAAATAAGATTAATGAAAGGCAATGAAGCGATTGCCCACGCGGCTATTCGCTATGGTGCGGACGGCTATTTCGGCTATCCCATTACGCCTCAATCGGAAATACTGGAAACACTGGAAGCGGAAAAGCCTTGGGAAACGACAGGAATGGTCGTACTTCAGGCCGAAAGCGAAATTGCAGCCATAAATATGGTTTACGGAGGAGCCGGTACGGGAAAACGGGTGATGACCTCTTCGTCCAGCCCGGGTATAAGCCTGAAACTGGAAGGCATATCCTATATTGCAGGAGCGGACCTTCCCTGCCTCATTGTAAATGTAATGCGCGGAGGCCCGGGTTTAGGCACCATACAACCAAGTCAGGCCGATTATTTTCAAACGGTCAAAGGAGGAGGACACGGGGATTACCGGCTGATTACACTGGCCCCTTCTTCCGTACAGGAAATGGCTGATTTTGTCTCATTAGGCTTTGACCTCGCATTCAAATACCGGAATCCTGCCATGATTCTTGCAGACGGGATGATCGGCCAATTGATGGAGAAAGTGATACTTCCTCCTTTCAGAAAACGGAAAACGGATGCCGAAATACTGGAAGAATCACCCTGGGCGGCAACCGGAAAAACGCCGGACAGGGAACGTAACGTGATTACGTCCCTCGAACTTGATCCCGGTATCATGGAAAAGAAAAATCTTCGTTTCCAGGAAAAATATCACCGGATAGAAGAAAATGAGGTGCGTTTTGAAGAATATATGTGTGATGACGCCGATTATCTGTTAGTTGCATTCGGTTCCTCAGCGCGTATCTGCCAGAAAGCGATAGAAATCGCACGCAAAGAAGGCCTGAAACTCGGATTATTCCGGCCGATCACCTTATGGCCTTTCCCCGCAAAAGCCATTCGGGGTTATGCGGAAAAGGTAAAAGGGATGCTTTCCGTAGAGCTTAATGCCGGACAGATGGTGGAAGACGTACGCTTGTCCGTAAACGGAAAAGTGAAAGTAGAGCATTTCGGACGCCTCGGCGGAATCGTATTTACACCGGATGAAATAGTAAATGCCCTAAAAGAAAAACTAACATGAAACGCGGCAGCCGTCTCGACGAATTGTTAACACTGCTTTTTATGGTACTGGCCATAGGAGCTATTGTTTGTTTTTTCGCCATTAAAGAAAACCCAACCTACCTCATCCTTGGAGGTATAGCCGTATTGTTAAGGGTAGCACAATATATAATGAGATTTTTTTGAACATAAAAGCATGCTAAAGATATGGAATTGTCAGAAGAAATAATACAACCCGAAAACTTAGTTTATAAAAAGCCCAGGCTACTGAACGATATACCGATGCACTATTGCCCGGGGTGCAGCCACAGTGTCATACATAAACTGATTGCTGAAATTGTGGAAGACATGGGAATGGAAGAAAACACGATCGGTGTTTCACCGGTCGGCTGTGCTGTTTTTGCATACAATTACATCGAAATAGACTGGCTGGAAGCAGCGCACGGGCGGGCGCCGGCTGTTGCAACAGCCGTCAAGAGGCTGAATCCCGGAAAAATGGTCTTTACCTACCAGGGAGATGGCGACCTGGCCGCCATCGGAACCGCAGAGACGATTCATGCTGCCAATCGTGGCGAAAATATCGTTATTATTTTTATTAATAACGCTATATACGGTATGACCGGAGGCCAGATGGCGCCTACGACGCTCATGGGTATGCCCACCTCAACCTGTCCATACGGCAGGGATGAACAACTGAACGGATATCCGTTGAAAATTTCGGATTTGCTGGCGCAGCTTGAAGGAACCTGTCTGGTTACCCGTCAAAGCGTAGAAACCGTAGCCGCCGTAAAAAAATCCAAGAAAATGCTTCGCCTGGCGTTTGAGAACTCAATGGCCGGCAAAGGTACATCTGTGGTAGAATTTGTATCAACATGTGCTTCCGGGTGGAAGCAATCCCCGGAAAAAGCAAATCAGTGGATGAAAGAAAATATGTTTCCCTATTATCCTTTGGGAGATTTGAAAAATAAATAATTAAAAGAAAATGACACATGAAATTATCATAGCCGGATTTGGCGGACAGGGAGTTCTTTCCATGGGTAAAATTCTGGCATATTCGGGCTTAATGGAAGGAAAGGAAGTAAGTTGGATGCCATCTTACGGACCCGAGCAACGCGGAGGAACCGCCAATGTTACGGTCATACTAAGCGATGACCGTATCAGTTCTCCCATTCTCAATGAATATGATATTGCTATCATTCTGAACCAGCCATCCATGGATAAATTCGAATCGAAAGTAAAAAAAGGCGGCATACTCATCTATGATGACTACGGAATACATAAACCGATAGAACGCAAAGACATTGATATATACCGTATCAATGCGATGGATACCGCTACCGAATCAAACATGTCGAAGACATTCAACATGATTGTCTTGGGCGGACTGCTGAAAGTTGTACCCATGGTCACGCTCGAAAATGTAATGAAGGGACTGAAAAAAACACTCCCCGAACGACATTATAATTTACTTCCGGCAAACGAAGAAGCGATCCGGAAAGGCATGGACATCATCCGGAAAGTATAATGTATCGTTAAGCACAAATTGAAGAAAACGGCGCTTATGAAACAGGGATTAGTCTATTTATTCCTTTTTATGTTCTTTTCCGCTGCGCTTTCGGGCCAATCCGGAAAAAGAGGGCTCACGCCCAAATTAAGCACAGCGCCGGAAAACCTGTCGGACAGCCTCCTTCGCCCCGATAGTTCTCAAATAAGCGTAAATCGTGCCACGGCGTTTCGCCTGACTGATAAATTCGGAGAAAGATACATTGCTCCAATGGACACAATGCGGCTGAATTTTTCCAACAGTGTCCTGATGGAAGGCCGTGGATTGGCAGTCAGCTATCTTGCCAATATCGGTTCTCCCGCTCAAAGCCGCATCTTTTCCGAACGCGAAGAAGATGATGATTTTATATTTGCCCGACCGTATCAATATTATATCACAACTCCGGAGAATGCGCTTTTCTACGATGTCAAAGACCCCTATACAAGGATAACATATACAAGAGGCGGCGGCCAGCAAGGCCGGGAAGAAATGTTTTCCGGTGTGCTGACTTCCAATTTCGGGAAAAATATAAATATCGGGACGGACTTCGATTACACCTATGTACGCGGTCAATATACCTCCAACAGCAACAAGTTACTATCCTACCGTTTGTTTGGTAATTATTTATCCGACCGGTATGAGATGCATACCTACCTGCGCAATTATAACTATGTAAATACCGAAAACGGCGGAATCAGTGATGACAGCATCATCACTCATACCTATAAATACGAAGAAAGAACCCCCGTCAACTGGCAAACGATACCGACGCGGTATACAAGAACATGGAACCGCATCAAAGGAATGCAGTTCTTCCTTACGCACCGGTATAATTTAGGCTTTTATCGCGAAATGACTACCAAAGAAAAAGAAGAAGCCGAAAAAAAACGGGCCATAAGAAAACAGTTGGAAGAACAGAAATCAGAAGAGGAAGCTCATGAGGAACATACCATGAACGAGATGCTTGCCGAAAATGCCGCGGCGACGCCCTCCCCGGATATTTTTGCCGGTACGGCGGAACAACAAGGGGAAGACGAAATTGATGCTGTATTCGTTCCCGTTTCAAGCATTATTCACACATTGGAATATGAAAGGAACAGCCGCCGTTTTATCTCGGAGATGAATGGAATAGACACTTGTTATGAAAATGTATATGGCCCGAAGGATTCGCTCCTGAACGATTATACCCAATCATGGTATTTAAACAATACCGTAGCCTTATCCTTACGTGAAGGATTCCAGGATTGGGTCAAATTCGGACTGACGGCCTTTATTAACTTTGAAAAACGGAGATTTACGCTTCCGTCTGTTGATGATTCGCTACGCAGCACCACTACGTATGATGAATTTTCCACCTACCTCGGAGCCGAACTGTCAAAACAACAAGGCAAACTGTTCACCTACAAAGCGAGAGGTGAATTTTGCCTGGTCGGGAGTGACATAGGGGAATTTCGCGCCGAAGGGGAAATCAAATCCCAATTCCGCCTGTTAGGCAAAGATGCCTCCATCAAAGCGAACGGATATATTAAAAACCTGACTCCGGCTTTTTATATGCGCCATCATCACTCCCGCTATTTCACGTGGGATTCCGGCCTGCAAAACACCCAACGGGTGTTTGTTGGAGGTGAAGTCGATGTTGAACAAACCCGTACAAGACTTTCGGCAAATGTAGAAAGTATCCAAAACTTTATCTATTTCGGAAAAAACGGCGTTCCGGAGCAGCATGGAGGTAACCTTCAGGTCATAACCGCACGGATAAAACAGGATTTCAGATACAAGGCTTTCGGTTGGGAAAATGAAGTCGCCTACCAGCTAAGCAGTGAAAAAAGCATATT
>QMCE01002724.1_pt1 | contig 10030 bp, 9 predicted proteins | sample 1821851 | NCBI WGS metagenome assembly QMCE01 (sample SAMN09453174, study PRJNA476694) | Termite gut metagenome, whole genome shotgun sequencing project. | isolation source: worker | host: Odontotermes sp. | place: South Africa:Pretoria | collected 2016-01-28 | reverse complement strand
CAGCAGCTTGTTTCTTCTCTGGGATTATACGCAACCAAATCAACCACGGAAAATTTATACCGGCTGTTCGGCGGCAAAAAAATTTTCACCAATCCAAAACCGGACACGCTGATCTACGATTTATTGAAATACACAACCCGGCCTGACGACATTGTCCTCGACTTTTTCTCTGGCTCTGGAACAAGCGCCCACGCCGTCATGCGCTTGAACGCCGCTGACAATGGCCGCCGCCGCTTTATCCAAATCCAGACACGAGAACCCATCCGCCCCAACAGCGAAGCCGAACAAAACGGCCGCCAAACCATCGACCAAATCGGCATCGAGCGCATACAACTCGCCGCCGAAAAAATCCGCGAAGAAAACCCTTCCGCCGCCGCCGCGCTAGACCTCGGTTTTAAACTTTACACGGTTATCGAAGCGCCGCAAGAGACGGCGGACAGGGGTTAGATTTGATAAGGATAAAATATGGCAATAACGAAATTACAATTTGCGGACAATAATTTGGACGAGGCTTTTCTGAACGAAGCATTCGTCAATATCGCCAGTTTTATCAAATGTTTCCAAAATTTTCAATTCGGCGATCAATGATCGCCATTTCTAAAAATAGCAAAAAGACACATTCTAATTTGGCGATCGGTGATCGCAGAATCAATCCGCATGATTTTCTCTTTTTTCTTGACTGGACTCACATTCAACGCATTATGCGCGTGTCCGATCCCAAAGCAAGAGCATGGTACTTAAAAGAAGCCGTCGAGCAATCTTGGGATGTTCGCACTTTAGATCGGAATATCAGCACTCAAGAGGAAAAAGTTTAAATCAAATATGCGTCCATTCAAATTTTTAGCAAGACAAGAAATAGATAAGGTTGGGGTGACATAAGAGATGTAGTGGCACAAGAAGATTTGAAGAATATGTTGAAAAATACGGGCAGGAAACTAAAAAAGACTAAAACAAGAAATTAGTTCTGGAGGTGAGGGGAATTGAACCCCTGACCTCGTGAATGCCATTCAAGCGCTCTAGCCAACTGAGCTACACCCCCAGAGATTTTACTCTACACAATAGACGAATTTGTGTCAAGCGGTTACAATAGGTCCGTGATTGTCAGTGTGTCCCGCCGTTGTGATATTCCCCGGTTTCAATTCGACTGGTTTATGGAAAGGCTAGAGGCGGGTTTTGTGGAAGTGGCCAATCCCTTTAATGCCGGCCAAATACGGCGTGTTTCTCTGCTGCCGAAAGAAGCGGGAATGAAGCTGGAGGAAGGCGTTGACGCTTTTGTGTTCTGGACGCGGGACCCCCGGAACATTCTTGCCAATGCGGATGAACTGACGCGGCGGGGTTTCCCTTTTTATGTGATGACGACACTGACCGGCTATCCGGTTGCGCTGGAGCCAGACATGCCTCCCACGCGGGAAATTGTGTCCGCGATGCGCGAATTGGCGCAAAAAATCGGGCCGGAAAGGGTGATATGGCGTTACGATCCCATACTTTTAAGCAATGTCACTGATGAAGTCTTTCACCGTAACAATTTTAGCGCGCTGGCGCGGGAACTTGCGGGGGCAGCGCGGCGGGTCATTATCAGCGTATACAGCGAATACCGGAAAGCGGCACAGCGTTTTGAAAAACGGGAAAGCTCAGGCATTTTGCGGCTGACAGATATTTCCGCTGTAAACGATCTGCTAGCCGTTTTGCCGGAAATCGCCGGAGCCGCCGGCATGGAAATCCAAAGCTGCGCCGCCAAAGAAAATTATTCGCCGCTGGGTATCAGGCCGGGCGCGTGTATTGACGCCGAATTAATCAAAAAAATTTCCGGGCTGGAATTGAAACCCAAAGATAAACACCAGCGGCCCGGCTGCCTGTGCTGCCAAAGCGTTGACATAGGCCGCTACGGAAACTGCGGCGCGGGCTGCGTGTACTGCTACGCCTGGTGATATTTATTTGCTTTTGCCAGTATTATCGCGCTGCCGTTTTACCTCGTACAGAAGTATCCCTGCGGCGACCGACACGTTAAGCGAATCAATCCTGCCGTCTGCGGGTATGCCAACCATGCCGTCACAGCGTTCGCGCAATAGGCGGGAAATGCCTGTCCCTTCGCCGCCCAGAACCAGCACTGTTCTGCCGCGCAAGTCTTTCTGGTAAGCCGATTCGCCTTCCATGTCGGCTCCGTAAATCCAAAAATCAGCCGCTTTCAAATCCTCTGCGGCGCGGACAAGGTTTGCCGTTTCCGCCTGCGGAACCCACGAGACCGCTCCCGCTGATGTTTTGGAAATAACTTCGGCATGTTTTGCGCTGCGGTGTTTCGCGCTTATCACCAAATCCACGCCGAATTGATCGCAGGAACGGAGAATTGCCCCGTAATTGTGCGGATCGGTAATTCCATCGAGAATAATGACCAGCGCGTTTTTTCTGTCACCGAGCTTTGCCAAAAATTCCTCGATGGTTATTTCCGCGCCCTGTCCGTAAATATCGTCCACTTGCAGAGCGACACCTCGGTTGTCCGGGGCAAGCCGGTCAATATCAAAAGTTCCTGTCCGCTCAACGCGGATTTTATTGTTATTTGCCAGCGTAATCAGTTCCCGCGCGCGCGGGCCGGGTTTGGCGACAAGCAGCGGGCCGCAGGCATTTCCCGATTTTATCCGCTCTTCAATTGCGTGAAATCCGGTTAAATACATTGTTTGCTTCCTTATGTTGAAATGTTAAATTTTGAATGACATCCCGAAAGTGATGTACTGCGCCTTATCGAATCCAAGCTCCGCATACGCGCCTATTTTCTTATAAAAAAAGTAACGGGCTCCGGCACTGAGTCCTATCCAAAACGGCTCTTTCGGCAGACCAGCAATCCCGCCGAGCGTCAACACCGCATAAGTGTCAAGATTCCGTACAGTAAAATTGTGATGATACGCAATTCTGGCGGCGATAGGCATACAATTAATATTGTCCCCTTCAGAAAAATATCCGGTAATTAATCCAAACGTAAACGGAAGCCCGGCTACCGGTATTGCCGCGTCCATCGAAACGGTCAACGGCGGACATTTTCGAGTGTGAATAATTTCTTTTGCAAAACCAACTCCGGCATTAATAAATATCGTGCCGTTATTCATGATCTCAGGATAATTTGTTTCAAAAGCAAAAAGCGAACATGAACACAAAATCAGCGCAAATAAAAATATTTTTTTCATATTCACGCCCTAAAACCAGAGAACAATTCCGGCTGTGGGATAACCAATCATCCGCGCCTTATCATTTCCGATTGAATTATTTTCGGTGAACAGCGAAGCTCCTAATGTTCCCGGTTCGGCGGAGCCGAATTCAAGCCTGTACCCGAGCCGCAGAGCTATTCCCGGATTCCACGGAACGATGTCAATTTTTGCCTCAAGTGACGGCAAAACAGCTGACGCGCTATCCCCATTATTCCGGTAATACATCACGCCTCCCTCAAGACTCGCCAGAAAATGATTTGTTACCAAGCTGTAACCGAGAGCGCCTCCAATTCCGAAAATGCCATTGTTCGTTTCGTTTATTTCTCCAAATGAATTAATCGGATACACAAAACGTCCGTCGATTGAGAAATTCTTGTATCCAAAGCCCAGCCCGCCTTCCAGCGCAAGCGCGTTTACCCAGTCATCACGCAGCAGCGGATTGTACATTAAGGCGGCGTAAATATTTCTTCTCGATTTAAGCGAGTTCAAATCCCACTGCCGAGTTCTTTCCTCTTTCTTTGCGCTTGCTTCACGGAGTTTTGTGTTTTGCCTTTGCTCGGCCGTCTGACGCCTTGCGGCTTCTTCGGGAAGTTCAACGATTAAGCGCTGGTCTTCGGCAATTGTTGTCCGGTTTCTTATGGGCATTCTGGGCACGGAAGCGCTGCGTAAATAAGCGTCTGCGTTCGATATATCAGCGTCAATGCCGTCAATGTTTACAACGCGGACATACATGTTATCGGTAATATATTCTTCGGGGACGGTCATCACCAGATTTATTTCCTGCGTGGCAATCCCTCCGATAACATTGCCGGATTTAATAACCAGCTGACCGTATAATTCAAAATCTTTATACAAAACTTCTTCTTCTAAATTATTGATTAACGCCGCCCTGATTTTGAATGTTCTGTAACCGGTGAAAATATCGGTATAAACCGGATTTGCCCTGGTGGATACCGCCGAGATTGCCGGCCATTCATTAAATCCCCAATTGTTTTTTTTGTATTTTGTCCGCCTGAGCTCTTTCAAAATATCATTGAGAACTTTTTGCATAGTCCCGACATTTTTATGGCGCAGTCCGGCGGTGAATTCAAAGTTAATCGTGCCTTGATCGTAATCGGAATTTCCCTGAACATTTCCCGGTGTGTACACCAATTCAAACGGAGGATGATTCCTGAAAAAATCCTCAAAGGCGATCAGGTTTTGTTTCCAGTAACGCTGCTGTTCGAAATCCTGTTTGATCGCGGTTCCTGTTCCGCCCATCACTTTAAAAATTTCTTCGGCCTGTTTTTTTGCCGCCGCCGAATTTCCGCCCGCGTTTGTCGCCGCGTATGAGTAAAACAGCGCGTCGATCATGTTGCCGCTTCGGGACGCTTCGTAACTTAACGCGAGGGAGTTCTGCGCTTCCGTTTCTTCCGCGCTTAAATTTTCTTTCAAAGCGGCCGTGCCCGCATCGGTAAACGCCACTCCAAGTTTCGGCAGTATTTCGGCGGCGGCGGCGCGGCTGGCATTTGAATTGATTATTTGCCTTAACTTGATTCCCTGATTAAAACTGGCATCTCTCACTCCCGTCTCCATATTGGTCAACGAAAGATCAAGATTGAATTGTGTGTTATCAATTCGCGTCAATGTGCCCGCCAATATATATTTGCTGTTTGTCAATTCTCCGATGCTGATATAATCGTCATCGGAATAATCTCCCGAAAGGGAAAGCCGCTGCTGCTCCAAAATCGTTTCCAGATTTTTGCTGTCAAAAAGCTGAATATCCGAAAATTTAGCGAAATCATTATTGAGCGCGCCCTGCAATATGTCGAGATACTTGTCTTCATCGGGTGTCAAGTCAATTCCACGCGGGCGGAGAATGGCGAGAGTCATATCGGCGCGGCCTTTTCCCGCCTCAAACAGCGGCGCGTTTTCGTCTTTTTCAGCCGCGTCTTTATTCGCTGATATGGTAGCGCATCCCGCAATAGCAAGAGCGCACAACATGGTACATGCCGCCTGAAAAAATTTTCTTTTTGTAGATTTCATTATTGGAATCCTTGTCCTTTTATTTGTCGAAAATATTTCTTGTCAGAATTGTTACCGGATTCCGCATTTTGTTTTGAGGTAAAATTTCAGCCGGAATAATTCGTATATAGCCGTTCTGCATCGCCTGTTCTGTTTCTATATCATCAATGCTGACAATTCGTACCAGCATATTTCCCGTGAGTTCATTTTCAATATGAATTGGTTTGAAGCTTGCTCTGCTTTTCTGGGTTGTATCGGCGAACAAAGTATTTCTCCAATTGATAACGCGGCTTCTGACCTGAAAAGCCGTGGCAGCGACAACTTCATCCCGATCATTTACCATCTCCGCCCGGATAGTGTAATATCTGAAATTGCCGAAAAGCGGCGAACGATACGGGCGTGCCGCAAAACCCCAAGTCTCCTGATTGCCGGTGCTCTCAAGCCCTGACGCGACTGAAGCGAAAACTTTCCGCATGGCCTCGAAAGAAACATCTTCCTGGAAACTGACCTCAAACTCCAGCGTGGCCAGCTGCTGGTCATAATCAGTCTGCCCTTTCTGCATGGGGTGAGGATTAAACGTCAGGATAAACGGCGGGTGCGCGTGGTAAAAATTATCAAACTCGTCGAGAATAGTTTTCCATTTATTTCTGTCCTCGAAATCGCCTTTGACCGATGCCCCGACATCACCGGCGGACAACATACGCGACATGTCCTCAAACCGGTTTCCCGCTTCGAGAAGTTTCGGATCATACTGGGAGGCATTATAGAAATACGTCAGCATTTCTATAGGGTTGCCGTTTTTTTCCGCAATGCTGCCACGCGCAAGATTTATCGCGGCCTGTACTTCTTCTCCGGTCGGATTTTGGAGCGCGGCAATGCCCTCTTCTGACAATTTTACATTGAGTTTGCTGACAATATCCATAAAAGCTTCGTTAATTGCCTGTGCGCTCAGAATGTCGGCCGCCTGGATATCTGATTTAAGATACGACGCTTTCCGCAGACCGCTGACCGGATCAGTTACCGCTATGTCCAGTACATACGTGTTGCCGGTACGCGACAGTTTTCCGATAAGCAAAAAAGCGGTTTCCGTTTCCGCGATATTCTCGGCGGAAATCTCCGCGCTCGCGTTTATCGCGGTATATTTTTTGAAATTGGCGATAAACAAATTCTGAATATAATCGAGCACAAATTCATCGTCTTGCGCCACAGATTCCCCGGCGGGACGTATGACAATAACTCTGACGGCGGAACCTCCGTCATCCATAAAGAAATCCTGCGAAAAAGCCGTATGCGGGAAAATAAAGGCAAAACAGAGAAAAAAGAGCGTAATCGAAAACATTTTCATTGAATATCAACCTTACCGTGCGTCTGATAACAATATATCGTTGTTTTATATAAAAAACAAGCGTAAATCACGGCAACCACGGAACTTAATTTGCGGCAATTCATGGCTGGAGTTTTCCAGAGGAAAATTCCCAAGCTATTCGCAACAGGCGAATAGCAGCGCAAGAGATAGCAGTGGAAATCCCGCAGACTTTGCGTACGCAAAGTCGAGGAAGGCTGTCCGCGAAGCGGACAGCTTCGGAGTTTGCTTTGCAAACTCCACGCAAGAAATGTATGACCGGAAAAAAATGCGCCCAAAAACTAACAGAAATTAGTTTTTTGAAAATTGATACCCCAGCGCGGCAGCCTTTACAAAGGGTATGTTTCTCCGTACCGCACAATCTGCGTATTGGGAAAACCGTTATCCGCCAGATATTTTTTGAACGCGGCCTGCGGTTTTGGCTCTCCGTGCACCAGAAAAATTTTCTTCAGGCGGGACGTGTCCAGCGTTTTCAGCCAGTCAGTCGCTTCCGCGTAATCGGTGTGCGCGCTGAAAGCATTAATTTCCTCGACATGCGCCCGTACATTGAACTTCTGACCGTGAATTTTCACCTCGCTTTCCCGGTTGCGGATACGGCGTCCCAGCGTGTTTTCCGCCATGTAACCAACTATCAGAATTGTCGTATCAGGGTCTTCAATGCTGTGTATTAAATGATGCTGAACACGCCCCGCCTCGCACATTCCGTCCGCCGAAATAATGACATGCGGCTCCTTAAAATCGTTCAGGGCTTTGGACTCGTCCACGCTGGTCGTAAAGCGCAGCTTGTTAAAGCCAAAAGGATTTTTATGATGCTTGATAAAAGCGTCTTTGATTTCCTTGTCGTAACATTCGGGGTGCACCTGAAAAATCGTTGTCGCGTTAGTCGCCATCGGAGAATCTACAAAAATCGGGATTTCAGGAATTATCCCCTGATCAACCAAAAGATGAAAATAGTACACAAGCTCCTGAGTGCGCTCAATGGCAAACGCGGGAATAATTATCCTGCTTTTGTTTTCCTGCTTATTGTTTTTTACCATATTGTTTTTCATCATTCGCTTTGCGATCTCAGCGAGTTTATCCATCGCGTTGTCCGGCGATTCGTGGCGGCGGTCGCCGTAAGTGCTTTCCAAAATAATGTAATCCGGCGCAAGCTTGGGGCTGTCCGGGTCACGGATAATCGGCTTGTTTTTTCGCCCCAAATCTCCCGTGGCAAGAATCCGAATCTCTTCGTCGTCTTTTTTCACCGTGAACATCGCCATCGCCGAACCGAGAATATGCCCCGCGTCATAAAATTCCAGTTTCACGTTGTCGCTTATATACATCGGACGATTGTACGAAATTCCCACCATCTGCGAGCTGGCCTGAATCGCGTCTTGCTCATTAAACAGCGGCGTCCAGTCAAATTTTTCTCCCTTTCTCTGTGCCTGCTTCCGCAAATAAATCGCGTCTCTCGCCTGTATATTCGCCGAGTCCATCATAATTAAACTAGCAATATCCCTGCTTGCCGGAGTCGAAAAAATATTCCCCTGGTAGCCCTCTTTAACCAAAAGCGGCAGCAACCCGCAATGATCAAGATGACCATGCGTCAAAACAACCGCTTCGATCTTATCAGCAGCAATCCCCAAATTCCGGTTTTTCCGGTCAGCTTCAGCCCGCGAACCCTGAAAAGCCCCGCAATCAATCAGGAAACTTTTCCCGTCAATATCCAGCACATGCTTAGACCCCGTCACCTCCTCAGCCGCGCCGAGGGAATAAAACGCCATACTCATACCAGAATTATACACCCTTTTCAAGCCGTAAAACAGTAAAAAAAAGGGGGGCGGCTATTCGCCTCCGGCGAATAGCTTCGGAGTTTTCGCGCCGCGAAAACTCCACACATTTATTGTCACATTTTTTGTAATGAAAGGGGGGCTGTTTCCACACGGCCGCCCGCGCATAGACGCAATTATTGCCCGCCCCCCTTACAGCCCAGCCCGCTAACGCGGTCTTGGCTTATCCCCCAGCTATTCGCCTCCGGCGAGTAGTTCCGGAGTTTATTTTTTTAACGCATATGGTGACAGTCACCGAAAAAGTCTAGTGTCGTTGTGGCAGGGGACGCTATATGTATGGGTTGTAATTTCATATGCGTTTACTTTGCGGATATGCCCGTACAAAAAGCAACAAAAATTCCTGTAAAAACTAAAAATAGGAGAAGAAAACTTGCGTTTTTTACATCAACAACAGGTCAGAAAATCCTTAAATTAACGCATATGTTTGTAATTTACTGGATTTTTTTTGTAGAACACTGGAAATTAGCGAAACGATGAGATTGATGTTTTGGGTAAAGGGTCTTTCTTGGTCTTTCAAAATGTGCTTGCTAGGATATTGAATACAGGTTATATTCCAAACATGTTGACGGGATTTTCTGATGAAAAAATAGTTTTTCTTCTTGGCGTTCATTCGATGTGGGCGAAGAGGGCTTGTCGTGAAATACTGCGTAGGAAGCAGGATTTTGTTCCGTTGCTTTTGGATATTCTTGATAAAGCCATAGAAGACCCTTATGCCGAAATTTTTGGCAGTATGGATATGCATATTCCGGCGGCAATGCTTCTTGCTCAGATGCGGGAACCGGCGGCATATTCTAAGTTGATTGATATTATTGCTTTTGATCGCGATACGGTTGATATGCTTTGGGGCGACATTCTTACCGATTCGTTTGAGAAAATATTGCGCGATACATTTGACGGAGACTCATCGCGTATTCCTCAATTTTTGGAAAACCGTTCGGTTTCGCCGTGGTCGAGGCTTAAGGCTCTGGAAGCATGGGGGATGCATTTTTTTGATGGACGTGTAAGCCGTGAGGAAATGATTGCAAAACTTCGTTATTTAATTGATGAAGTGTACTGCGGCAAATTAACAGAGGATGACGAAATCGTGTTGACTCAAGTTGCGGAGGTTGTCAGGGAACAGCGGCTTGAAGAATTATTACCTGATGTAAAAAAACTGTTTGATAGAGATATTGTTGATCCATGTATGTATAGAGATTGTGAACAATATATGTCCTCATTCAGTCAGCGATCCTTTGTACGATGCTAAAGACGAACACTTTGATGACGCGATCATAGAATTACAGAGATGGAAATGGTTTGATGAAGCGCATTGGACGGATAATGATGATTATAAAGGAAATGGTGACTTCGAGGGGAAGGTTGCGCGGAACGATTTCTGTCCCTGCGGAAGCGGAAAGAAATACAAAAAATGCTGCGGCGCTTGATGGTTATTGACGAACGGAGCGAGATCGCGACCGCGCCAGCGCGGGCATGATCGAGCGAGTGAGGAAACGAAAGGTTTAATGTGGCGGGTGCGGGGCTTTGCCCCGCAGTATAATACCTTTTATTGGTGTCCGGCGAAGCCCGATAGCCGGGGGATAGCGGCAGACTTGCGAAGGGCTTACAGCCCGGAGCAAGGCTGGAGCGTAAGGGGGGCG
>QMCE01002558.1_pt1 | contig 10031 bp, 15 predicted proteins | sample 1821851 | NCBI WGS metagenome assembly QMCE01 (sample SAMN09453174, study PRJNA476694) | Termite gut metagenome, whole genome shotgun sequencing project. | isolation source: worker | host: Odontotermes sp. | place: South Africa:Pretoria | collected 2016-01-28 | reverse complement strand
GCCCGGTATCAGGTTGAAAACGCCAAAACCGCCGATGGTTTTTTCCGTCCCCTCAAAAAGCCGTATCAACCGTAAAACCTCATAATTGCGATTGGCCAGTTTTCCAGGTACTCGCCAGATTTCAAACGGGTTCTGAATGGTTTGGGCCAACAGGCGCATATACAGTTCGTGCCCGTTTTTTTTGACTTTCAAAAGCCCCGTTCCCTTGTCCGTCAACAAATCCTTGCCGATCACCAGGGGCAGATCAACGCCCGGCAGGGTGATAAGCTTTTGGCTGTCCAGCTTTTTCAGCCCGAAACTTTTTAAAAATTCCAGGACGTAAAATTCCTCGCTTTTGCCGGGCGGCAATATGTCGTCCGGCTTCACTGGTAAAATGTGTTTCGGGTCAATCTTATCCAGCGGCAGACCGCAAGCCCCCGGCGCTTCCGCGAACTCGCCGCTTATGGGGCAAAGCATCCGGGGTGGGTCAAAATTCAATGCCTCTAGTTCCGCCGGGGCCAGGCCACTCAGCCAGTCCTGGCCCACGTTGCCTCTAAAACCCTTGTCCGCGCCCGGCAGATTGACCACTATAGGGGCCTGGCCATCCGCCCGGTAAATCATTGGGCCGGGCATTTCCGTTTCGATCTTCAGGCCCTTACTTTCAGCCCGGTAGCGGGAGACAGGGGCTGTATCGCATCGGCACTCGTATCCATTTGGGATGTAATTGTATTGCCAAAACTCGTGATCCACCGGATAAATCAGATGATTCAGAACCGCATGGCCGGGCCGGGTGGCCTCGTCGCCCACGGCCAGATATTCCAGATAGGGGAAAGCATCTTTGTTGGCCTGTATCTCCGCCCAGGCCCCGGCGGCGTAAGCGGAGGCCATGTTCGTTCTGAAAATAGTTTCCACCCGCCAGGCGGGCCATTTATGTTCTTCGATAATGGGGGCAACTTCCTTCTTAAAATCAGCCAGGGTTTGGCCCTCATTCATGGCCTTGTTTATTGCGCCATAAATATCGGCCAATTGCTGATGTTTGGTAATTCCGGCCACGGCAAAGGCCCGGCTTCGCGCCCCTTCCTCAAGCTCTTTCCGTTCTTTGGCCGTAAGCGGGCGGCGCGTTTTCCAATATTCGATAGCCTTTTCCGGCTTCACGCCCTGCATTTCAATTTCAGGCATGGCCGCGCCTCTTTTCCGCCTCCGCGAAGCGGCCCATCAAGTTGGCCTCGAACATCAAATCCGCCAGGAGGCCGCCAAACTCGTCTGGCTCCAGGTCGCCGCCCATGAGGCTGGCCAAATCGCGTTCCAAAGCCTCAAAGCTTTCGGCCTTTTCAATAATTTTCCAAACTTGGCTGAAAAACTTTTCCCCGGCCTTGGCGGCAACGGGCGCGTAACGCTTCACCGCCTGTTCAACGGCTTCCTGATAGGGGTTCGTTGGAGCGCTTGGCGCGGAAAAATCATTTGGAGGCCCCGCCTGATCCGGCTGACTGTCCACCGCAAATTCATCTTCCGGCAAACCGTATTTGTTCTGAAAGTGTTTGGCATTAAAGCGAACCCCCATGTCGTACAGTTTTTTATCCAGTTCGGCGGCTTCTTTCAAATCTTCCGCCTCTTCATAAAAAAACTGAGGGGCCATAACATCGGGGGCGGCATTGAGGCGAGTATATATCCAGGCCAGTTCGTTCATGGCTGAAACGACCATATCCATATCAGACTGCGCGAACTCGTCGGCCACGTCCTTATGGGTTTTGGCCGCCGCGAAGCTGCCCTTGTCGCCTATTTCGCTGGTGAGGGTGTTCCCCATCAGCACTTTGGATATGGCCGCGTCCATGCGCCTGATATAGGCTTCGTGCTGTTCGCCCGTCCCCGGCGTCATGGTGACCGTTTCAACTGATGCTCCATGCGGCACCACGGCCACGGCATCCTGGGCCATGCGGGCCAGGTTGGCCGCCATTTGTTCCATCTGCTCTTGAGTCGCTCCGGCTGGGGCTTTGCCCAGTGTCCAGGGAATGCCGAATTTCTCCAGGAATTTGGCGTAGAAAGTTAAGCCCCCCTTCTTGAAAGCCACAGGCCACAGGCAGCGGCTTAAAAGGCGAAGCCCATAAGGATTTTCATAAGACGCGAAATGGCGAACCAGCACAAATTTACCTTCAGGTACCCGCCGGGGTTCCATCCCCATTTCACCCTTGAACAATAATTTGTTTTTGTCGTCAAAGGCGAACCAGCGCTGGGGTTTGCCCACAAAGTCGCGCACCCGCCACAGGCCGTTTTCCGCGCTCCAGGTGATTTCCATTGGCGAAAAACCGTGAAAGGGCGCTTCCAGAATATCGGCTATCACCTCGCGCATGGTCAGGCGCTCCAAGTCTTTCACCAGGCGGTCGCAGATCAGCTTTTCCATTTCCGTGGGGCTGGAATTTTTCAAGGCCCCTGGCTTGTAGCAATAGTCCTGGTGATTCAGCACCCGGTTTTTGCGGGCCATTGTCATGGCCGTCACCTGATCGTCCGCCTCCAGGCCGGATAAGATGCTGGCCTCCTCACCCATCTTGCGCAAAACTGGATCGGGATCAGGCAAGATGCCCAGGGCGTTAAAAAAATATTCGCCCGCGCTCTCCCGATCGGCCACTGTACCCAACAATTCCATCGCCTGACTATACGCATCAAGAGCCATACATCACCTGTTGAAAGTATCCAGCATTTGCCGCGTCGCGGAAGGTTCCGGCAGAACCGGCTCCCAGGCCGCCAGTATTTCCGGTGCGTGACGCAAAGCGTAATCGGCCAGGGTCAGGGCTATGGCGGAATCCCCATGCCGCTGGCCTTCGGAGGTCTTTACCCTGACATCATCCACCCTGGGCAAACCCCTGATGACCTTGATTTGCCGCAAATCGTCCCGGATGCGGGCATCCGGCGGCATATTCAAGCCCTTGTCCTCAAAGCGGGCCTTAAGGGGCGGAAAGTTGGTCGAATACCAGGACTCGGACAATTTGATCTCGTGGATCAGGTCGGGGCTCCACTCCTGCCTGGCGGCTTCGGCCAGAGACGCGCCTATGCCGGTGGCGTCCACGGCCGCCCCGGCGAAACGCGGCAAGCCGTGCTCAACGGCCCGCATAACCGCCTCCTGCACCTTGAACGGCATGTTGGACATTTCAATCACCAGGGGCGTGGTCACGTCCAGGTTCTCTTCTTCGGCCAGAATCCACAAAATGGAAAGGTCGGCGACGCGCCCCACGTCATACCCGTAGACGTGGCGAAGCCCGGCCTTCAAGGCGGCCAGGCGCGGCCCTATTTCCTCGGTAATCCACAGGCTAGTCCAGGCCTCCAGGGCGACTCTGGGCCAATCGACAAAGTCGGGGGCGGGCGGGCCGATCCTGAGAACGGCTTTCTCGTCCCCACCGGACATGGCCGTTTCAATAAGATTTAAGGGGATATAGGCCCCGCCGGATTTGCTCGGGATGCAGTCAAGCTCCTCATCGGCCTTGTCGCCATAATGCTTCCTGATCCTGATTTCAAATTGCTTTTCAGCTTCCGGCGACCACGGTTGATTGTTGGCCCGGCAGACGGCTTTGAAGAGGCCCTGGGCCAAAGCTTGATTAAAGGTGGTTTTGAACAGCCGGTAATCGTAGCGGCCGGCTTTCACCTCCTCAATCATCTCATTGAAAGGATTGTCCACCCCGTTGTGAGTGGACAAAATGGCCAGCCGGCCGCCCCAGGTCAAAAGAGCAATGGCCGCCTTTAAGATGCCTTCGAAATCATCGACAAAGGCGGCCTCATCCAAAATGATCCGGCCCTGCTTTGAGCGGATGTTTCTGGCCTCGGACGGCAGGGCCTGAATTATGTGCCCGCTGGCAAAGCGGATTTGATAAATGAGAACATCTTTATCAGCATTCCTGACAACAATTTCTTCCATTTCGCCGGCCGCCGCGCCGATTTTTTGAGCCCAGAACGCGGCGTCCCGAATGTATTGCTCGGTCATGTCTTTGTTGTAGGACATGTAATAATTGTTCATGCCGCCGTTGCCTTTGGTTTTGGCGGACAAAAGAACCGATTTCAGGGCGTCGGCGAAACTGGCCCCGATGCGGCGGGATTTCTCCCACACGGCCACGTCGCTTTCATCCTCAAGCCATTGGATTTGATAGGGGATAAGAACGCCTTGCAAATCATCGCTCATTAAAGCCCGCCCTTCAAAATGGCCATGATTTTTTCTTCAGCTTCAAGACTTAAACCGGTCGATTTTGACTTGTCCTCAGCCGCCTTGCCGCGCATTTCGGCCAACAGATCAAGCGCCTGCCGCAAGTCTTTGATGGTTTTCAGGTCAATGGCGCCCGGCGCGGCCAGAAGAGCGCCAAGCTTCTTTTCCAAAGCCGCTTCCAGGAGTTCCGCCGCCTGGGCCGGGCTGTCGAACTTGACCGGCGGCGCTGGTTTTTCCTTGTGCTGTTCGGCTTTGAAACGCTCCTGGTCAACGACCATCGTTTCCAGCTTGGCCACGGCGAAAGCGTCCAGCGCCTCGCCTTTGTCGATGACTTTTGCGATCATCCTGGCGCGGGCCTTGAATGTATTGAAACGGATTTCGCTTTCCAGTTGCGCCAGTTCTTCCCTTTTCGCCCGCCAGCCGTATTTATCGCTCCACCGCTTCAAAGTCGGCACGGACACGCCCGTGCATTCGGCCACCGCCTCAAAGGTCAGGCGGTCAACGCAATACATATCCTGCGCCTCAAATATCTTGTCTGACGTATATTCGCCAAATTGCAAGACGCCGGCCATGATTCACTTGCCGATCACTTTTTTGATAGCGTCCAGCCCGGCTTCGATTTCCCGCAATTCGCCTATTTTTTCCGCCAGGGAAGCCGCCAGAATCATTATTTTTTCCTCGTTAAGCCGGGCGGCTTTGCACGCCGGATTCAGTTCCTCCCGCAAGCTGTCGCGCATTTCTTCGGCCATAATAGATGCTTTTACCCGCTCTTGCCGCAGCTCTTCGCGGCGGCCCAGGTTAGTAAAATACTCGCTCACTTGTTCACCACCACGGTTTTGCAAATCATTTCAATGCTGGCCCGCATTTGTTCCAGGCCGCTTACCACTGTGGCAATCATTGCCTGCTGATCGTTCGCCAGTTTGTCGTAATCCTCAACAAGCCTTACATTGTCTTCGTAATACCGGGTTGTTTTACCCAAAGCCTCGCCCAGCTTGCCCAATATGTCGGCGGTTTCTTTGCGCCGGTCTTCCAGCAACAAGTCAACATAAGCCCGATGCTTTTCCCATAAACCAGTGGTATTATTTTGATGGCTCTCCACCATCTTGAGCATCCGGCGGCCCAAAATATTGTTCTGCACGACAGATAAGAGAACCATAAGCAGCGGGCAGGCTAATAATAGCGCCACCACCCCGCCCGGCCCCAAGGTGTCGGCCATAGAGGCGACGGCCTTTAAGAGTTCCGTTAATTCGGCGTTCGTGCTGAGCTCCATAGCGGTTGACGTATCCATTATTTCCCCTGCGCCTCATAGCATCTTACGGTTATTTCCAAGCCTTCCGCATAGGCGCGGAGGGCCGACGCGTTCTTTAAAACTTTTTGCATATTTTCAGGCGAAGCCAAATGGCTAGCCGGGTTCAGGATCGACATTGACGGCGGCGGCGGAGCCGGGCAGAGGATCAGGGCCGGGCGCGGCTTGGCCTTTGAGCATCCCGTGGCCAAGAGGGGCAAAAATATCAGCGTTAAGCAGATCAATAACGCGGCGGCTTTTTTCATCATCAATCACCCCCTGGGGCCTGGCCACGGTGGATTCGCCCAGGGCCAGGTCGTCTATTTTGTCCCGGCGCTGGCTGGACGCGTAATTGAGCGCCGCCTGCTCCTTGGCGGCGTCATTAATGAGCGCCAAAGACTTCGCCAAACGCCCATTTTCCGCTTCCGCTTCGGTGAGGGCCGCGCTCATCGCGCCGATCCGCTCATTCAGCCGCTCTATTTTTCCGCCCCTGCAGGTGGATAAACCCGCAAAAAATACCAACGGAATCGCGAGAAAAAGCGTGCCCCTGCCTCCCGCCAAACCCAAGAGACCACTAAAGAAGCTCATAGTGCGGCCCGTCCTTGAAGCTTTTCCAGTCGCCGCCCCACTGGATTTTTACCCCAAGTTCGGCGGCCGCCCGTTTCATGGCGCCGGATACGTCGTCGTAGGGCTTACCCCAATCCCAGGAAGGCTTGCCATTCACCAGCGGCGCCAGGTCAACCGCGTGGCTGTGGCCGTCGGGCTGGGGCAGGTGTTTGGAGTTCATGGTTTTGGATACGCCTTTTTTCACGTACTCGGCCTGTTGTTCTTTCGTCCGCAGACCTTCCGTGACTATAAAATCATTGGCCGTGATCCCAATGGCCCGCCTCACCACCTTAACCAAATCCGGGTGCACCCCGGCAAGTTTCGCTTCCGACGCAGCGGAAAGTTTGTACGTCATTCCTCACCTCCATTTTTGCCATTTTAAATGGAGGCATGATTTAATTCCGTCACCCATGCCGGATTTGCAAACAAGTTTGGAAAAAATAAAAAGCCCGCTGATTTTCACCAGCGGGTCGATTGAAAAAATGTGACGCTTGTCTGTTACATGGCTGATTTTTCACGCGCCAGGATGATTTTAAGGCATTCCACAACCTCAAACAGAATACTTAACGCCTCGGAGACAGGCATAGCCTGGTCTTTCAGTTTTTTTGGCACAGGTTGCACCATGCCGATTCCAGTTTCCGGTAAAACCTTTTTTCGCCCCCCCCAGGCCGCCGCCCCCTTTTTAGTTTGTCAGCAACAGGTTCTGTATTTACGCTTTTTTGCTCAGTCATAATCAAACCTCCACAATTCCGGCATTTATCTTTGCCGCTCTTTTTGTATTTTTGGCAAAACTCCGGCGTAATTTTTGCCCGCCAGGGCAAACACTGGCCATATTGAAAATTATCGCTCATAGACGCGCGGCCCTTTCGTCCAACATTTCTTCCGAAGGCGACACCCACAGATCAACGTCCTCACTCGCGGCCCGGACTTCCGCGACGGGAATGCGGGCGGGCGTGTCTCTGGTCACCTGGAAACGCCCTTCATAGATCATTCTACGCACTTGGCGGCTGCTGATATTCAAAACATACGCCGTTTCATTGACGGTCAACAGCTTGCGCTTCGCCATCAGCTCATCGGGCGGCAGACGGAAGGCCGGGCGCGGCGGGGCCGGATATTTGAACAGCGACAGTTGGAAACCGTCCGGGCAGGACAAAGTACAGTTCCTGTCACAGCCGATGCACACCAGAAGATCGCCTTTGGCAAACCACCGCGCCCGGCCTCTCTTGCCCTTTTCACAATCCAGATTGTCATAAACCGTCGCCGTGGCCTGGCCCTCATAAGCCCGCCAACCGCTTTGAGTAAGTTTTATGATTTGGTCGATTTTGCTTTTGCCGCCCATATCACCCTCCCAATGCCGCCGCGTCCATTACCGCTTTTTCCTGCGCCCGCCACAGCTCAAAACACTTTTCGCACTGCCTCGCGCGCCGGCGTTTTCTGCGGCAGCGCGGGCAGGCCACCCCCTTGAGGATATCGAAAATCCCCGCCCTTGCTTCCCCCAGGGCGGCCCTGATCCGTTCGGCCTGGCGGTCGGCGTCGCCGCCGTACCTGCCGCTGAGAACCTGATATACCGTGCTGCGGGCCAGGCCGCCCGGCCGGGCTTTGGCGAAGGCGTGGATGCTGCCGAAGCGGACTGTCACCTTGCGCCGCAGTTCTTCAAGTTCCAGCGGCTCCATGCTTATTCGGAAGTTTTCCGGCGAAGCCGTTTGGCCAGGTCGCGCCCCAGGGTCTGCAAATCATCGGCGGAAAGCCGGGTAAAATCATCCTTGCCAAACTGTTTTTGCGCCCGCGTATCCAGCCCCGAAGCCTTGAATCCCAACTCAATCCACATGGCCGCGACATGCCTTTTCTGCCGCCAGTTGGCAGTGCCTTCGATGATCCGATAAAACTCGCCGCTGTTTTTCCTGGGCAAATCCCGCCGGCTGAAACTTTTAAAGTGATCGGCCAGACGCCTGAGCTGCGCCGGCGAACAGTCCGCCGCCGATTCCACCCCCGCCACTTCCCGAAGCACCGCCCGGTAATCAGCATCATTCAGCGCCGCCTTCTTCTTCTCCGCGTGGATCGCGGCCAGCAGTTTGTTGCGGGCTTCTCTTTCCATGCTTATTCGCTCCACTGCGTCGTCCCTGACCGCTTGGGGAGCCCTTGTTCTTCTCTCGCCTCATTGAAAACCTTTTCCAAAATTTCATCAGCCCCGACACTCACTTTTTCCAGCGCGTCTTCCAACGTCTCCGCATAAACAAGAACTTGGTGGCTTATGCCGCGCAAACTCCAAGAGATCGCCCGGCCATTTTCATCAAAGCTTATATTCATCGGCCTTCGCACATAGGCCAGTATTAACCAACCATGCCGATACTCCAAAATTGTTTCCGCCCAATCTTCCCTATCATCATCCTCAATATAGGGATATGAGGACGGGAAAGCGAACAGCGACAAACACTCTTCCGCTTCCAAGTCATCTACTATTTCATCTATCTGCTCGGTGGCGTCCAGATCGCCAGATACAAACAGGGCCAGACAAAGCATGTTTTTCACGGTGATGTTTTTGTCCGAAAAACACCGGCCATACTTTTCAAGTGTTGCCTTTTCAGTCATTGTAAAAGTCCTTCCTGGCTGCTCATCAGGCCGGAGCCGCCACGCCCCGGCGACCGCCCCAGAGGGCGGTTTCGCGTACTTAAGCGTTTTGCGGCGCGTTGAACATTTCCTTCAAAGCCTTGGAGGGCTTGAACTTGATGGAAGTCTTGGCCGGAATCTCAACCGGCTGACCCGTCCTGGGATTATGGCCCGTCCTGGCCTTGCTCTCCACAAGATCGAACTTGCCGAAGCCGGTAATCGTGACGCTCTCTCCTTTGCGCATAGCCTCCTCCAGCGTCGCGAACACCGTATTGACCAGTTCATTGGCCTTGCCGGCGGGCAAATCCAGTCTTCTCGCCACTTCCATAATAAATTCCGTTTTATTCATCCTTCTTCCTTTCTTACGCGGCCTGGGTCAAGCCAGGCTCCCGCTGTTTTACTTCGATATCGAAGTTGTCCGCCACCTTGATCGTCGCGCCGACTTCGGCCAGCTTCTTTTCAGGCCAGGACATCATGGCCGCCTTGTTCGCCTCCATCTTGACGCGTATGCCGTCGTCATAGCCTTTTTCCGCCATGCGCTCCACTATCTGTTCCCAGGTGATTTTGCCGTTCACCTTGTCAACCCGGCTGGACTGGCGAAAGCTCAGGAAACCAAAATCAAGTTCCAGCGTTTTCCTGTCTTTGAACAAGTCCTCTTTATGCAAAGTGGCGAAAGCTTCCAGAGAATTTTCCAAAAGCTCATACCGGGCCTTCAGCGGCGCGGATTCCTCCGCCGCCGCACTCGTAGCCTCGTCAAGGCGCTTATTGAGGCGATTCTTCACGGTGCTGATATCGCGCTCCAATTCCGCCATTTCCCGCAGCGCCTCGTTGGCCCCGGCCAAATCATCAATACGAAAGACAGCTTCTTTCTTACGCGCCATTGTTCGCCTCCGCGCCGTCATAGCCGATCAGCCGCAAACCAGACGGACGCGGCGGCCGTCCCACGTCAATATCCGCCTCACGCAGGGCCTCGGCGATATCTTCCATGACGCCGGCCACGGCTTTCAGATCAACGCCTGTTTTGCCCTCATCATTGGTGCGGACAAAATCCACCACCTGAAGCTTCGGCCCGCCCGTAACCGCGCAATGCGCTTCCAGATTGCCAGCCCATTCCGCCGCGTCCGTCAGTTCCGCCGCGCAATTTGATAAAATCCCCCAATGCCCAGGCGACACCAGATGCTCAAGCTCCTGTATCCGCGCAAGCACGCCTTCGATTTTCTCAGTAATCACTTTTCACTTCCTTTCTCCGCAAAACGCCTGTTTAAAATATCAAGTTGCTCCCGAACGCTCTCGGCCGTCCTGGCGCCGGAAAGATCGGCGGCGCTCATGAATATTTCCACCAGCTTGGCCACCGCCCGCCGTTCCTGC
>QMCE01002557.1_pt1 | contig 10034 bp, 7 predicted proteins | sample 1821851 | NCBI WGS metagenome assembly QMCE01 (sample SAMN09453174, study PRJNA476694) | Termite gut metagenome, whole genome shotgun sequencing project. | isolation source: worker | host: Odontotermes sp. | place: South Africa:Pretoria | collected 2016-01-28 | reverse complement strand
ATGGCACAAAAACCATCTATTCCTAAGGGGACGCGCGATTTCTCACCGAGTGAGATGAGTCGCCGCAACTATATATTCAACAACATTCGCGAGGTATTTCGCACGTTCGGCTATGCACCGCTCGAAACGCCTGCAATGGAGAATCTTATCACCCTTCTCGGCAAATATGGCGAAGAGGGGGATAAGTTGCTGTTCCGTATTCTCAATTCGGGAAACTTTACAGACGGGGTCGATATGACGGCAGAGGCAGGTGCGCTCGCTGCAAAGATATGCGAAAAAGGGTTACGTTATGACCTTACCGTTCCCTTTGCGCGCTACGTTGTGCAACATCAAAACGAGATTACGTTCCCGTTCCGCCGTTCTCAGATTCAGCCAGTATGGAGAGCCGACCGACCGCAAAAGGGGCGGTACAGAGAGTTCTACCAATGCGACGTCGATATTATCGGCAGTCGCTCGATACTTAATGAATATGAACTCGTATGTATCGTAGAGCAGGTTTTCGAGAGACTCGGAATAGATGTAGTGCTTAAAATTAACAATCGCAAAATTCTCTACGGCATCGCCGAAAGCATCGGATTTGCCGACAAAATGGTCGATATAACGGTAGCCATCGACAAGCTCGATAAAATCGGTATGGAGGGAGTTGAGGCGGAGCTTTCCGAACGAGGGATTTCGCACGAGGCGATAGAGAAATTAAAACCCGTTTTAGCATTACAGGGTTCGACGATAGATAAACTTACGACTCTTAAAACGTTGCTTGCCGATTCAGGAACAGGACTTAATGGTATCGAGGAGACAGAGGAGTTGTTTGGATATATAACGGCGGGCAGTAATAAGTTACACGTTGAGCTTGACCTTTCGTTGGCGCGCGGACTGAACTACTACACGGGAGCTATATTCGAGGTCAAAGCGAAAGACGTTGCTATCGGAAGTATCTGTGGCGGTGGACGTTACGACAATCTTACAGGTATCTTCGGACTGCCCGATACTTCGGGAGTGGGCATATCATTCGGAGCAGATAGGATTTACGATGTAATGAATACTTTGGAGCTTTTCCCTGTCGAAACCGAGCAGACAACTCGTGTTTTGGTATTGAATTTCGGAGGTGAGGAGCTAAAAGCGGCGATAGATGTAGCGCACAATTTGCGAGTAGCAGGTATTGCGACCGAACTCTATCCCGACACAGCAAAGATTAAGAAACAGATGGAATATGCCTCGCGCCGCCGAGTTCCATATGTCGTAATTATCGGCGAAACCGAGCGTTTGTCAGGTATGGCAACGCTAAAAAATATGAATAGCGGAGAACAAACAACCGTAAATATCTGCGATATTTACAATCAATTTAAGATTTAAATTCTATGAAACGACTACTTATTTCGATATTAATATTGGCTGGCGCTGTTTCTGCCTCAGCACAAGACCTTCAAAACTTTGAGAGACAGGAGAGCAAGCTATTGCAGGTCTTTAATCTTATGACCAATTACTATGTCGATAGTCTTGCGCCCGAAAAGGTTGCCCAAGAGGCTATCGTGAACCTACTTGCCGAGCTCGACCCTCACTCGTATTACTTTACGCCAGAGGAGATGGCAGCAGCAGAGGAACAAATCGACGGCTCATTCTCGGGAATTGGTATCGAGTTCGACGTACTGAAAGATACATTGCGCGTTGTCAGCGTTATACCCAACTCGCCCTCCGAAAATGTCGGGCTGCAACCCAACGACCGCATAGTCGGTATTGATAGCGAAAACGTGGTGGGCATCAAACGTGACCGCGTTCCCAAATTGCTCAGAGGCAAAAAAGGTACGCTTGTAACGTTAAATGTATTGCGGCGGGGTGAGACGTTGAATTTTAAGATAACGAGAGACGATATTCCAATTCATTCGGTAGATGCTGCCTATAAACTTGATAATGGGTGGGGGTATATCAAGGTAAACAGCTTTGCAGATGCTACGATGCGCGAATTTAACTCCGCCTTGCGTAAGTTTGGAGCCGTTTACGGACTTGTTATCGATTTGAGAGATAATGGCGGCGGACTATTGCAACGCGCTATTGAGATGTGTGAACTATTTTTGTCGAGAGGACAAAAGGTCGTATCGATTGAAGGGCGCGCTATTGGAAGCGAGATTTTCCGCTCTCGGACAAATGGAGTCCATCGCGCAACTCCGCTGATTGTAATGATTGATGAGAGTTCGGCTTCAGCATCAGAGATTGTTTCGGGCGCTATGCAGGATTGGGATAGAGGTATAGTTGTCGGGCAGACCAGCTTCGGTAAAGGTGTTGTTCAGAGGCGGTTTCCGCTTGCCGACGGCAGCTCGGTAAGTATAACCATTGCACGCTATCATACCCCCTCGGGGCGTGTTATCCAGCGACCATACAAAATGGGAGACAACAGGGAGTACTATATCGACCATCTAAGGCGTGCCTACGATAAGGAGTATGCCGATTCGGTGTTAAAGAATGCACCTCACTTTGAGACCCTGCGCACTAAAAGAACCGTTATCGGAAGCGGCGGAATTGTACCCGATATTATCGTAACGAGGGACACAACCCAAGATTTCAGATATTGGAATCGCCTCTCGGCAGAAGGAATCGTTAATGAGTGGGTAAATCTCTGGTTGGGAACAAATCGGGCAGAACTGATGACAAAATACCCGACTGCCGAGCAGTATATTGCCGAATTTGAGATTACGGACGACATAATGGCAGAGCTCAAAAATCTGGCACTTTCGCGCGGAATTGAGCCCCATGAATCAGCAGAGACATCAGAACCTGCATTCAAAAATATCTTGCGTGCCCTTATAGCCCGCAAACTTTGGGACACAACGGCATACTATCGCATTGTCAATCCGACAGACGAAACCTATATTCGCACTCTTGAATTAATCAAGGATTGGGACAACAGCAAAAAAATGTTAGAAAAGTAGAGCGTAATTTACGTCCAATAAAATAGAGGACGCCTATAGGCGTCCTCTATTTTATTTTATCCATTAATATTTAGGAGCTACCACACCTCTATCGTAAAATCGCGGGTATAATTTACTATCGACCAGTTTATATTGGTTACATTGACGTCGTAACCCCAACTATTTTCGGTTTTTAGGTTATATCTATTTAATGTCGGGTCGTTGCCTACAAAATAGCGCACTATATCATAGCCTCGCTCGGCGTACTGGGTCGGCAGTTTGTCGAATGCATCTACATAACGCTCTCTAAACGGCTGCACAATAGTGCTACCATTCTGCACATAGTGTGCAACGGGTAACGAAACATTCAACTTAAAAAGCAACGTTTTATCCATATTATCGTACCTCAACCAGCGTTGCGACCCGATAACAGAGATAGGCGCCGTATGCAACCTATTTACAATACGTCTATTGTGTATCGACGACAACTGCGCCAAAATCATATCTACCCCTACCTCATTACCCGAAGTGATGATAAATACATTTTCTCGGTCTGCGCTAAATGTCTCCTCAATAGCTCCGACACTCTTAATTTGCCTGTCCCATACCACCCTCTTATATGGCGTTCTGCCAAGCACAGATAAAACACTTGCCTCCATTTCGGAGTCATTCGTTTCGGTCGTAATGATTACAATATTCTTATCTCCCTCGAAAAGGTTATATCGAAATTTCTCAAAGCGATGTGCAGGGTCAGGAGCAAACTGAAAAAAGTTTTCTCTGTCTCCGAATTGTTTCTTGGTCGTTGCAAGCGGCGAAACGACAGGAATATACCTGTCTATTTCAGCTATATATTCCATAACAGCGGCAATCTCATCTTCATAGACAGGTCCTATAATCAAATCGGGGGTAACGAACTCATCCGAATAGAGCAACTCCTTAATTCTATAACCAGACCGCTGTGTATCGTAAAGGCTCAAATTCAGCCTGACACCCTCGTCTCTATACTCCGCCAAAGCTACAAGCACTCCTTCGTATAATTCTATAAGGCTTGCGCTGTTTTGTGATGTCTTGCCACCTGTGGTTAAGGGCAACATAAGCACAATCTCTTTGGTGCTTATGTCTCGCGCAGGATAGGCATTTGTAATCGAAAGAGGTTCTAAAACAATATCTACTATCGGTTCGTATTCCAAATTGTCAGCCGTCTCGACAATACCACTATCGGCAACTATTTCGGGATTCGCTATTTCGAGCGACTCAGTAGGTTCGGATTGGGGATTGACAACTCTAATTTTGATTACCATTCCCGCCTGCAAATTAAGCTCTCTAAGAATCGGATTATCGGCAATGAGTTGCTCCTGTGTAATGCCGTAAAATCTTGTTAATGAATAGTAAGTTTGTCCGCTCTGAACAGTATGTATATAGTACTCTACCCCATCGAAAGTCCTAACGACATTTGACTTTACAACAGGTACGGGTTGCTGAGCCTGCACAGGAGTTGAAAAAGCAAAATATAAAATTGAAAATAATATCGGTATTAATAATTTTCTAAACATATCAATAGAGATTGTGAATCATTAAACGTCCCTAACTTTAGCATTTTTAACTCTTAGACGTATTTCCGTAATTATCTTCTTCGTAAATAGCGGAAAGTCGCCCTGCATCATCCACGAATAGTAGTTCGGTTCTTCACGGAAAACATCCTCAACACGACGCCCTTTATGTTTACCGAAATTGAAAATCTCAAACCCGTCTTTATCAAACCCTATTCTTCCCGCATAGTCGGCACTATTAATCTGTCTTGTGTAGTCAGCCAAAAAAGCAATATCGTTCTGCAAATCGGGGTATCTGTCCAATTGTGCCTGCAACACCTCATAAGTTGCCATCGTATCTGCCTGTGCCGAGTGGGCATTCTCCAAATCACGTTCGCAATAGAACTTATAGGCTGCCGAAAGGGTTCGCTGCTCCTTTTTGTGAAATATGTTCTGGACATCGACAAATTTCCGCTTGCGCAAATCTATATCGACCTTAGCCCTCGCAAACTCATCCGCCAAAAGGGGAATATCGAAACGATTAGAGTTATATCCCGCCAAGTCGCACCCTTCAATATACGTTGCCAGCGACTTTGCAAGTTGCTCGAAACGCGGCTCATTCGCCACATCGGCATCCGTAATTCCGTGTACGGCAGTTGCGTCCGGCGGAATAGGCATACCGGGATTAACCCGTCTTGTCTTAAACTCCTCATCGCCATTGGGGTGTACCTTGACCATTGAGATTTCGACAATGCGGTCTTTCGCAACGTCTGTACCTGTCGTTTCGAGGTCAAAGAAGACGATTGGATTTTTAAGATTAAGTTTCATCTATAAATTGACTAACATTGGCATAAGTATCATAACCACCTCTCCAACAGGTTTTTCTTCATAAACAGGACGGAAAAGACCTGCTCTCGAAGAGTCTCCCAGCTCTATCTTTACGCTCTCCGAGTCAAGATTAGAGAGTGTATCTACCAAGAACTGTGCCTTAAAACCAATCGTCAGAGGCTCTGACGAATACTCAACTTGTTGATTTTGAACCGATTTGGTCGCATAGTCGAGATTATGAGCCGTCATCGTAAGTTGATTGCTGTCCAAATCGAAACGAATCAATCCAGTTGCAGGGTCGGTCGATACGGCAACAAGCTTAACACTGCTCAAAAGGCTCGTGCGGTCGGCAATAATATGGTGCGGATTATTGGCAGGGATAACAGCCGAATAGTTAGGGTACTTACCCTCAATTAAACGGCAGGCAAGCACAAAGCCCGTCATCTTAAAGATTGCATTATTGTCGTCGAAAGAGACCTCTACTTTCTCCTGCTCTTTCGCCAAGAGATTGCGCAACAGGTTCGCAGGTTTTTGGGGTAATATAAACGATGCCTCGCCCGAAGTTCCAGCCTCAGCCTCAACCTCATAGCAAACCAAACGATGAGCATCGGTCGCAACAAATGTATATTTCGAAGCCGTAATATCAAAATAGATACCATTCATCACGGGGCGCAAAGAGTCATTGGCAACCGCAAAAATAGTCTGCTCAATACCCGACAGCAACGTATCGGCTTCGATATTGAGCTTCTTTTCGCCCGATAGCTTTATCGGTTCGGGATAGCTTGCCGCCGAAGCGCCCGGCAGTGAGCTTTCGCCGTTACGCCAACGAATTACGATATTCCACGACTGCTCATCGGCTTCGAAAGTAATGGGCTGTTCGGGCAACTCTTTCAACAGGTCAACCACACTTTTGGGGACTGCAATACTGCCCGACTGCTCGACTTTTTCGAGTTTCATCTCTGTCACCATTCTCGTTTCGGTGTCTGCCGCCGTAATTCTAAGCTCCGAATCGGTAACCTCAAAGAGGAAATATCCCAAAATGGGCATCGTACTTTTATCATTCACGACCCTCGACATTGTCGAAAGGTGGGCGTGAAGTGCCGAACTTGATACTGTAAATTTCATATTTTTATTGTTTTTATTATCGCACTATTAAAGGACAAAGTTACAAATTTCTATTCGAAATTAACTATCTTTGTGCCACTATGGGGACAAAAAAGATAGGTATTGCAAATGACCACGCAGGATTTGAGTTAAAAGGAACACTTAAAGCGTGGCTCGCCGAAAAAGGCTATGAGGTTGTCGATTTCGGCTGTTATGGGACAGAGAGTTGTAACTATGCCATATTTGCCCATACGTTGGGTTATGCGATAGATAGTGGCGAGGTGGAGATGGGAATTACGATTTGCGGCTCGGGCAACGGAATATCAATGGCTGTAAATAAACACCCGAAAGTGCGGGCAGCATTGTGTTGGAGGGAGTCTATTGCAATCCTTGCACGCTCTCATAACGATGCCAATGTCTGTTCAATCCCCGCTCGATTTGTCTCAGTAGAGGAGGCAATAACCATTTTGGAGCGGTTTTTATCGACTCCCTTTGAGGGTGGACGCCACGCTGAGAGAGTAGCAAGCATTCCACTATAAATCAATCGTTCATACAGCCGCAAGATAAGATATGATTAAAGAGATAGCAGAACACAGAACGGTGCGTAATTATCGACCCGATTCGGTGCCGCAAGAGATTTTAGACGAAATTTTAACAGCAGCAACGAGGGCTTCGACGGTTGGAAATATGCAGATGTATTCTATCGTCGTGAGCCGCGAGAAGGATAAACTTGCGCAGCTTGCCCCGCTACATTTTAATCAGCCTGCCGTTGCTGCTCCTGTTCTATTGACGTTTTGCGCCGATGTATCTCGATTCAGTCGTTGGTGTGAGCTACGGGGAGCCGAGCCCGAATATGAGAACTTGGTATGGTTTATGAATGCGGCGACCGATGCGCTTCTGGCAAGCCAAAATGCGGCACTCGAAGCAGAGGCTCACGGCTTGGGTATCTGTTATCTCGGTACAACTCTCTATAATGCGGGCGAGATAGCCGAAATTTTGAAATTGCCCCGCGGGGTTATTCCGATAATGACACTTTCGGTCGGATATCCCGAAGTATACCCGGAATTGACCGACAGATTGCCTCTCGATGGAGTGGTACATTATGAGGAGTATGAACGTTATACCAATGAGCGATTGAACGATATTTGGGCAGAGCGAGAGGCAACAGATGAGACACAAAAACTGCTCGAAATAAACTCCTTACCCAATTTGGCACGCATATTTACCGATAAGCGCTATACAGGAGCAGATAACAGGTTATTTTCTGAAAAATATCTGACCGAACTCCGCAATAAAGGATTTATATAAATTCTAAATTTTGAATTCTAAATTCTAAATTAATTATTGAACCATAAAAACACATACCTTTCTTTGATTGCTATTCTTTTTCTTGCGGGTTGTTCTCCTACGAAACATCTGCAAGAGGGGGAGTATATTCTCTCACATATAGAACTCAAGCGAGAGGACAAACAGCCCTCAAAAGAGAGATTGCCCGAACGAGATTTGGAGCGATATATACGTCAGGAGCCTGCGGGTAGATTTCTTTGGACGATATTACCCGAGATGATATACTCTGCCGAAAGTCCTGAAAATAAGAGTTGGTGGGGCAATCTGTGGCGGAGTTTAGGTTCGGCTCCTACGATACTCGATACGATGCAGACATCTCTGTCGGCAACAAATATGCAGCTTTATGCCTATTCGCGCGGCTATTTCGATGCCCGCGTAAAGTATGACATAAAATATAACGACAAAAAACGGCGTGCCGATGCAACCTATTCCCTATATCAGGGAGAGTCTTATAAGGTAGATTCGATTCTATACGATTTCGAAGATAGATTCCTCGCTACGACTATTCCCGGTAGCGACGGCGACTTGAAAGTAAAACTTGGCGACAGACTCGATATTGTCGCTTTGAACGATGAGCGCACAAGGTTGATAAATTGGATGCAGGACAGGGGTTACTGGGGATTCACGATTGACCACATAACTTTTAGAGCCGACACAACGCTCGGAGATAAACGTGCCGCTTTGACGATGGTCGTTGCGGGCAACGAAACGATAGATGAAGAGGGAGAGCCTACAAGAGAGAACAATCCTATCTACAAAATCGGCGATATATACATCATTCCAGATTACGACCCCGTTGAGGCTATTGCCGACCCAAACTATTTGAGCGATATGGACACCCTGCACCTTCGAGGTCTTAACATCATATCAAAAGGAGAGAGTTCGATTCGACCGCGAATATTGCGGCGCACCATAAATGTCCAAACAGACGATTTATATAGCAGTTCCGAAACCCAACGCCTATACGATAATTTAACACGGTTGGGATATTATCGCTCGGCAAGTATCTCGTTCAGCGAAGCAGAGGACGATAGCACCGAATACTACATTTCACCTGTGGACAGCATTACTCGCACAAGGGTACGTCGCCTTACGGCAACGATTCAAACGACACCCGTTACCCGCCATAACTTTACCACATCGCTCGAAGTAACCGCCAACAATATCTATGTCGGCATTAAACCTACGCTGGGCTATCGGAACCGCAATCTCTTTCGAGGTGCCGAAGTCTGGGCAATCGATTTGACGGGCGGATGGGACTATTTTTTCAATGAACCGGAAGACCCACACTCTTACGAAGTCGGAATATCGACCTCGCTGACTATTCCCCGTTTCGTATCGCCATTTAATATCGACCCTCGTCGTATGATTACTAATCCGCGTAGCAGTTTCGAGCTGTCGGCAAACTATCAAAATCGTTCCGTTTATCACCGCGCACTATTCAGCACAGCTTGGGGATATAGTTGGAGCTATAATCAAATGTCATATATATTCCGTCCGATAGATATTAGTTTCATAAATGTTACCAACCTTAAAGAGTCATTTATCAATGATATTATAAACCCATTTTTAAAAAACTCATACAAGCCTCAATTTTTGGTAGGTCTCTCTTTTGGTGCCGTCTATCAGTCTAAACCGGGCAACATTACGATAAGTGCCAACTTCGAAAGTGCGGGTAATGCCGTTTACGGATTAAAAGCTTTGTCGGGAGACTTGGCAAATCCCAACCTATTCGGAGTACCTTATGCGCAATATGTCAGAGGTGAGGCGAGTTATATTCAACGTATTTCTATTGGAGGAGGAGACGACTTTAAGCTCGTTTACAGGGTTTTAGGCGGAATCGGCTATGCTTACGGAAACTCTAAAAATTCATCTCTTCCGATGGACAGGCTCTTTTACAGCGGCGGAACAAACTCGATGCGCGGTTGGATAGTCAGGTCTCTCGGACCGGGTTCTGAGCCACCGCAATATACGGGAGGTTTCACGAACCAAATCGGCGATATGCGCCTGGAGGCAAATTTAGAGTTGCGTTATCCGATTTGGGGTGCGATGAAGGGAGCGCTATTTTTCGATGTGGGCAATGTGTGGCTGTCGGGCGATGAGGAGGGCAGTTTTCATATAGACAATTTCTATAAGCAGTTGGGGTTCAATACGGGATTGGGCATTCGGCTCGATTTCAAATATATCGTAGTCCGTGTCGATTATGGTATTCGGTTGTATGAACCGAGCGACAGAACATCTCCGTGGCGATTCAACCTTCGTAGTAACAATACGGCATTGCAGTTCGGTATCGGATATCCATTCTAAACATAAATTTTTGAAT
>QMCE01002556.1_pt1 | contig 10035 bp, 14 predicted proteins | sample 1821851 | NCBI WGS metagenome assembly QMCE01 (sample SAMN09453174, study PRJNA476694) | Termite gut metagenome, whole genome shotgun sequencing project. | isolation source: worker | host: Odontotermes sp. | place: South Africa:Pretoria | collected 2016-01-28 | reverse complement strand
ATTTCCGCAATTGCGCCGTCTTCATTTGTTTCACCTGTCCAATAGCTGCCGAGATACGTCATGTTTCCGTTAAGACTGGAAACCGTCAAGACCGGACGGCCCTTGTCATTAACTGCCGCGTTTTCATTAGATGTGGAAACTTCCGCAGTCTGAGAGGTACTGCCGCAGGCAAGCATAAAACAAGACACAAAAACTATTAAAAAAAGATATTGAGCCGACTTTTTCATTCCATAATTCTCCTTGAGGTCTATTAAACTGTCGGAGGAAACATAATACGGAACAAAAACAAACACAAGAGGCAGGTTTTTTACCCTAAAAAGAGTTTTTTACATATTTCTTACATTATGTAAACAAAAAATGAAAAAATCCTCATCTTATTGAAATTATTAAAGGATATGAGTGCTTTTCATCCAATGTTTTTGCAGAGAAGCGGTAAATGATACATAATTTTTACTCATAATGTACAAATCTTTTACAACATACTTTCTATTTCTTGAAGAACAATTGGACGAAGAAAAAGAATCATGGTTAGTTTTATGGCACAGTCATTGGGAACTGAGAAGGAAAATCTCATGAAAGAAAACACTGACTTATTCTCGATTGAATAAATCAGTGCTGTTCACAAATTGTTTCTTTAAGCCGCAATACCTATCGGCCTTTTCTTTCCGGCAATCAATTTGATTGACAGAAACGGCAGCAGTTTTGCAAGTATGCGCTTGAAGGTTTCGCAGACTTTTTCCCACCATGTCAGACGCCGTGCCGCGATAGAATCGTGGATGGCTTCAAGCCGCTCATATACTTCGTTGGCTTTCCGGTTAAAGAGATCACTTGCTTTCTGTGAAAGATTTCCCAGCGAGTCCCATTCCTCAAGATCATCTTTCATCTTTTCAACAAACGATTCAATCCGGCTGCCGGCTTCCATCAGATACTCATTTGAATACTGATGCTTGATAAAAATCAAACCGGAACATTTCCTGACCCTCTGTTCGATGGAATCGCATTCAGCGTTGATTTTGGTAAAGCCGTTTTGAATATACCGAACATCCCCGTCTTTCACATAAGGCGAAGTATTGCTGTTCCCATCGATACCGGCATGACAGTGCTTACAGCGGACCGCTCCTTTACGAATCCGTTCTTTGCAATACGGGCATCTATGCATTCGTTTCCTCCTGTAATGAAACATCCTCAGCGTCTTTGAGTATTTCAGAATTCTCTGCAAAGATTTCTACAAAACCATTCTTGCCGATGTTGAGTCTGAGCTTCCCGCTCGCCGTAAGCGTGATTGCGTTGTCTTTGGCTAACTCATCCGCACTCTTCCCTGATTTTTTGAAATACACGGTTGTCTCAAACGGTTCATCTTCATCATGTTGATTGAAGCAAACCGTTATCCCCGCTTTTGTATTTTTGGGGAACCGTGCTATAGGATTGTGATCATCAAACATTTTTCCTCCATAAACGAATTATTCTTTTTCCATCAGGATTGCAGATAAAGAGATGTGCGGCGTATCATCCGCATCTGTCAATTCCGCTTTGATAACAAGGGGATCCTCTCTGATGAAAGGACCTCTCACGACAGTGAAGTCAAAGGTAATTCCCTCATCCGGCAGTGATTCCTGTTCGCCCCCGTGTGTTGGGATAAGGTTTCCTTTGAGAATACTGAACACGGTCTTAAGCCGTTCCTCAAACCTGATGCCGATATGGGAGAGAAACCTGTTTGGCTTAAGCAATGCTGATAGTTCCGGGGACAGACAAACCGGATACGGTACTCCTGCCGTCTCCGCGAGAGCGTTCACGATTTCATCATCAATATCAATAGTATGCATCGTGCGTTCCTCCTTATGAATAAAATCTGATACCGCATAGAGTATTCCCCTTTGCGGTATCAGTGAAATGAGAAAAGTTTTGTGTGATACAGAATAAATACTATGCGGCTGTTTTTGTTTTCCGCTTGGTAAGTTCGTCTGACAAAAAGATTTTGAAATCGGTTAAGTCGGTGATACCTTTCTCATCAAGACGGGTTCCCCTGATAATCGCTCTTGCTTCTTCTTTTTCATCTTCGGTGAAGAGAGGATTCCCCGCGTGTGATGCCGTGATAATCCCTCCGATTTCTTTGATGAGTTCATCGCCTTGTGCTTTGATACTTTTATTGTCTGACACAGCGGGTTTCTCAGGATTCGGTTTTGTTACAGAAGCCGCAGCCTTTTGTTGTCTGCTTACGGTTTTCGGTTTTTCATCGGGCGGTTCTTTCTTTCCCCCTGAAAGCCATGCATAGAGCGCCGCTCCGAATGCTTCACCGGGTTTATCAATCACCGCATCCTGATACTTTCCGGTACGGTCTTTGGTAATGGTCGCAGAGTGGTTCTGATTCATCTCAACGAGAAGATCAAACTCATACTCAATCCCTTTCCCCTGTTCCGGCGCAAGCCCCAGTTTCTCCGGAGCGGTTTTGCCGTTCTTCCCTTCCCCGATAATCCATTCGGTTTTACTCCGCATGGTAACAATGATATGACCGGGATAGTTCAAGATTGCTTCAATCAACTTTTTCTGTTTCGGCCCAACCTTCCCCCAAGAGAGCAGACTGTTTTTACTGTTACTCGCTTGGGTAATGCGGTCAACTTCCTCGGTCAGTTCCCGCCATGCGTGCGAAAGACTGTCGATTACCAACACCTTGTATCCTGCTTCCTTCGCTTCGTTCATGGAAGCAAGGTACTGTTCGATAGTCTTCTTCTCAAGGTTATCAACCTCGAACACAAAGCGGTCAGCGTACTTTGAAGCTGAACGCGACTCAGTGTCGATAACGGCAATAGGGACGCCGAGTGTATCGGCAATCCCTTTTGCCATACGCAGGGCGGTCATGGTCTTTCCGCTCCCGCTTGGTCCGAACAGCGCACAGCGCAGATACAGCTCTGTGCGTTCCGCTTTGGCAAATGCCATAGATGTTCTCCTTCCTGTGTGATTACAGATATATGAGATGGATTCCTCGATGTGTGAGGACCTTATAGAACTCCCGCCACATGCAGGATGCAGGCGCAGAGGGTTACGAGGATAATGATGGGTATGATGATTTTTAAGATAGTGACATAAATCCCCTTGTCGAGTGAAAATGTAAACCGTATATTACTGTCAGTATTGAAACGCATAACTCCTCCTATGCCGCGTCTTGATCTTCTGCTTGTTCATGAGTCATGACAACCGATTGATGATAGTAATGACAGAAATGTCTGCACAAACAGAATGACTGACATCGTACCGATGCTCCTTTCCTGAACTCAACGGAATGATTTCCGCCTTTAGTATCCGCAAGCAGTTCAGCATCCTCTTTGTGATCAAAGAGCCTCACCGCTCGTTTCTGTCCCTTCTTCATCACCGCGAATTTCGGCGGCTTCTCCCAGCGTTCTTCTGGAGAACACGCAGGGATTGCATCATCGGGGAGTGATGAACAGCGCTTGTATGCATCAAGTTTGTTTTTGATGAACACACCGATTTTGAATAAGGCTTGAGGGGTAATCGGAAACTCATAGATGTATACCGGATTCTTCGGATAATCTCTGCCGCGCATCATTTCGGTTTTACTGTGATCTTTGAGCAGTGCGATGAAGCGGCAGGCTTTCACCGGAAAATGATTCTTTGTTAAGAGCCATGCGTAGATCATCCCCTGCATATACCAGTCGGAGAAATCACCGAACTTGATCTTGGTAATTGACGCTGTTTTGTAATCATGAATAATCCCGTTGGACATATCGTAGTTATCAATCTTTCCGGTTACAGTGATGTCTCCAATCTGGTACGCCATGTCTTGTTCAGTGAAATCATTTTCTCCTTCACTTTCAAGAAGGGAATGTACCGCTTGTCCCCAGACTGCCCAGATGCGGTCGGACACATCATCTTCCAGTTCATCCCAATGACGATCTGTTAAGATGATTTGTTTCACTCCCTGCAAGAGTGTTGTTGCGGAAATGCAATTCTCCGCATTGTGTTTCTCTGTTGATACTGCTTTGACAAGTCCATACGGCAAACCAAGTTTGTTGGTTATCTTCATATTGTCTCCTTATGCTTGACCGTAACTCGACCGATCATCTTCTCAGGATGCATGGGGAACTCCCAATCAACAACATCACTCGGAAGCGATGTATGAATCGTTCCGCCTAAAACCAATCCGCAATGGTTTTCTACAACCTCCTTCGCTTGCATTTTGTTTTCAGCTTTCACAATGAAAGAGCCGTCAAAGACAAATCGTGTTCGCACTGAGAAGAGCCGAATCGTAGATTCTTCATCCTGTTCCATTAGTTATCCTCCTTCATGAACAGTAGGTTCGTTCTCAATGAGACCGCCATAGCCCAGTTCAATAAAATCCTTTTCTGTCATATTCCAACATTGATCAGTAAACAGAACTGTGCCGTCTTTCCATTCCGCAGTTGTTACTCCGCGGAATGCCATCCCCATTTCGTAATACTCAAGACGGAACACGATATCCTTATACAGTTCCGCAAGTTTTCTTATGATGGGAACCGGCGGTGACCATGCGGTGAAGAAATCTATACAGGTCTCTCCTATGTTAAGATCATACCCCACCCATTTCGTTCCCCATCGTTCTACTCGCTGTTCATAGCTGTCGGATACATTGCCAATGGGAACTATTTTTTCAAAATCAAAAATCATTTCTCCCTTCTTATCTTCACCAATATACTTTTTCACAATGATCAGCATTACGGTGTCTCTTACTATAAGACAGTTACAACAGTGATTAGGCATTTCTTCTTCCTCCTTATGCAGACTCAAGTAAAGGAATATCTTGTCTTCCGATACGGAGAAGGCTCGAATGTTTCCAAAGCCTTACCGCTTCATCTTCACAAACATCAAACTCTGCTTGTATATCATCATGACTGTTTATCCAGTGGCGGAGTCTTCCTGCTTCAATATTGAACTTCATCATCAGTTCTTGATTCACTTTCAAGTGAAGGTTCCGGTTCTTATAGAGACGCGCGGTAAAAGCAAGCTGTCCTTCAACAGTGTAGAATGTTTGTTCTTCTCCCAACGCCTCATGATCAAGATACGTATTCTTATGAATGAAGTAGCCAAGGTTTCGGCAGATGACAATGAAATCATCCGCAACACAGAGGTCGTATTGATACCGTTTGTAGCAATGCGTAACAAGCCGATAGTCAAGCTGATACTTCTCCGGCTTTCCCTTCCCGGTATACCGCCAGTCACCTTGTGTCCAATGAACATTGCTCTTGTATGCCTTGATATAATCCTGACTTGTCAGTGTGTCAAAGACTTCGAGGAGCTGCTCACCAGCGTACTCGTTGAAATGCTTGATCACCCATGTGATAATGGAATGCAGATTGTCTTCGTTGAAGTCAAGCGTGTTGAACTCTTCCATCTTGTGAAGCATTTTGTTTCTGGTGTTCTGCGTCAGCCGGGAAGTAATTTCGGACACTCGATTAAACGCAAGACGCCAATATCTCTGTTTGAGCGCCTTGATGTTTTCCCTGATGATTTCCAGTATTGATTTCCTGTTCATCCCAAGCGCATCGATCACCCGGTACGGCAGTTTCCCAAGCGCCTTAAACGCATCTAAGAGAGACGCCATATCATAATCGTAGTTCTCGATTAAGTCTTCGATAGTTCCATGATTGAGCTTCAATTCCGTTTCTTCCGCTAACTCATTATCATCTTCTTTGAATTGACCGAAGTGTGCGTCTATCCAGCGTTCAAATGAATCAGGTTCATCTCCTTTTCCATACTCAATATGAGAACCACAGAGCTCTCCCCGGAAGTAATCATTTACTTCCTCTCGTTTACGGGTTAGACGGATTAAGTTTACTCTCGCCCTCGCAGTCCGTTCGGCATGATGAAAATCAAACTCACCAAGCGTCTGTACTTCATACAAATGTAAAGAAGCATGACCGCCGAGGCTTTCCTTCCATCGTATTGGAAGCACGAGATACATCACACCGAAGTTCGCTTCATCAAGCAGCTTCTTCACCCAGGGAACAAAGATTGAATACGGCGGGTTTGAGAAGATGACACTGTAGCATTTATCAAGGAGAGATGTCTTAAAGAAATCCCTCCCGATGATAAAGATGCCTCTCTCAATAAGATCGTCCGCTTGGCTCTGTGCAATCTCTATCCCATACTTTCTGGTAAGAGAAATATCGCCGCTTTTGCCTTGTACCGCATCAAACACTCTTCCGTCACCCACGCCGACATCAAGAAAAGTATTGATGATATAGGAATAATCATCCTTTCCGGTTTCCCTGTCATACTGTACATGATAATCAAAAAGAGTGTTGCGCCGATTATGTGTATAGCCTGCAAGATTTCCTTCGGTGAAGAGAACGTGCAGATCATCATTCATTGCCGTCAGGATTTCTTCCGTGGTGGGATACCATTCATAATCTTCATTGCCTCTGTCTAATAGTTTTATCTTTTCTGAGGTCTTCATGATGCTTCTCCTTTCATAAAAAGGAAGACCGCCGACACCGGCGGTCTTCTCAACTTCAAGTGTGTTTCATAATAGTCAGCAAATACGGCGGCCGCTGATAACGCAATCCCCGTATTCATTCAAAACGGGTTCCACATGGAGCTTCTTAAGAATCATCCGGAGCCTATCCGATGGATGTGTTTCAATCTGATATGAATGCGGAATATGCTCTGAAAGATATACACGATGTTCAATCGTATCATCATCCGTTTCTTTTCTCAGTTTCATTCGATAAGCTCCTTACGCTGCCATTTCCAAAATGATGTCCTGTGCGTCTTTCATCACCGTATCTCCGTCAAGGAACATCGCCATCTTGTTTTCCGCAAATGTAGCTGTTTTCCGTTTCGGCAGGGCATTGGATCGATAATCGGCGATGGCGCTGTACACACCCCACGCTGTACCTTTCACATTTTGCAAATCATCTTTCTCTTTCAATATCCGCTTGATCGTATCTTTTACTGCGGCGTTTGCATTCTTCTGCCGTTTCGACATATCGCTGTAAACAGGGAACAGTTTGTCGAGCACTTTGCCGATGTGCACTTTCTTTCCGGCTAGCTCCAAGGCAAAGCGTTCAAGATCATGGAAATATTTTGAAGCCGCTCCCATGGTCCTTATTGCTTCATCTTTCCGCTGTTCCATAAGTGAAAGATGCCGTATGGAGATTTTCCGTTTCGCCGTGTGAAGCGCGGCGGACAGTGTATTATTGCACACAACTCTTATGCCGGTGAGAAAGATTTGGAGGCACGCTGATCCGTCATGTGCGTTTGAAAGACAGAGGTAGGGTTGGTATTCATCTCCGACAATTCTGCCCTTGGGCATATTGACCAGCATAAACACACGCCGTCCATTGAAGAGCGAACCCGCGGTCTCGTATGTACAAGGAACCCTGCCGTTTCCGATAAGCGCGTCCGCAAAGGCGAATACGTCTTTATTCTGTGCGACGCAGTAACGCTCTGACACAATACCAAGTACCTCTTTGGTATCGCTTCTCACATTGGCGGCATAACCGGGTACCGCGTTCGCCCGGTTCTCTCCGGCATAGAGGGGAGTCTGATCAACCGTCCAATCAAGATGGGCCGCTTTGATTGCTTCATCGGATGTCAGTACTCCCTCAAGTACCGTACCGATGCCGTGCCAGGGAACTTCTCCCCGGCCTGAAAACATAAAGTCGTTTTCCTGTAGTCCGTGCATAGTTTCCTCCGTAATGGTATGAGTGTCAGTGATGATGTGAAATTGGTTTTGCAGGTTAGCTTTTGTGTAGACAGTTTTTTGATTCAATCAAAAGAGAGGAACCAGATGTTCTTCGCTGGTATGGCATTCTTCCTGTTCGCTGACTTTTGCATGGTCTTTTTTAAATTCTGGTTTGAACTCGGCATGTTCAGCCGTAATGATAACTTTGCTCATGGTTTTGCCGTCGGCTCCGTTCCAGCGTTCTTGTTTCAGCCTTCCCACGACACGGCATCCTCTTCCTTTGTGCCCTAGATTTCCGCATGTCTCGGCAAGTTTCCCCCATGCTTCAACAGTGAAATAGGACACTTCTTTTTCCGTGCCGGGATTATTTTTGTGATACGAGTTAACCGCGATAGTGAATTGACAAACAGGTGTACCTTTAGCTGTCACTTTCATTTCAACATCTTTTACCAGATTCCCTTCAATCAAAATCGAATTGAGATTATTCATCGTTACACTCCTTTCAGTAATGATAGAGACCGCCCATAAAGGCGGCCTTGTCTGTGTAATGATGATATATACGAGAAATGCTTGTTGTTTCGATTTACCATTCGGCAGGATTGGTATTGTCTGTTCTACTTTTTTTCATGAAATATGCCGAATCATTAAACTATAGAAATGGTAAATCTACAAATTTGGTGTATATTATAGTATCTTGAAATACTATAGGGGGCAGTATGGCATACGACTATGTTATAAATGCAGAAGCTAAGGAAGTAAAAAAACAATGTGAGGAACTCATTCATAAGGTTCAAAAGGAACTTTGCAATTATTTTACCTTTGATATACGCTTGATTGGTTCAGGGAAAACTCATTTGATTATGCGTCAGGGAGAATCGGGAGCTTTTGACTTTGATTATAATCTGATTTTGCAGAAGGATAAGAAAAATCTCATTTCATCAGATGTAAAAAAGATTAAAGAGTTATTCATCAGTGCATTTAACAAGGAAATGATAGGGAGTAATTTTAAAAATGCTCAAAATCGGCATCCTGTAATAACTATAAAAATGCTTAATGGAAACAGTGTTAAGTTTTTATTTGATGTTGCAATTGTGTGTGAAGGTAACAACGGTTCTTTTTACAGAATTATATTTGATAAGGATAAGCAGAAATATATTTGGAATGAATTAAGAGGTTCGAAGAATTATCAGCAACGATTTAAAGCTATGAAGGATGCAGGAAAATTGGAAAAATTTCGCGAAAGGTATAGAGATAAAAAGAATGATCCTACAAAGAGAAATCATCCGTCATTTTCACTTTTTCTTGAAACACTGAATGAAATGATGCCGGAAGGGAAATAGAGATGAATGAAAGCGAATTTCTGGAATCTATCGAAATTAGCGAACCTGAAATCCCCAAAGCTCAATATTACTTTCGGTATCGCGGCTTGGATTCACATATTGCTGTTTGGAACTATCTAAGTACATTCAAAACTGAAAAGGTAAGCTATTGTGAAATTGCTACCACTTTTCGGTACGATAAACGCATCAGACGCATTATTTATAAATTCATTGGTTTTCTTGAGGAATACATAAGGGCATACATAGCGAATGCTTATAGAGATAGAATCGACAAATTAAATACGACACCATTTTTACAAGGTTTAATTGACAGGGAAGTACCTCTACATGACGCTCTGGACAATTTAACATTTAATCGGTTGATTTCTCAAGTGAAGAAATTGCAAGTAAATGACAAGGTTGTAATTTTTGGTGATCTAAAGATCACAAGCAGAAACTTAGACGCAATAGTTGAACTGAGGAATGCGGTTAGCCATAACAGGTTTCTTTTAGATGAAAGAAATCTGAAGAAATGCAATGTTGATGGTATTCCGTCATCATCATTAAGAGCGAATTGTCAAAATCTATGTCGGCATTTGCCAGAGCAATTACGTGAAAGTTTTATTTCGGAAATAAAAGCAAGTTGTCTTGCGCCCAACCATACAGAGAATGAACGTAGTGAACAAGTAGAATGGTGTCTCATGAATGATATTGTTATTGAGATATAGAGGTTCGTTACTATTCGTTGTTAGAATATAATATGTTAAAACTCGGTATTTTTTGAGAATACAACCTGTTGAGTGGCAATTTATCAACAACGCTGTGCAAAAACAGTGACGGACACCTTTGCGTTACCTTTTTAATTGACACTACCTGTTGAGTAGTAATTAACCAACAATGCTATATAAAAACTGTGACTGACACCTTAGCATTAGCGTCCGTAGAGGGGTTAGCGTAATACGAGCGCTTTCGTTTTTGTTTGGTGCAAGCGGCCGAATGAAGCGAAGGGGTACTTCTCCTTTTTTAATATTTTTATGA
>QMCE01002555.1_pt1 | contig 10037 bp, 5 predicted proteins | sample 1821851 | NCBI WGS metagenome assembly QMCE01 (sample SAMN09453174, study PRJNA476694) | Termite gut metagenome, whole genome shotgun sequencing project. | isolation source: worker | host: Odontotermes sp. | place: South Africa:Pretoria | collected 2016-01-28 | reverse complement strand
GTCGCGCGCTGTCACACGAATCGGTATCGTTTTGGTGTTTTCGGTTCTTGTCCCGTGTTTTCCGTTTCGCATGGAAAGCGTCGGTTCGGCGTTTCCGGGATTCGGTTCCAAAGAGAAGAAAGACAAGGACACCCAAAAGAAACCGCGGGATCCGATTCCGGAAAACGTCCTCACGGATTTGGAGGCGGGAAATACGATTTTCGTCGGCGATCACGCGTTCATGGCGTATACGCATCCCGTTCACGTCATCGGATTCGGGTTGGTCACCGGGCTCCCGGGCACGGGAAACGACGAGCGCCCCGGATTGCCCCGCTCGATGGTGCTCCGGGACCTTCAAAAAAGGGATGTCCGCAAGCCCCGGGAAGTGATTGCCTCCACGTCGACCGCCGTGGTCGTCGTGCGCGGGATCATGCGTGAAGGCATCGGTATCGGCGAATCGTTCGACGTGAAAATCGAGTGCCCTCCGGACAGCGACGTGATCGGTTTGCGGGGCGGTTGGCTCACGAAAACGGCGTTGACGTACGCGGAAACGGGCGAAGACGGCGCGTTCAAAACGGGCAAAACCGTCGCCTACGCCGAGGGGCCCGTCCTTATCAATCCGACCGCGAACGAACGGGACGATCCCGCCGAGATGACGCGGGGCAAAGTTCTCGGCGGCGGTGTCGCCACCGATTCCCGCTATCTCTGCCTTGTCTTGAAGCCGGAAAGCGAATCGGAGATGATCGCCGCCCGGATCGCCCAGGAAATCAACCATCGCTTTTTCATTCCCGGTTCGAAAAAGGGAATCGCTTCCGCCAAAACGGAGCAGTTGATCGAGTTGCAGATCCACCCGACGTACAAAAACAACATCCCGCGTTTCACGAGAATCGTCCAGGCGATCGCCTTGTACGACAACCCTCAAAAACTGCTGGAACGGCTCGAAGTCCTCAAGGGGAAATTACATGTTCCCCAGACCTCGGCCGACGCTTCGTTTCAATTGGAGGCGATCGGCTTGAAAGCGATACCGGTCTTGAAAACGGGACTTGAGAGCAAGGATGAGGAAGTCCGGTTTTACTCGGCAGTCGCTCTCGCTTACCTGAACGAGACCTCCGCGGCGGACATCCTGAGTGAAATCGTTCGCGACGTTCCCGAATTCCGGGTATTCGCCCTGGACGCCCTCAGCACGATGCGAAACGATTTCGGCGCGGAAAGGGTCTTGCGCGCGCTGCTGCACGAGAACAGCGCCGAAACGCGATACGGCGCTTTCCGGTCCCTTTGGCTCCGCAACGAACGGGATCCGGTGATCCGCGGGGAAAACCTCGGGGGCCAATTCAACTACCACGGTATCGTAACCCACGGACCGGCGTTGGTGCATACGACCGACAACCGCCGACCGGAAATCGTACTCTTTTCTACCGACATCCGGCTCCAGGGAAAATTCATCTTGGACGCGGGTCCGTACATCCTGGTGAACAACCATCGCAGTGCCGATCCCGATACGGTCGTCATTACCCGGCTCGTTTCCGACGGCGTCAACGAAGAACGCCGGGTCACCACGAGGCTCGACGACATTATCCGCGGCGTCGTCACGCTCGGCGGAACGTATCCCGACGTCATTCAATTGCTTCACCAGGCACAGGATCGCGGCCACCTGCCGTGCAAACTCGAAACCGACAAACTGCCCGAGAGCGGGCGTGTTTATCGGCGCCTGCCGGACAAGGAAGAGGAAAAGACCGAGGCGAAGCCGAAACTCACCTTCCGGGAAGCGGTCAATCCGATGACTTGGTTCGAAAAGAACAACGACAAAAAGAATCCGTCGTACTACAACGCGGCGGACAACGATCCGAGGCAATAGTACCCTGTCAAGATAGTACCCTGTCAGGATTGATATCGTCGGTTGTCCGTTTGGCCGGAGCGTCGAAGACGCTCGTTCAGCCGATACGAACGAGTACAAGAAGGCGTTGAGACTGCGAACGGCAAGAGAATCCTCCCGCGAACAATCCCGCGCATAACCGCCTGTCGCTCGAACGAGACGTTTAAGCACTTGTCTGGACAGACGTTAAAGGCGAGCGAGTGCGGAAGGCGGACTTGACCGAATGCCCGTTTTCACCGCGTTTCCGGTATAGGCGAAACAGGCGGTTTCCGAAAAGGCCGGTTTTCGCCAACAGGAAACGACGGCCGTTTACCGATGAATCAGTTTATCGCTCGGTTGGAACGAGACGCCTTCGGCATAGGGGAGCGGAACGTTGCCGGAGCTTTCGACCATTTGCCGCATGGCGACCGAATGCGAGTCGTGCTCCGGATCGACCCCGAGAATCGACCAGGCAAGTTCCTCATCCTGTTTTTTCCTTGTCTCGCTTTCGTGGAGTCCCAGCGTTTCCAGGGTCGTAATTCCGAGCGATTCCTTGTGGGCGTTTTGAATTTCCCGGAGGGTTTCCAAAAACCGGTCGGGTGTCGCGGCGGCGAAACGAAAGGCCCTCGCTTCGACGCTGTCCGGTTCTTTTTCACACCAAAGCTCCAACACGGGCATCGCTTCCTCGAATTTCATCAAAGCCAAAAGCGTCAGGGAATACCAGCGCAGGCAGAGCGATTCCCGGCACCCTTCGAGAAAGGCGCCTTCCAGCGGGAGGGACGCCGCCTCCCAAGCGCCCGCGGAGGCGCGACAGGCCCCGGTGACGACGGCCCGCATTTCACTCGCTTGCCGTTCCCCCCAGAGAATCGCGCCGAGCTGCCGGGCCTTGATTTCCTGGTTGCCGGCAATGTATAAGTCGAGCAGGTGCAGGGAGAGTTCCCGGTTTTCAGCGGGCGCTTCCAGGTACGTCGCCAGTGTCTCCGTCGCGAGTTTCAAACTTCCGAGAAGCCGGTAGGAGTTGGAAAGGGCGAGAGCGGCCATATCCTGGATCTGGCAACGGTGCCAAACATCGAACGACATCCGGCCGTAATTGAGTGCCGTTTCAAACGTTCGAACGGCCATATCGTGCCGGCGCATCCGTTGCAGGTGAATTCCCATGAAGGTCAGGAGCTGAAAATCCAACGGAAATTTTTCAATTCCGTTTGTCAAGAACAGTGTCTGTTCATCCCCGCCGACGGGTCGAAGCACGTAAAGTTCGTTGATCCGATAAATCGCTTCCAACTGGTAGTTCGCATAGGGCGATTGTTCCAAAAGCAGTTCGAAATCGGCTTTTGCCCCGGCATAATCGCCGAGATTGCGGCGCGATTCCGCCCGACAAAGGAGCAATTCGTTTTCAATGGCGACGCCTTCGGCTTCCAGCGCGACGAGCAGGGCCAGGTTTTCAGCGGCTTCACGCCTCAAAAAATCGTCGCTTTCGAACGGATGGGCCTGGAGGATTCGACCGGGGGCCGCACAGAGCCCGAGCGTCGTTCCGGCAATCGAGGCGAAGAGCGATTCTTTCGGTCCCCGCGAAAACCTCAGGCCGGCTCGCAACGGCATCAGCCGCAATTCGATCATTTCCTCATCCCGCTCGCAGCGCCGGCATTGCGGCGACGCGCCGCCGTGGAAATTTTTCATGCCGTTCGAATCGTGAAAGGAACGGCGCACCATCATCATGTAGGCCCGATTTTGTTCCAATTGATTGACCAGAAAAAAATCGAAGGCGGTCCGCGCCGCCCGGTCGAACCGTTCTCCCGGATTGAGCCAAAGCAACCATTGTGCTTCGTTTTCGGTTTCAACGATGTCGATAAGCGCATTTTTGGCCTGCGCTTTGCCGGTGTCGGCGGACACACTTCTCACATCCGCGCCGAGCGAACGCGCCGATTCGACCGAGCCGTCCGTCGAACCGAGATCCAGTAAAAGTACACGGTCCGCGATCTCCAGGGCGTCCGCAATCGTTCCCCGTAATCGTTCCCCGTCATTGCGGGCGACGATTCCGACAACAAGTCCGGGACGGTCCGAAACGGCTGCTTGAGAGGACTGTTCGCATACTTTCGTTCTGTTCATGATCTCCTCGCCATACTTGCATTTTTCCATACCCGGCACAAAACCACGATCGCAAGGGAATGGTTCTTCACACGAGCCGGGAATTGTATTCCGGGATATACGGCTGCCGCTGTGAGCTTCTCAGGGTTTTTTGATAACATTCCGAGGGAATCTACATCCGAATTGGGGATTTTTCAATAAATCGTTGCACAAAAATAATAAAAATAAAAAGAATCGTGGAAACAAAACGGATAGACTGAATGGAGCGAATATTACAATTGCGCAAGATTTTGCGAAAAAGCGGGATTCAAAAAAGCCGCCAAGGAACACTCCCTCCTGTATCATCGGCATTAGCGGAAAGAAATTGGAGATTATTGATAAAATCCGCGTGTAACCCTTTCATTCTCATACACAAGCCCTATACTATACCATGTGAGTATCGGAATCGGCGAAACCGTCGGAGGGTCCCGCGACCCTATTCCCCGCGACCATCATTTCGGCAAGAGTATCCAACATTCTCTCACGTAATTTTTAGTAATGACACAGGATAATTGGTCTTCACTGCTTAGCGAGCTCGGCATTCAGCAGCCTCTTTCTTCGGAACAGCAAGCGGAGTCGACGGTTCCGGCTGAATCGATCCCGGACAAACCGGAAGGGACGGATCATCCCGAACCTGGATCGTCCCAACAACCGTCTGTGTTGAATGAGGCTTTTTCGGACCGCGAAGCCACTCTGGATGAGTCCGATCAAGGGCATGGTCGGCCGGTCGAATCGGCGGGCAAGAAAAGCAAAAGCGGCAAATCCAGCTTTTTCGATCTTCTCCCGAAAATCGACCTTTTCGCATCCTCGACAAAAGAGAAGGTTAATCTTGCGGTAACCGGTTTGGCCGATGCGATTCTTCCGGCCGTCAGGGATTCGGTTCACAATACGATTGAGGCATTGGCGCCCCAACGGCTTGAAAAAGTCGACGATTCGCCGGCACGCCACCGTCCTTCCAGGAAGGAGAATGTCGGAAAGAGTTCGCCCGCGACGCCGGGGGACGCGTGGTCATCGCTTGCTTCCCAGCTTGGAATCATTGCCGCCGCCGCTCCGCCGGTCGAATCGGAGCCGTCGTCGCGCGAGGAACCGATCCCGGTTTCCGCATGGTCCCGACCCGATAAAGCGTCCAGGCCCGGTAAAGATAAAACGCCGGAAGGCGCCGGCCCGGAAATGTCGGAATCTCCGAAACGGAACCGGCAATCCCGTCATGAGGAAGCGGACCGGCGCAGCGAAACCGGGCAAGGACGGGATCGTGATTCAGCTCGAAATCCGGAGCGTCACGAAGTGCGCGACCGCCGGAATGAGCGGGCAACATCGCGGAAACAAGGTTGGGACGCGGATACGCGGCGGGAAGAGTTGCCGGTGGAAAAATAAAGTAAGTGATGCTGTCAATAATTATAATAATGAAAATGGCGGATTAAGTGAACAAGTTATAAATAATATTGTTGCTGGAACAAACAATACATTAAACATATCGGAACATATTGGTTTTACAGTATTTCCAAGTCATATTGCATTAACAGGAACCGTTGGTTGTGATGGACCGACCGTTACTTGTTCCAGACTTGATACTATTCGTGATAGTGGATGGCGTTTTCAACTTGTAGATGTTCCCGGGGTTGGGGAAAGATTAAATATAATAGATGATAATTACAATATAATAATTAGTTGGCAAGATTTGTTAGCCAATGGATTTTCTTTTAATGAAGAGTTAAAATATTATTATTATGTATCACCGGTTTTGGGGACAAATTCATATTATGAATTAATTAAATATGATAATTATAAGAAATTAATTTCCAGTCCATATATAGCCCAAAATTCCAATGGAATATATATTGGTGATATTCAATTAATGAGTGATAGTTTGCTTACAACCAATGGTTTTATTTACAGTGTAATAAATGATGCCTGGGTATGTGAAAACGAAGATTCAATCCAAGAATTAAAGGATTGGCTATACGCAAATGGCGCAATGACAGAAAGCAATAAAAATGTAATCATAGACAACATTGCAAATAATAGTTTCACAGGGAACAATGAAACTTCAACAGCGGTATTTGGTAAAGGTTTAAGACACGCCGTATTCGGATATGTAAGAAACGAGACCGAATATACAGGTGGCGCATCCGACAATAAATATAATGAAGAAATCGCTACATTTGCCGGTGGTATAAATAATACTGGTATAGATGGTTCGGAACTAGCGGCTAATTATAGAATGACCAATAATTCTCCTGTGGAATTCAAGGGTTCAACCGTGGCAAGGCTGACTGTAAAAAATGATAGATACCAAGTTAGCCGAGATATTGACGGTGATGCCACATTGATATTTACGTCAGATGGAAATAATTATTCGGAAAATTTAAATTTAGAATTCAATGGTTGGTACGATGTAAATTTCGATGATACAGGTGCGGCAGAAATTGTTTATAAGGATACGATATATCAAGATACCGGTCTGACATCATCCACAGAAACAGAATTTTCAGACGGACAATCTGTTATCATTTCCAATGATAATACATTTTTTGATACAAACTATTACGGTGATGATGCAATAAGAGAAGCCGCCGGCATTTATCGTGTAAATGATGCAAGTAAATCAAGTTTTAATGAAACTTTTGATTTACAAGGTGCATTTGGCGGAAAGACTGATACGCCGATACCTGAAATTCCATAATGAAAAACAGGACATATCTTTTTATATTATTATTGTCCTGTTTAATTTTTGGGAATGCCGTTGCTGACGAATTATCATTAACACAACGCGAAGTTGTAGAAGTTGCGGCAGTTTTGATAGATAAGGGCGATTTAAATGATGCAAAAATTTTATTAACAAAACAAACATTCGATATTGTAGAATTTGAAATTGAACGCCTATATTTATTAGGTCGTATTGCAATGGTTGAGAAACGGCTTGATGATGCCATACGAATTTATAGGCATATATTAGATAATCAACCAAATCTTGCGAAAATACGATTGGAACTTGCGTTGGCGTATATGATGACGAAACAATGGTATCGTGCTGATTATCATATGAGATTGGCAGCAACAGCGCCCGATTTGCCTTTACCTGTTATAATTGAAATTCGCAAGTATCTTTACATAATCAGACAGAATAAAAATTGGAATCTTTGGTTTGATATTGGATTTGCACCCGAAACTAATATTAATGGGGCAACTGGTGGTGAAGAGTGTATAACTTATTCAGATGCTTTTGGTTCTTTTCCATATCCGTTATGTCGTAAACTACCTGAACAAGATAATGCATTTGGATTAAATATCGGATTTGGTGGAAATTATGAGTTCAAGTTAAGTGCTCAATGGCGTATAAAAAGCGATTTTGCATTATTCGGTAATTTTTATGACAAACAACAATACGATATGTATTACTTATCTCTTTCGTCAGGACCTCGTTATGTATTTAGTGATGGCGATGTATGGTTAGCAGCGACCGGTTATAAAATGTATTATAATCATAAACAATATCGCGATTCAGTCGGATTAAAATTAGATATAAATTATGATTTTACACGACATTTAAACGGTTATTTATCAGCATATTGGCGACCAATATTTTATAATGATGATATGTCGGACTATATGGACGGTGAAACCGTTGGTGCAATAACTAGGTTTGTTTATTATTTTGATGCATCAAAATATATTACTTTGCGTCTTGGGCTTGATAAAGAAAATACAGCGGCAGATGCATATTCTAATCTAAGAAAAAGTTTTTCTTTTGGATTCGGAACTGAATTACCATTTGGTTTTAGAGTATATATAGAACCGTTATTTTCGTGGACAGACTATGACGGTGCACGTTGGACAGTGGCTGATATTGGTAATGGTTTTCAATATACGCAAATAGTAGAAGAAAGTTTTTCACAAAGATATTCAGTGTCATTATCAAATAATAATTTTACATTTTGGGGATTCACGCCAGTATTGGAATATGCTTATACAAATACAGATTCAAATATAGATTCGCGGTCATACGACAAACATAGTATCGGGTTAAGTATGCAAAGGCGATTTTAAAATAAATAATAAAAAAAAGGATTATTTATTATGAAATACGATACAGGTTTAGATTTAAAACAGATTGCCAGTGAGATTGAGTCCTATTTGGCTACGCAAAATATAATTGGTAAAATTACCGATATAGTGCCGGGGCCATTGGTAAGCACTTTCAGGTTTACGCCCGAAAGCGGATTTAAATTACCCAAAACATTTAAAATTGGTGATTTGACCCTGTATGTCCCGCACACGACCCTTATCGGGGTTGAGTATGCTAATATAGAAATTCATAATATTAACCGCCAAATGATTTGGTTAAAGCCATTATTAGAATCAAAAGAATTTAAAGATTTGAATTATGAATTGCCTTTTATTCTTGGGGTGGATACTTCCGGTGATCCGTTGTATTGCGATTTAGCAAAGTCCGGAAACATTTTAATTACAGGAGACTCTGGACGTGGTAAATTTACAACAGTAGATTTAATATCAAAAATGCTGTTTAAACCATCAAAAAATAAAAGTGTTCATACAAGTTGTATTAATGCAATAAACAATACATCAAATAGACCATTTTATATAGATGACGTGCAAGGCTATATTGATAAATATGGGGTTGAATTTATAAATGTTATAAAAGATGCAATAAAACGAAATGTATTTTTTATAGTTACATCAAATAGTATTGATTTACCGGACGAATTTGTAAATCTATTCCCAAGCCGATTAACATTTAAAACCGAATCAGACGACAATACGAATTTCTTATGGTCTTATGGCGATGCGTTATTTTCAATGAATGGGCGCAAACCAATCAGAATTCATACCCCTTATGACAATGAATAATGAAAATAAAATTTTAGATTTATTGTATAACGGCGATTTAATTATAATCGGTGGCGAACCTGGTAATGCAAAGTCTATGTTTTCGGCTTTATTGGCTTTGTCGGTCGCGCAAAATGCACGACACACTGTTATTTATTATGAATTCCAATATTATATTCGGAATGTTTTATTATCGCATTTAACTGAAATTCCATATCAAAATATATTGGATTTTGATTTGAATGAAAAAGACATATCGGAACTGGTTCAGGCTTCAAAATATTTAAAAAATGAAATTCCGTTTCGTATATTAAATGGCTATCCCGATTCCGATTGTTTGAACGATATAAAAGACGAATATGAAAATAATAATGAATTGTCATTGGTTGTAATAGATAGTCCGAATTTCAATTATATTCAGAAATTAAAAGAATTGGCCACGGAATTAAATGTACCGGTTATTCTGTTATTGGATTCGCCCAACAATGACAATGTAACTATGGCAGATGTTGTCATATTGACACATCGCCAAGCATTTTATGAAATAGGCAAGCCCGAATATGAAAATCACAAAAATGAAATGGATGTCATAATTTCAAAAAATAAATATGGTGAAACGGGAACTGTGAATTTTACATTTAACGGCGAAATATGTCAAATTGGCAATTTTGCCGAAAAAATCATAAAAAACTAAATTGTTTCATAGATAGAGCAGGAGAACCGATAATTCTTTCAATATATAAATATATATCGGACAGATTTAACGGCCTTCCTGTGATGTGTGGATATTCGTGGCGATATAAATATGCTTATAATAAGTCTTCCACTATAACAGGTTTAGGTTTTGGTGCTTTGGCGACCTCGTCTTTTGTCATTGGACGGAATAAATAAGTGTTGCTATATTCGTCCGGATTATAATTGTTACACCAACTGACAAAGCCATATTTTTCAATTACAAATTTAACAATATCATTTAAATTGATAACCTGTTCAACATATATACGGTTTTTCCAAGCACGATGTGCATTCATTTCTTTAAAATCTGGCTTTGTCGCTTCTAATTTTTTTAAATCTTGCGAAAAACGAACTTTTAATTTTTCATATTCCCAGTTATCATCTTTTGATATAAGCCCTGAAAGACTACGTTTTATGCCTTCGGCCGAATAATGTTTGGCATTTAATAGTATGTGATAGTAACGGGTATTGTGTGCGGATATTTTTATCACACAGTTAT
>QMCE01008562.1_pt1 | contig 10038 bp, 11 predicted proteins | sample 1821851 | NCBI WGS metagenome assembly QMCE01 (sample SAMN09453174, study PRJNA476694) | Termite gut metagenome, whole genome shotgun sequencing project. | isolation source: worker | host: Odontotermes sp. | place: South Africa:Pretoria | collected 2016-01-28 | reverse complement strand
CTCCATACCTCGGAGAAGGGGAAACATATATCTTCTCGCTTTGGTGTCAAAACTTTAAGCCGCAGGCAGATGTACAAAAAACAAAGCACTACCGAGCACAATTGCGATAGTATGGTAGCCCAGGCGGCTCCGGCAACGCCAACCCCCAAATGACCCACAAACAAAAAATCTAGCACAATATTCAGCACACAGGCGATGGATAAGAAAAATAATGGCGCACGACTGTTTCCTACCGCGCGCAATAAATTTCCTAGCATCACGGACAAAACGGAGGCCGCAATGCCAATAATAATGACCCTAATATAACTCAGTGAATCCTCTGTAATCTGGGCTGGGGTACCCAAAAGATGCAGTAGCGGGCGTACACACAACAGCCCCAGCACCATTAGTAGCAGTGAAATACCCAAGCACAACACCAGACTGGTGAAAAAGCTCTTTCTTACCTGGGCCATATCTCCCGCACCGAAACGCTGTGCGGTGACGATAGACAGGCCAGCGGCAAGGCCCATGGCAAATCCCACAATCAGATAGAAGATACTGCTGGTGGCACCCACGGCGGCCAAGGCGCCCACCCCTAAAAACCGGCTCACCACAAGGCTGTCCACCACATTGTACAGCATCTCCAGCAGGTTACCGAGCAACATGGGAACGGCGAACATCAGAATCAGCGGAACGGGTTTCCCTTCTGTTAGCGGGTTCAATCCAAACGCCCCCTCTTTAATGCAATCGGGCAGCTATGTCGAACGCGATTGTAGGGACTGTTCGAACAGCCACTGGAGTGCTACACTGTCTTTGAGGGCTACATCCCGTATTTCGTGACCATTGCGCTCATATTCTGTGGATTTCACCGGCGCATCCAGCGCCGTTTAATCCGGCGGGACATACAACCGGAAAAGAATTTCCTGCAAAGGGCCAGATAGCGGTGAGGAAAAAAGCTATTTTCAAATCCGGCTGCGTCAGAATTGCGCACAATATTCTCATCCGCTTCGGATAAAAATTCCGATGCCGCCGGGACATTGTATGGCTGTGCAACCTGGCCACCGATGCAAGCAAAAAAAGTACAGCAACCAGTGTCATGCAACATATAACCCCAAATTGATTGTTTTCAAGCCCTTCATTGGGCTGTTGCCTCTTTTACCGCTTTCTCCAGCACGGCTTCAAAATCACCTTCAAAAACCGGCATGGAGGAGGCGAACATCAGGTTGATGGGATAGCCGAAGTTCTCCACGTCGTTGCCGTAGATGTCCCGGTTTTCCCGCTCTTCACCGTAATGAGGGATACGCTTGCGCATGATGGTGGTATCCGCCATATAGCCAAAGCAGGTTTTGCCCAGTTGCCAGGCCATGCCCGCTTCAAAGGAAACGTCGCTGTTGGGCTCAAGGCCGTGGAAGTCGTTCAAATCGGCCAGGAGGATATCGCAGTCCCGCACGCACTGCTGCCAGTTTTGGAAGGCGGCGCCGGCGCCGGCATAGGGGTCTTCCCGCGTGTTTAGCAGCGCCATGCCCGCCATCGGGTCAATGGCGTGAAAGCCGTAGTTCGCGCACAGGGCGCCCATTTTGGCATACTGTTCTGCGGCGCCGGTGCTGTAGCGCGCCGGGCCGGCCAGGTATACGACAGGCTTATCCGACAAAGCGGATTTTCGCGGCGGGGTATTCTCCACCGGCGCCGCGCGCGTGCCGCGCTTGCGCTCCTCGTCGATATCGCACATCAAAAGCCGCAGGCAATCGTCAAAATCGCCCTCGATGATCTTGCAACTGCCCAGCACCGCAGGGCTGAAAGGCAGATTTTGGTAGGGCAAAACCCGGCCGTCCAAATCGTGTACGGCGCCGCCCTGCAACTGCGCGCCCTGGTATTTGTGCACCATGGCGCGCTTGTCGCGGGTATAGGCATAGCAGCGCGCGCCGCGGGCGAAGGCCATGCCCACTTCATAAATGGAGCCGCCGTCCGGCTCGGTGCCGCGGAAGGTCTCCAAATCTGCAACAATGGCCGTGCTGCGGTTCATGCTGTCGGCGCAGTTTTGGAAGATGGCGTCCCCGTTTTTGCGCAGGTCTTCATGGTCCAGCTTGAGGGGGACGTCGTTGGGCAGGGAGACAGTGAAGCCGAAAGACTCCGCCCGGCGGCGCATGGCGTCCAGGATTTTGGTGCCGCCGGGGTAAAAACACTCCGGCCCCGCAATGTAGATGCTCTCGTTTTGATACATAGCGATTCTCCTTCTCCAAAACTACTGCAGCATCAGCTCCATCAGAAGCTGCAAAAAGCGTGCGTAGTCCGCCTTTTGGGCGATATGGATTTTGGGCAGGTGTTCCCACACGTGGTGGTGGCGGCGGTCCAGCACCGTCATGCCCAGGGTCAGGCCGTCCTTGGTCTCCACCCCCACGCGGCCCTCGAAGGTTTCCAGCAGGGTGGGGTCGATGACGGCGGCCACGGCCATGCAGTCGATGACGGCGCAGTAGGCGCTAAAGCCCCGGGCCTGCACAAAGCGGACGGCGTTGTGCAAAAACCGAGCTTCGGCCTTGCCGCTGGCCGCAAGGCGCGCCAGTTCTTCCGGGGAGAAATCCACCTCAAAATGGGTGGCCACGTCCAGCCCGATGGCGGTGAGCTTGATGCCGGAGCGGTATACGATGTCTGCCGCCTCCGGGTCCACGTACACATTCCACTCGCTTTGCGGGGTGTCTCCTGTGGCGTTGGCAAAGCTGGCCGCGTTCAGGCCAAACATCCCGGAAATGGCCACCACATCAGCGATACTCTCTGGCAGTCCCGGGTATTTGCACAGGGCCGCGGCAAGGTTGGTCATGGGGCCGGTCATTATTACGGTAAGGCCGGGGTTTGCGCGGATGGTATCTGCCAGCAAGTCCACCCCGTGCTTTTCGCTCAGGGGCAGGGTGGGTGTGGGCAAGTTGGCCTCCGCCTGGCCATCCTGGCCGTGGGTAAAGGGGTCGCCCGGGCTTTGGCGCACCAGGGGCGCCGCCATGCCCTGCCCCACCGGGATATCTCTGCGCTCAAGCAGTTCCAACGTTTTGCGGGCGTTCAGGGCCGTCACCGCGGCGGGGTAGTTGCCGTTCACCGTCGTCACCGCCAGCAATTGTACAGCCGGTGATTTGGCCGCCATAAGGATGGCCACCGAGTCGTCCATGCCGGGGTCGCAGTCCAGTATGATTTTTTTCACAGTCTCTCTCCGCGTTGAAGTATAGGGTAGGGGTTCAGCGGCAAAATGCATCGCACCACAGCTCTTGCAGCGGTGGGATGGCGGCTTTCATCTCCGGCGGCAATATCGTCCACAGCACACCGCCGGTGGGCTTTTTGAACTCGTGGCGGGTGGGGATGACACGAGTGGGTGTCACAATATAGTCGATGGCGGTGTCGTGGGGGCCAACGGCTACGTCCACATCCACCACCTGGCAGTCGTGCCCGGCCGCCACCACAACGGAGTTTTCGTCCACCATTCCCTTGGTGTGGAACAGCGCCCATTCAATGTCGAAGTAGCCATGGCCCTTGCCAAAGCGGATGCCGCCGGGCGTGATGGCCGACGCGCCCGAAACCAGCAGGTCGATATAGGGAATTTCCTCGGCCAGTTGTTTTAAGGTGCGATGCTGCCAAAAGCGCTGGATGCCGTCCAGGGTGGAGGCCAGTTCCTCTTTTCCGGCGGGCACCCACTGCGGCCGCAGCAAAAACACCCCCCGGGTGATGCCGTAGTTGGTGATGAGGATGGTTTTGCCGTCGCGGATGGCCTGCTCCCGCAGGCGCTCCAGGTTGTTGTCTGGTGTGATGAACACCGTCTTGGCGTTTTGGTACCAGGGCCGGGCGCACAGCAGTTCGGCACCCTTTTCGCTGCCCTCATAGTCGGTGATGAATTCGGCAAAATCGAAGCTGAAACGGGAGTCTGGCTTTGCCACCTTCAGCAGGTTTTGCCAAATCATCACGCGCGCGCTGTCGGCGTTCATTTTTTCCATGTCTCAATCCCCCTCTTTGCGGTTTACGGCAGGATACCAGTACGGTTTGTCCCCCTTTTGCAGGTCCATCCGGTGCAGCACAGCAAGGCCCTCCAGCACAATGTCCAGCGCCACGTTATGGCCCACGCCCGCCGCAAAGCGCTTGCCGGTGCAAATGTTGTCCGACACGGAACACACAGAGCCACCCCGCCGCCCAAACAGCGAGGCCAGCGTGATAACGGCGGAGGATTCCCGGTCGCCGTTCAAACAGCCGGCACGGTTGTATACGCCAGCCCACTCGGTGTTCCAGGGCTGCATGTACCCGCCCACACCGGGCCGCCCGCCGCCCACGTAGTCGCTGTCGCAGGAGACGGTAACCCCCACATGGTAGGGGTGGCCCGCCTGCTCCGCCGCCTGCACCATGGCCGTTACCACCTCGTAGTGGCTGGCGGCGGGGTAGCCGGCGTCGATGTAGCTTTTAGTCATGCCCTCGGCGCGCACCGCGCCGCTGGAGATGACGATGTCCCCGGGTTCCACGTCATCGCCAAAGCCGCCGCTACCCCCCAGCCGCAAAAAGGTGGAGGCCGCCGTGAACTCTAGAAAGTCGTACAGGATCATCTCCATCTCGGGCGCGCCGCTGCCGCCGCTCACAGCGGTGATGTGCGCGCCCTTGTACCATCCGCTGTAGGACAAAAACATTCCCGATTGCCCAACCAACTCGGCGTTTTCCAGGCGCTGGGCCACCACCCTGGCGGGGTCGTCCCCGTAGGCGCACAAAGCGTCCCGCACCAGCAGGATGACGTAATCCCCAACCTTGGCGGGGTCAATTTGGGTCAGGGCCGGTTTGCCGTTTATAAAGAAGCCCCGGGGCGGGATATTATCCTCGTATTCAAAGGCCGCGTGGATGGTTTTGATGGACTGCTTTTGGCGCATTCGCTCGCTTGGCAGCATGGTTCATCCTCCTTCCGGGTCCAGCTCTTCCAACAGTTGCCGCGCTTTTGCGCGGGTCTCGGCGTGCAGGGGCGGCGGGCCGTATTGGGCGATGCAAAACGCCGCGGCAATGCTGCCCATCAGCCCGCAGCGGCGCGGCGAACAGCCGGTGCTGTACCCGTGCAGCATTGCCGCAGAGGACGCGTTCCCCCCGCCGGTTACGTCCACCACCGCCCCGGCGGTGACGGCGGGAACAGGACACACCGCCTGCGGCGTAATCACAAACGCCCCCTGCGCCCCGCAGCGCAAGTAGACGGCGGCAAGGCGGCAAGGCCCCATTTTTGCAGCGCGCGGGCACAGTCATCAGGGCTGTCCAATTGCAGCAGGCGGCAGGCTTCGGTGCGGTTCAGGCTCAGGATATCGGCTGCGTCCAGCGCTGTGGCGCGCACCCGCGCCAGGTGCTCCGGCGCCGCGATGTCGGCGTTCAGTTCCCACAGCAGGGCAAAGCCGTGCCGTTTGCGCAGGGCGGCAATTTCCGCCCAGTAGCCCGCCGGGCCAAAGTCCTTGAAGACGTACACCGCCTTGGCATCGGCGCAAAAGGGGGCCACATCCGAAGGGCTCGCCTCCAGCCGGCGGTAGTGTTCCGGCCCGTGGACGGGCTTCTCCACCCGCTCGCCGTCGGCGCTGTAGCACACGGTGGACACCGGGCTGTGCGCGTCCCGCACAAGTAGCCCGCCGGTGGGAAGGCTGTATTGCCGGAACCAACTTTCCGGGCCCAGGGGATAGTCGGCGCCCACGCCGGTTACCAGCAGCGCGCCACTGTGCCAAACGCCCATGCCGCACAGCGCGTACAGGCCGGCCCCGCCGGGGTATTCCCCGGCAAAGCGCCCGTTTGGCAGCGTGATGCGGTCGGTAACCAGGGTGGAGACAATAATGTTTTGCATGCGATTGAACTCCTAATCCCCCATCACCTTCACGAATACCTCGCGCTTGCGGGGGCCGTCAAACTCCAGGAAAAAGAGGCCCTGGCTGCCGCCCAGCGCCAGCTTGCCGCCCTCCACAATCAGCACCTGGGTCACGTCGATGAGGGTGGACTTGACGTGACCGGCGGCATCGCGGGGGGTGTCGTGCTGGTGATGAAAGTCGATGCGGGTGGGCACAAGGCGGTCGATGGTGTCCTGGATATCCTCAAAGCCAGCGGGATCCCAAAAGGAGGTGAGGGTGAGCGCGGCGGTGGTGTGCGGCACAAACACGATGCAGCAGCCGCTTTTTATGCCGCTGTTTGCCACCGCCTGCTTCACCTGCTGGGTGATCTCGTGCACGCTGTTGTGGCTGCTTGTCTCCAGGGCAAAACGGGTAAACATCCTCACAGCCCCCCCACGTCGAATTCCTTGGCCACAATGGCCCCTTCGCTAACCATATAGCCCGCGCCGCCCCGGGAGAAGCTGTCGTCCTCGCAGGCGCACACCTTTTGGCCGTCGATGAACATGGCAAGGCGGTTGCCTTGCACTTCAAAACGGAAGTCGTGCCAGTCGCCCTCCCGGTAGCTGTCGGCGCCTTCGGCCAGCACAGTCACGGTATCGGCCAGGCGCTTAATGATTTGCATTTTGCCGCCTGTGAACACCGCTGCGTAGTAGCGCCGGTGGCCCTTGCTGCGGGCCACCAGCCCCGCACATTTGGCGTGCACAAACTGCAGGCGGGAGGCCACGATATAATCAGCCCACTCCTTGCTGCCAATGGTCATCACGCCGTTGTCCTCCGGGTGGGAGATGGCAAAGGTTGCCAGATGATCCGGCCCGGTATTTTTGGTGCTGTTCATAAAGGCCATCATCCACTTGGTGCGGGTGACAAAGGGGTTGATGCCCGGTGACAGTTCCTTGGCAAGCCCCATGTGGAAGCGGCGGGGCGCGCCTTTCCAGTCCAGCGTGCGCAGGCACAATTCGCCGTCGCGCCGCGCGTCCGCCACCAGTTCAATTCCCAGGCGATACACCGCGCGGCCAAAGGTATCGGGCACTGTCCATTCCACCGTGGTGTCGCCCTTGCCAATGGCAAAGCGTTCGGCGCCCCTCAGGGTGGCCACTTCGTCGTTTTGGTCATAATAGTCAATGAAGAAACGCACGTCGGGGTTTTGATCCTGCGCGCTGTGGAACACCGCCTTCACCGTTTGCGAGGCGTATAGCGAAGGGCTGGCGTACACTTCAAAGTAGCTGGTGTCTGCCGCTGCTTTGGGGCTGGGGTCCACATAGGTTTGCACCGAAATGCTGCCGGTGATGCCCTTGGATACCCCCCCCCTGCACCGCCTGCTGGAAGCCGCCATTCGGGCTGGGCAAAAAGCCCTGGGTGGAGCCCCGGTACTCAAAGGCGAATTTTTCCGATGGAATGGCAAGTTCAGCGGGGTCTTCTCCATTCAGCAAACAGGCGGTTTTCAAAATTTTGCGCGTCTCCTGCACGGCGTCGAAAATGCAGTCCCCACCGTCGCCCAGCCGAATGGCGTTCAGGCAGCCAACATTCCCGGCGTTGCAATCCGTATCCCACCCGGCGGACGTGGCAATCATGATACTGCGACGGAAGTCGTCACCCCCCAGCTTCAGGGCCATCACCACGGCCAGATGGTTGGGTACCATGGGGCAGTTGCCCTGGTACTTGGCATAGTTGTGGTTTTCCTCAATCCAGTCCCGCACATCCCGCCAATCTTCGGCAATTGCACACTGGTGCAGCACGTCGTCTAAAAGCTGGTTCAGCAGATGGCCGTCCGCGTTATCGGCAATGTAACGCCGGCATTCACGCAAAAGCACGTCCACGTCCCGCTCCTCAAAGGCCATGGCTTCGATGGCCGCCAGGTACACCGCGGCCTCCACAGCTATGCCGTCGTGGCTGACCAGCGCCGCCTGCCGCGCCATTTGCGCCGCCCGGGCCGGGTTGCCGGGGTTTGCCATGGCCCAGGTGTCGATGAAGATCTGGGAGCCGATCTGCTCCGCAATAGCCTTGCCGTTCATCTCAGAGGAACCGGACAGCGGAGGCTGGATGCCCCGCTTGAGGTTCAGGTAGGCCGAGTGTTCAGTGGAGCGCGAAAACCCGCCCCACCACAGTACGGTGGTATTTTCCACAATGTAATTCAGCCACGCCTCGCCAATTTGCCGGGCGGTGATGTCCCGCGGGTAGCCGCTGTCCTCCAGCGCGCGGTAGAACACGAATGTGCCCGAGATGTCGTCGTCGGGCACGATGAAGGGCGCGCCGGTTTCGGGCGCCACATAGCGGTCAATCTCTCCAAAACGGCTGCGGATGGCGTCATAGCTCCAGCCCTCCACTGGGCGGCCCATGTATACGCCGATGATCTTGCCCAGCACCCCGGCGTAGATTTGCTCCTGGTAATTTTTCACAGACATATGCACTGATTCAACCTTTCTGTGGATATTCGTTTTGCCCCTCTTACCCCTTCACCGCGCCGCTGGCCATGCCTTCAATAAAGCGCTTTTGTAGCAGCAGGAAGATGATTAGGATGGGAATAATCATGATGATGGCCCCGGCCGTGACGAGAGCGTAGTTGCCGGAATACATGCCGTTCAGGCTCATAAACTTGACGTTGGCGGTCAGGTTGGCGTCCCCGATAAGCAGCGTCTTGCTCAGCAGGTATTCGTTCCAAGCAAACATGCCGGTGATGACTGACACCGTAATAAGGCCGGGAGAAACGATGGGCAGCATTACCCGGGTGAACACCTGGAGGGTGCCCGCGCCGTCAATACGGGCGGCCTCCTCCAATTCCTTGGGTACCTTCAAAAAGTAGGTGCGCATCAGAAAAATAGGCATAGGCAGGTTCCACGCGGCCACCGCAACGCCCACGGCCAAGGGGTTACCCACCAACTCAAGGCGCACAAAGGCTGAATAAAGTGGCATCATAAACAATTGCAGCGGCACGGTGGTAGCCAGCATAAAGTACACTGTTAAAATGCGCCAAGTTTTTACCTTGCGACTGGCCAGCACGTAGCCGATGCACCCCGACGAAATACAGCAGGTGACAACGGCGGTAGCCGTAAGTTTTAGCGAATTGAGGAAAGCGGTGCCAAAGCCTACGGTTTTCCATGAATTCACGTAGTTTTCAAAATGCAGGATCGTGGGCAGGGCCACAGGGTTTGCTAAAATCTCGGTGTGAGTTTTAAAGCTGTTGACCAAAACCAGCAAAATGGGCGCAAGACAGATGACAGACAGGATAACCAGTGCCGCCATGCTGAGGAAGCGGGAAAGCCTGCTGGTAAAATGCTTTTTCATTCCGTTACCTCCTTGCGGCTGAAATAAACATAGAAAAACGCTGCCACAGCCCCGAAGAAACTCATTACCAGCGCCGTAGCCGCCGCCCGCCCGAAGCGGAAGGTGTTAAAGGCCATGTTGTAGGCAAAGGTGCTCAGCATCTCGGTGGCATGGGCCGGGCCGCCCGCCGTAAGCAGGAACACATACTCAAAGGTGAGGAAGGAATAGATAATAATAAATACAAACATCATTTTAACCGTAGGGGCAATGTTGGGCATGTATACTTTCCAGAACAACTGCCAGCCGTTCACCCCTTCGATTTGCGCCGCTTCGATCTGATCCATCGGGGTCTGGCGCAATGCCGCCAGGTACACCACAGTCAAAAAGCCCCAATAGTGCCAGATGTCCACAAAGGCTACCCCGAACAGGGCCGTTTGGGGATTACCCAGGGGCGAGGAGATCTCCGCAAATCCCATGCGGCGCAAAAAGCCCACCAGGCCCCCGGCCGGGCTGAACACCATGTTGGCCCAAATCAAAGCGTTGGTAACCGGGGCCAGCACGTAGGGGATGAGGTAAATGGTTTGGAAAAGGTTGCGGCCTTTACGCATGCGGGCAATCAAAACGGCGCTGAGCATACCCACCAAAACCGGTATGGTAAGGAACATTAGCGTCCATTTGAAGTTGTTGCCCAGCGCCATCCAGAACACACGGTCACTGAAATTTGCGGCAAAGTTTTCCAGCCCCACAAAGGGCATTTCATTCGACAGGCCGTTCCAATCGGTAAAAGCGGCGTAAAAAGTGTACACGGCGGGTACAAATACAACCAGCCCGCTCAACAGCACCGCCGGAAGGGTGAGGAGATGGAATCCAAGTGTCCGCACGCGTTTTCCATGTTGAATCTTCATGATGGGTACCCCAAAGTTTGTTCATAATC